>Ga0307509_10002415_pt1 | contig 30258 bp, 26 predicted proteins | sample 10_EM_MG_FD_202245 | JGI IMG/M metagenome (GOLD analysis project Ga0307509, IMG submission 202245) | Populus trichocarpa ectomycorrhiza microbial communities from riparian zone in the Pacific Northwest, United States - 10_EM | ecosystem: Host-associated > Plants > Roots > Unclassified | place...
CCCCGGGGGTTGTTTTTCCCCCCCCCCCCCCCCCCCCCCCACTAGAACCCCCGGGCTCGTGGTATCTTCATCCTAAGGGGATGAAGAGCAAACTTCTTTAGACTTCCAATAGCCAGCAAAATTGGAAACCTAAATGGAATACTTCGCGGCCACTAGAACCGGGAAAGGATGCAATAGAGGAAGCAGCCTGCTAGCGTCGGACGCATAACGAAAGCCACAGGAACGTTCCTGTGGCACATCTGATGCGGTACTACTAATCATAGAGGGAGCTTGAATGAAGCTTCCTCCGTGGGAAGATGGATAGTTAGGACACATTCCTTCGAAACACGGGGAAGGAAGATATATCCTCCCAGTGTCTCATTATCCCCCACGGCATCTCTACCCCACTGGATAGCGCAGCGTTGTCGAAATAAGCTCGGTCAGATGAACAAGGTGTCATTGGCATCCTTGTCTGGGCTTGGCTATAGTACCGTACGTTGGGAGAAAGTTTCCGGCAGCGCTCCGGTAGAGTAAAGCTAGGAATATCTGAGTCTAGCTATTATGATACCCATGCTGGAATTAATTTATGCGCCACAAAATCCCGTTTTGAGTGTGCCGGCGGCTGCATAAGTTAGTTGGAGCGTGGGTTGGACGCCGGAGTTGCCTCCTTGTCGACTCTCTTCCACCGGCATTCTCCCGAGTGAGGGGTGAAAGAGGTTTTTTTCACTTTGTTTCTACTCCTTTCATCCGAGCGGGGAGGGGTTCTGGGGGTTCTCGCGTTCTCGGGTATTCTAGTTTTGCCTTAGGAAAACTTTAACTTACCGGTACTCGAGAGCATATCGGAAAAAATGGAAAGCTTGGTGCAGACTAGCCAAGAACGGTGGGTAGTGGGAAGTTTACTCTTGGCCTAATTTTCACTGTTAGGAACTGTTCCGGGAGGGGGCACTCTGGTACTCTCCAGGTGGATTTCTGATTACTCAATAGGTGAACTAAGGGTTGTTTTTGTTGGGGAATTTCTCACGCATTGGTATAATAGATTCTCTAAGGGGGGACCGGCCGACTGTAGTTGGACGGTTGGGCTCCTACCGAGTGTTGGATGTTACCGCGATAATGCCCTTGAGATGGCGGGTTTCGTGACCGCATTGGTATGATAGGACGCTGCTCTGTTCTAAAATCGGCTTAACCACGAGATCTGCGCCTGGAAGGGGAGGGTTGATATTTTACTACCTTGAGGGAGAAAGGAGCGGGGTGATATTCTGTGACTAGCGACCCCTACCGAGCCGGATACAATATTATTACGACATTGGCACCAGGAACCGTTCAGTCAGATATTTGGGCCAGGGGTCCCACCGCCGAGTCCGCACTAGTTCCGGAGATTCTGTTAGATATAAGGCCCATCTCACACCTTTTTGTAATACATCAGCTATGAAGAGAGAAGAAAAACAACGATGGTTCCAAGTCATTTTATATCCCCCTTTCTCTTTCTCCTGGTCGCTTCATTCTCGGCAGACGTTTCTGCAGGCCGGTTTTTCAAAAAGCTCAGGTTGGGGTCATCACGACAAGATACTACTGGCCAATCGGGCGTATCAGCCCCTCCTCCCCCTCCCGAACGGTCCCGGCCATTCCAACCACCGGCCCAGCCAATTACAATCACCCGGAGGCTAGAACTCTGGTATCGCCCAGGCGACACCCTCCTCGCCGTAGAAGTCAAAGGGAAACTCTGGGGCACAGAACCACCATACATTGTCGAAGGCTCCCCGGGCGAGGAATGCGATCCCAGCGAAAACACCCCCGAGACACTCAACACGGTCGACGCCAAAAGGATGAAGCCAGCCAACCTCCAAAAGTACAATGCGCAGCTGATACAAGAGGAACTAGTCAGCGCCAGGCACGTCATGTACGACGACAGAGGAAAGTATATATCCAGGAACCCCTACGTGACAGGGATTCAGGAGCTGCTCAATTCGATGATACACGTGCTTGATTCCGATGGGAATCCGGATGGCGGTGACAGGTACAAGAGTGCGGTTGAGAGGTACAAGGATGTAGCCGAGTATCGGGGCTGTTTGCCGGAAGACTGGAAAAGCTACCCGCTTCCTTTGTTCACTTTCCAGTGGGAGAATCCGGGGGTAGTCGAGGTGCTTGATTCCCGGAGTTGTGGTAGGAAGGATAAGTGCCATGACCAGAGGGTTGAGTTTAGCGGGGAGGGGCGTGTTGGGCTGAGTCCTCCAGTGATTTATCGCGTTTGCGCGTGCGCCGTTCTCAACGGCTAGAGTGGGGGTTGGAGCCGAGGTTTCTGTTTGCTGCTGCCCTGTGGGTGTAGGAGGATTGGAGCACAGAAAGCCGAAATTACTATTTCGGGTGCTATATTCGACGAATACTTGGATTGATCGGACACTTTGGACCCCACAATCCAATAAATTCATGGTATCTCACTCGCTTGAACATACAGTTGCTGGGTTGACTGTCTGATTGAAATGGTGGCTAGAGGATTGTTTCCTAATAAGAACCAGACAGAATTGAAGCTGAATCTTTTCCATATTTTTCCATTAAATTCTGTCCTTTACTTTATCATCCCGCTATCATTATCCGATTCTGTCTTTGTTAACCCTGTATACCTGTTTGCTGTGGATAATATTAGCTGGGCAACATTACCTAGCGCGTACCATCCCATCCTCCAAGATGTGAGTTTCGCCGTGCTCAACTTGAACCCGAGACGAAGGAGAGTTCGGATGAGTACGGTGCCAGAATGAGCAATAGAACTCTGTTGCGCTCGTTAAAATTCTGAAGAGTCGAGTCTGAGTTATCACTTCGTACTGCTTATGCCCACAGTCGGGCCTTCAGGCTACTCCGCGGACTTTGGCCCCTCCCTACTCTAACTTCGCATGATACAATGGACGACTATTCTAGTACTCGCAATGCCCAGATGAGCTGGTTTTGAGGTGAAAAGAAATCGCCACGGGATACGTACCCACACCCTGAGCAAGACGCAGTACCTCTTCAATAGCCATAATTCTCCTGATGATACACCCCCAGAATACACATGATACCTGCAAAATATGACGAAACAGGAAAAGAGAGAGAAAAAACATGCCAACCTCGCGCACTATCAATACGCCTATATGGCACATAGCAACTTGGTCAAAGGTTGAAAACCGGGGGAAGCTCTCACTCTATCCAGAGTGAACCTGACAGAGCTTGAAGCGGAAGCTTCAGAACATCCAGTAACAACGCCTAGAATCTGTATCAAAAAATTAGTCTTCTAGAGGGTAACTGGATGGAACATAACCACAAGCGCTTTGCACTCGAAAGGTATTTCACGAAGATATTGTAACCCTTTTGGGGGGGGGGGGTGTTTAGGAAGGCAACATAGAGTATAATACCAGAGCATAAGAATAAAAATCAGACCGAGAAAACAAAGTTCCCCGGAATTGCTCTCTTCCCGCCAAAGCCTCGCCATGCAGCCGGCCCTCCCGGACGCTTGTGCGCGCATGATGGTTCCGAGGAATAACAGATAGTGCGGATTATATACGGCGGTGAGAAGCAGCTGTAGAAGCGAGCAGTGATCTCCGGGACATTCGCCCCTGCTGGGTAAGCCATTGCTAGAGTGTGAATGGTGTGCATCGTTAAGAAACAGTATTATTCTATATGCCCTTTTGTATAAAACTTTGTTAACGATCACTGGTCTCCTTCTTAAAACTCTTAGTTTGGGTTCAATCCGGCTTCGGAAAGGTAGCGGTTAGAGTGGGAGGAATCTCCTTTCTTTCCTTTTACCTCTCGTACAAGCGCTTCCCCCCCCCCCCCCAGGATCTTTTCTCGCTCTCCTGTCAGGCACACTTCCGTTTTTGTGCTGCTGGGGTTGGAGGGGGAACTTCGTGGCCTACCCATATTTTTTTCTCTCTACTCCTCAACGGAGGGCTGAAAGTCTGTTTCCGTTCGGGGTGGGGTATATTTCTCCCGCACTAAATTCTCCAAGTCTCTGGCATGGAGTTTAATCATCCCCGTTCTTACCGTATTATACCTCATCACGTCATCCCCCTACTCATGTATAGGATAAATTTACTTACTCCCCCGCATGTTACATACAGCGCTACGAGTAGGTAGGTAAGAAACACAGAGACTTGGACTAGTTGAGCAGGTTACAGTAAACCCCTCCAGGGAGTCTACATAATTATGAGCCTCCTCCCCCCAAAGAAAGAAGAAGAAAAGGATTGCAAAAGGAAGCTACATAATATTATACCCAAATAACAACTCCAAATCCCAGCAAGCTTTCAAAGAGAATTGGACATTCTCCAAGATGGCACTAGCAGCAGGTAGCCGACACACATCCTCCCGGAAGTCCCATTTTCCCAGTCAATCAGCTCCTCGCTTTCCGACCAATACAGGAACTACCAATCCTCTAGAATAGCAAGGAAGATTCCCGCGTACCGGGCAAGAATCCTAATACCCAGGCACCTTGACACCCTCATCCAAGGTTTCTATCTTGCTGTATATAATGGTACGACATGCATCAATTCAATCCTTCCAATCTTTTCAAGAGGTCTCCCACAACCTCTCCTTCCCCCCCCCCCTCCTTCCCTAGCTACGAGCATGAAGCGTCTGATACCGAACCAGTATGTTTCCTTTCCTATTCTCCACTTAGGGGACTACCACCACCACCCGGACGTTCTTCACAAAAAAAAACCCCCTTCCTCCCAAATCCATGTAGAATACAAACCTCTCTGAGTAAAAAAAAAAAAAAAACCAGAAATGTATTGTAGGAAATATCCCCCTCTAACTTACGCTACGAAGCCCGGCGGCCTTTTCCTTCTCTCTGCTCTTCCACTGAGTTCACCGCGTCCTTTATCTGCGGATTTGGCAACAAAGACCAATCCTCCCTCCCTCCCTTCCCCGGGATGGATAGTATTCTACCACACCACACACCACAACACCCCCAAAACCCACCCCTCAACTATTCACTTTTTTTTTTCTTTCCTAAAGTTTGCCCCACAACCAAGTTCAAAACTACAAAGTTCCCGGGTCGGATCGGATGACCACTCGCAATGGATAAGCACCGAATGATGGAAAGAGACACGGGAAAGGCATCGCCGTGCCGGTATAATAGCACAAGAGTTAATCGACAAACTTGTCTACGGTATGACAAAGGCAAGTTAAGTAAGGTACCGCACCCGCCCCGCCAAATCACGCATCCCGCTTCACAAAATACCCTTTTTTCTTCTTACTTTCTTTTTCGTCTGTCCAACTTGAGAACCTCTGCCCTCGACTCAGTCGCAGCATGGCGCCAGCCTGTGGCGGCAAACCTGCATGATTCTCATTACCACAATCGCCGAGTGATTCCCCATGCGCATCCGGCTTCAGAAAACCCTCACACTAAAATCGCGATAGCAAGAACACCCAAAGTAGAGCCAACTAACCACAGTAGCATGCTGACCCACACTAGAAATACGAGAGAGATGGCGAAAGGGGGGGTGAAAAAAATGTGAGGGGAAAAATGTGAGCCCATAATATCTACCCGTTCCATTGTCTTTTTATCTACCCTGGAATAAAGTATATATGCACAAAAACCCCGCCACAGCCGCCCCATCATCGTCACTCCCCCCCATTTCTCCAAGCCACAAACGGAAGAAACACAAACAAGCGCGCAAATCTCACAAATCATACCAATCAGGTGCAAACCGAGAAACTAGTGAAAATAAAACTGTACAATTCCCACACAGGCTCCCCGCAAAAAAACCCTAATGAGCATGAACAAGAATTAAGAGGAAAAAAGAACAAACGGAACAAACGGACAAACCCCACCCAAACACAAGGAAATCTCAACAAGGGAAAGAAAGAAAAAGGTCCCCACCCGTGACTAAATGTGACTAAGTGTTTTTTTTTTTAAACAAAGATAACCGCCTAGAGCAAAAAGGGCGAAAGTGGGTCGAACTGAATTGGAAAAGAGGAGAGAAAAGAAAACAGAAGATAAAAATAAAAATATAATAGAATGGGTAAAAAAACATGCGGCAATATTAAATGGATTGCTGTTGTGGGGCAGATTGCGGTTGTGGCTGCGGCTGGCTAGCTTGCGGTTGTTGTGGCTGTGGCAGTTGAGTGGGGATTTGGCCATTGTTCATTCTAGGGCTTCCAGCACCAACTGAACCCGTAGAAGCGTCTGCGACCGGATTCACCGGCCCATTGACACCGATCATAGGACCAGTGTTGGCCGCTACCGTTCGCACCGGATTCGGTCTCACGGGACTACGTGTCTGCGCTTGGATATTCTGGGATAGCTGAGCATGGTAAGATGCGAGTGTTTGCTGGGTAGCCTCGCGGACACGTTCTTGTGGGAGGTTAGGATTCTGGTATTGCACTATTGCCGCCACCTCTTGAATTAACACAGCTGGCTTAAGTTGGGTAGAGGTGGCCGTAGTAGGGGTGGGTGGCATACGGGGAGAGGAAACTGATGCTTGAGAATCAATCGGAGGGGGGATGATACGTTTTTGCTGAGGGGCTTGCTGATTCACGCTGACTTGCTGACCTTGGCCGAGGGCTGCTTGTTGGGCTTGCTGAAGTATCGTTTGCATGCTTTGCACGCTAGACTGTGAGCCTTGGGCTCCAAGCGCATTGGGAGGTGGATAGCTTTGTGATGCCGCAGCCGCCGCGACAGCATGCTGCTGTATCCGGCGGAGGTGGGCAAGCTGGTCAGGAGTATAGCGCTGTGTCTGCCCCTGAGACAATTGCGCCGGAAGTGATCTCATTGGAACACCGTTGGTACCGTTCGGCATCGGTGCTGCCCGAGGGACTTGAATGACCCCATTAGGTCCTTGTGGGGCCGGAACACCGACTCGTTGTTGGACAGGAATTGGTACACCATTTGCAAGCCCGTGGTGTTGGCCTGGATGTGGGATGCGAGCTTGAGGGGGAATGCCCTGATGCTATGTTAGTAACAAACTTAGAAGTCTTAGGAGAGGTATAAACCATACATTACGACTCTGTTGCATTTGCACATGCTGGTACATATTCTTCTGCTCTAGGTGTTTCTGCTCTCGTTCAAACTTCATCGCACTGAAGTACTGCGGTGTTCTTAGCTGACTAGTGCTGGCCTGGCTTTCAGAAGCTCTCTTCATAGCAGCGACAACTTGGTCTGAATAATTTGTCAGCCTCAAATATGGGAAAAAGGAAGACCTTTTCTAGGTAATGGGGGGTACCGCACTTTTGTTGGTTTGCTGCTTGTTAACGCTGGTTTCCCGCTTTTTCGCCAACTTTCGCATTGACTCGATAAGCGCAAAGTTTCGTGTATTTCTCCGTTTCTCTACCCTGATTGGTGCTGTCCCCCTCCTTGGTTTCACACCTCCGGAGCCGTTCCCACCTGCTGAGCCGGGCACATTACCATACAGTCCGTTTACTCTTGCAGCGACATCCAAGCGTTGCTGGATTGGCTTAAAGTGTGGACTCTTGGCGAATTCGGGTGGAATGGGCTCGAGGGCAATCCAGCGTTCAAAACATTCCCAAGGACTTCTCCTTTCTGAGCCAGAATGCCAGTCGCCAGGAAGTGTGAGACACTGGCTAACGAGCCCCCAGTTATAGTGATATTCACGGACAAGAGTTTTGAGCATTTCGTCCTCAGAGGCCAACCACAAACTTGGGTGCCGATTTTCAAAGAAAGCAGGCGGCGGAAAGTCACTAGGCAAGCGCGGAACATGAGTGCTATGGACCCTCTGTAGTATCGGCTTGTATTCAGGCTTGAACAATGCAACGTTTGTCTGCTCGGGAGGAAGAAAGGATGGCTTCCGTAACTTATCTCTCCCGCTGCGCCCGATTAATCTACCGCCACCTAGCTTTTCATCCTCATCGGAATCGTCTGCGTAGGGGTCCTGGTTTTCCTCATATTCGTATCTGCTCTTCTTGGATGGGGGACCTTCTTCTTCTTGAATGACTAACTTCGCACTTGTATACTTTGAGATGGCAACGACTGGTAATTTCATCCATTCCTCCTCGACCTCTTCATGTCGTCCAGTGGGAGGTTTGGGAGGGCCATATAACGGTAACTGGTTTAAAATATCGTCTGCTGCCTTTGAGGCTGGCATAGCAAACACCGTCTCCTCAGGCGAAAGCGTGAAAAGAGTTGCAGGTGGCTCATAAATATGGGCGAAATTGCCCTGATCCGTGTCATGGTGTCTGTCATCCATCGGAAAGTCGTCATCGCTTTCCGGAGATCCACAACCATCTATTAAATCAGGCGTGGGTTGATTCATATCACTATCCTGCATTTCAATATGCGCAACCCTCCGCTCCTCCCGTATCCCTTTAGGTACAACACCGAGCCGCTTCCTATCAATCTGTAACTGATATCTCCCGTCCCCCATCCGGTGCCATCCGGCTACTTCTTTCGCATAGTATCTTGCCATAGCAATCTTCCATTTCCTCTCCTCTTTAAAATCGTCTCGAAGCCACTTTGCCTCTTCGAGAAGGTAATCCCAATGGCACTTCCTCCTTCGCGGCTCCACAACTCGGGGGATCTGTCGCAAACTCCACAGCCCCTGATCCTGCAGCTCAAGAATTCGGTTTTCGATCCTTACTGCCTGAGACTCAAAGTAATGTACCTGGTGGTCACCGGTAGTCAGGGTCTTGCTTGAGCGTTGGAGTAGATCAGATATCAAGGTTCCCGAGGCCTTGGCAGTATACATAACATCGAACATATCGGCATTCTTTACTTTGCTTTTTTCCTTTGATGGCGGCTCTGTGATACCATATCGAGTAATTGCATCAATTTTGCTACCAGGCTGGAAGATCGCACTGCGCCGTGCTGCTGCAGAGGCCGCCTGTTGGTCTCTACGCCGAGCAACAACAATCGGTCCTTGTGCGATTTGATCCTCGTGTAGTCGCTTAGCCTCTTCTTTAAGGGCGGCCACGGCATGGTGTGTTGAAGAGATGACTACCTTGCTGAGCTTCGCTTGCTTTTTGCGCGTCTCTCGCTTTCGTAACGGTTGTTTCACTAGTGACGTGCCTGGTATCAGGGAGCTACCAGGCTCGGCTCTGCCCATTGCCATTTCGCCGGCAGTAGGAACCTCTTCTTTATTGCCGCGCCCGAGCATGGAGTCCGCCGGGCTACCGGGCGGTTCTGTTGTAGCATCAGTCAATGTGTTAACATCCGGGGTCGGCACTTTATCCGGCAGCCCCGCTTCGTCGTGTCGCTCGTTCGCAGTGTGATCGATCTCCATTTTGGAGTCATCAATCTCTTGCAAAGTGGACGCTTCTAAACTCTGCTGTTCGGGTAAAGGAATGGTGCTTATGGTGATATCGCCTACATGTGTCCCTGGTGTAGTCCTGCGCACCACCGGTTGGTCAACACCAGACATGACAGCATCATGGCCCGTTGCGCCCAGATCTCCATCTCTATCCGGAATATCGATCTCCATATTTTCGGTGCAATCCCCAATCTCCCTTACAGCCCCCGCAAGCTCTCTTACCGGCCCGGTAGCTCTAGGTTCGGGCTCGCGACTGCCTACAAGTTGTACCTGATCTTCGAGGTCTTCATCATGCGCTTCGCCCGCCCCCGGCAATCTTTGGGAAGAATGTGGTCTCTCGTCAGCCAACGAATCAGGTTTGACATCATCCTGGGCGAGTGAATTCTCCAATCGCAGCTGTGCCGAAGGGTCTGGTGATGCTGATTTCTTGGTTCTAGCTGATTGAGGAACCTCATCGGCCTCCGGAATGGTAACTGCTACCCCCGCTTCGACTACAGCGAGATCAAGCTCCCCTCCATCCGTGAACTCCTGGGATGGGATGGGTAATTGGGGCTGGGCATCTTTCTCATCCGTGATAACTTCCCGAGTGGCCAGGGCAGAGGGCAATGACTTTTCGGACTGCGCTTCACAGGGTGCCATCCTCTTCCCCACAAGCGCCCCGGCCAACTCTTCCTCCTCCTCTGCCTCCTTAACTGGCATAGTCATAACGCCGTAGGGACCGGATTCAGCAACAACCTCTTTGATTTGACCATTGATCTCCTCCGAACGAGGGTCTGAGCCTAATACGTGGTTAGCATCCGGGCTGGTCGCAGAAGATATGTTGTTGCTGGGAGTACTACGGTTGTCACCGTCGATTGAGGATATAGGTGAATAAACATCCGGATGCGAAGCATGTCCTGCAGGTAGCCTAGAGGGAGGAATAGGGGAAGGGCGATTTTCTCTGTTGGTAATAATAACTAGAGGTGGTTGTGGGGGGGTCTGTTGAATTTTGGGGGATGCTATGGGCAACTGGGGCTCTTCGCGAAGCTCAAGAATTGTGCCTTTTGAAGGAGCGGGACTCGGAGGTTCAGACAACGATGTGACCTGTGATGACTCGAAGGAATCCGGTACTTCGCGCGCATAATCGCCAAAACTCTTGACCGCAGTTGACTCGGTAGACTTAGCTCTCGCTGGACAAGTATCCCGCTCTTTGGTCTTTTCATCTCGGGGTGTCGGGGTTTGTGCAGTGCCGCCCCCCGCCGCGTCCACAAGCTCAGAAGGTATTGGTGGCGGGCGAACTCCAAACAACCGCTCATGGTCATCTGGGACTCTTGTAGTCGCTTCCTGTACTACCGGAACTCCGCCAACGTTAACGACTGGCGCCGCGTTCCCCGGCTTCACCCGTTCAGAGGGTTCAATGACACAAGAAAGTGACTCCAAATCCTCTTCAGTCGCTTCCGAATCCACCGAGCTGTCTTCAGTTGGCGCTTCGCTTAACCGTTTCCCATTTGTAGCCCCAGATTTTGTGGGCGATTGGTCCTCTACCCTCTTCCGAGCATCGAAAGTATGTCGCACCTCCTTCTCAACTAAGAGTTCGGCTTCCTGCGAAACCGTTGGATGCCCAAGTACTTGTTGAGGCTTCTCGAGAACAGGTGTTGGCAAGGGTGTCGCATGATGTGAAATCGGTTTTACAGCATGAGATGCTAATTGAGTGGCGGGCGCTTTTTGAAATCCAGTAGGCTCGGATAGGTATGAAGAATGTGGAGGAAGTGTGGGTTCTCGGAAAAAACGACCTCTGGCAAACGGTTAACAAAAAATCAATAGCGCCCACAAAACCCCCCAGAATAATTTACCTCTCGATATCATTTTCTTCAAGAAACCTCTTCTCACCGTCCTCCATATTTGCGCCCTCATATCGCTCAATTGTCCCCCATGTCTCGACGATATCAGCATTTGGAAAAGGCTTTGTCCTGTCGATGTGGCGACATACTGCGTAGACCTCCTGAAGCTTTCGTTTCCGCGAGATGATCAGATTTCTAGAACCAATATTAGAAAAAATTCGTCGCTAGAATTAATATATTTATAATTGTCAATTGAATATGCGGTCGCGAACTAATTATCAATTCCGACCGTAAAGATAAGGTAGGGGGGTTTTTTTTATCTGATTTCTCCTTTCTCCCTTTTTTTTTTTCTTTCCAGTTTTTATTGTTTTTATTTTATTTTTTGATAATCACGATACGCGACGTGACATGGCAACGGGCGTATCGTCGGTCGGAAAAGGGATACTGAGCGGGAAAAACGAGGGACTTCACGAACAAAAATGACAAAGAATAACTCACTTTCGCTCCTCTAGCTTGGTGCTCACGGCATTATTCCGCAGATTCTGTATAGAAATCTTCTCCACCATGATACAAGCCGGCTTAAGCTGGCATAAACGGATGTACAGCAAAACTCGGAGCTCGCTTAGAATGACTGGCCTCTAAAAAGTCAGCGACAACATCCACAGACATCAGGATTTCGAGGGCGATAGGGTAAACGGGGACGGGGAACGCGATTACCGTGAAGGATTTCCTGATTAAAAAGGTTGTCGAACAGTTGGTAGCAGTATCTTCTATTACCTGGGATGAGGTGACGTTGAGCGGGGGAGAGGTGGGTTAGGGTTAGACTCAGGGGAGTTGCAACGGGTCAGCGGTTGAGAGATTCTGGTGAGAGGAGAAAAAGAGTTGGGTAGTGAATAAGTTAGAACGGGGGGGGGCAAGATTTGGTTGGTTGGCTCCTTTGACGTCCGCTTGAGAAGCTACGGAAAGAGGCAAGGTGGTTGGCTTGGCGAGGTGTTATGGCCCGGATAAGGTAAAGATAGGGGAAAGTAACAGGGGTTAAGGGAGAGTGAAAAAAAAAAAGTCTTAGGTAAGGAACAGGTTGAGGGTTTGGGGGGTCGGGAGGGGGAAATGAGAACAATCGGATTCTTTGGGCTTTGTCTTTTTTTAGCAAGGGGTTGTTGAAAGAGAAAGGGGCGGAAATGAAAAAACTGGTTGCTGGGGGAAAAGACTCGAAGCGAAGGTCTGAAGAAGAAGCCATCGGATTAGTCAGCTTTTCATCAGTCAACCACCGGCACGACACCCTACTCGCACAGCTGCAACCGTCTTATCACATAAGTTAACCCAGCTCTTTTGTGAACCACCGTTTGACTCAGTTAGTAGATCTCAATCACAATCCAGATGATCAAACCAATCACAGACAGGCCACAGGACAGATTTATTCAACCAGTTCTTGTACCGTACTAGCCGATTTCAAAAGTATCCGGACACACTTGAAACTGATTGGTATGCCTCTTAGCGCCAAGATGTCCGGATACTTTTTCAGTGGGCCAGTATGATACCAATACTTGAGTAGAAAGTATGATAGAAGAAAAAGGGAGCAAAACAGAGGGAGAGAAGGAAACCAAAAAGCGGTCACTCGACTCTACAGATTTCCTTGGGAAAGTGTATCGCCCCCTCCGGCGTGCTTCACAGCCTTTTCTCTGCCCCAGTCGATGATCTTTCAGGAGTTGTGACCGTTCTTGTTTTCAATTATTTATATTATTAACTGGCAAAGGTGCCTGATGGCATATGGCCGATTAGGTTCCTTGATGGTTTTGTTGTGACCAAATTTCCCTTTCACCTGCACCGGTGTGTTATCGGTCGAAGTTGGGGTTGGGGAAGAGAGGGCATTTCTGCATAAGAAAGCTGACTTGAGTCACGCATCAAGCAGAAGCCAGGGCTGCCGAAGGCGTGCCGAGTCCCGTGACCCGTAACCAAATCGCCAGTGAGACCATGCCTTGAGGCCTTGGTGTTATCTGATCTGTGTGTCTTGGTGCCAGGTTGTCCAGATATCAGAGGTAAAAACTCGTCAAATCCAAAGGACCCAGAAAGCATAGCGTTTTCCAGGCGGGATAGATTATTTAAGCTAAGCTCGCTGAATCTCATGAACTGGTATTATACCCGCGATTTTGTCGGGTGATTTCCATTGTTATACGAAATCCGATAGTGGATTTGGAGAGTTTTTGTGGTGCTTTTCCCACTTTGGACTAGTTGACTTAGTCATGTGATAAAATCTTGGCCGAAAATCTCCCTCATTTAAAAATATGATACTCGAAGAATAGTTTCTTGAACCAGCACCTCTCTCGTCATCTCTAGAGCGAACATCTGCTCAACAACCACCCGTCAATTCGGAATAATGGCCAAAAGAAAGAGGCCTACTCCTTCTACCACCGCTGTAGCCGGAAACTCCGTCACCCCTCCTCTCGCTTTAGCACCTCCGCAAGCCTCCGAGTCCTCTCATCCACCTGTCAACTTCCAGGTAATCACTGGATCCTACGACAAGGTCCTTCACGGCTTCATCGTGACGATCCCCCCCACCTCCCCATCATCCTCCGCCACTTCTACATCTTTAACTTTGAACGAGAATGACGCAATTTCGCTACCCGCAACCTTTACCGATTCCTTCCTCTTCACCGCTCACACAGCGCCAATTCGCACCCTAACAATCTCACCACCCTCCGCAAACGTCTTGCAGAAGCGCATCCTCGCTACCTCCTCGGCAGACGAGCACATAAACCTTTACACCCTATCATCTGCTCTTCCACCGATAAACTTTCGAAAACTAAAAAAGGCAACTTCAACTCTCACTGCGAGCAATCCTAAAAACAAAAACTTGGGGGTATTATCTCACCATCTCAACACCCCGACAGCTATAATATTCACTCCTAACCGATCAAAAATTATCACTGCGGGGTTGGATGCTCAGATTCATATCCTCCGAACTCGGGATTGGGCACCATTATCGATGCTTAAATGTCCGAAACCCAAACCCAAACCGGTCAACTACGCAACCAACCACGGTGACGGATATGGCCCAAGGATTGACACGTTCAATTCTGAGGCAACCTATGGCGGCGGCGCCGGAGGTATCAATGATATTGCCCTTCACCCATCTCAAAAGATCCTCCTCTCAGTTGGCAAGGGTACACGGCAAGTCCGGATGTGGAATTTGATGACAGGTCGCAAAGCCGGAGTACTAGCCCTAAGCAAAGAAGTCGTTCCCCCAATCTTTGGCAGCGAAGGAATGAAGGTAGTATGGAGCAAAACCGGAGGAGAGTATGCAATCGCTTTCGACCGTGGAGTGGTAGTCTTCGGGATGGACTCCAAGCCGAAATGCCGAATTCGGACAACACCGATATCCAAGGTCCATCAGATTCGGTACATCAACTTACCCACCACCATTACGCAGAACAAGAAAGATACTGAGGAGGAGGAGGAAGTATTGACAATTTCTACCGAGGACGGGAGAGTGTTATTCTATTCCACTACTAGTCTAGAATCTTTAGATTCTCCAAATCTGATTGGTTTCCTCGGAGGAAGGTCTATTGGCATGCCTGGCAGAGTGAAGGACTTCGACACGATCGCCCTCAAGGGTAATTTCCACCTCATCACCGGCGGAACCGACGGGGTAGTGCGTATCTGGGATCTCGGCAAGGACTCGGAAAAGGATACACACGAGATGAAGAAGGTCCGGATCGATGGCGGAGAGGGAAGACAGATTGGTTGTTTGGTCGGGATTTATGAGACGGAGAGACGGATTACTTGTCTGGGTGTCATGGAGATGGGCGATGAGGGCATTGAGGAGGAAGATGTTGAAATGAGTGATAGCGGTAGCGGTAGCAGTAGTGGTAGCGAAGACGATGATGACTATGAGTAAAGTTAGAATCTAGATTCGGGTATCCTGTTGTACATATATTCATAGCCTGTCACTCGGTAGGATAGCAATTAGAACCTAGCAGAGGGGGGACTAACCCTAACACACCTTGTTGGACAGAGAGCGGTTTAATTAAATCACGACGGATCACGTATGATAGATCATGTGTGACAGGTGCAACTATGTTCCCCCTAGGGCCTGGTGACCACGAATCATCAACTTCCCGCCCCCTCAACTTAGCCCGCTACTTCCGCTCAACCGAGGGACTCCCCCGCCGCTGTACGTGTACTCTGATGCTCAACTCCGACCCTCCTAACCGTAAACTAGTCAAACCGGAACCGTCACGCTGTCTTCACTCATCCAACCCCGCCAACCACCACTTTGCACGTCACTCTTTAATCACCCTCCGACAGATCGCTCCCAATCAGATAGTAACAGAAATCTAATCACCAGATATCACTCGACTGCTATTAGGTTTCCAAAGGTAGGTAAGTCTACTCGCAATGTCGAAGCGTTTTTAAAAAAGACTGATATTGCATACCGCCCAAATCCCAGTAAAAAAGCCAAATTTTGGTGGTATGCAATATCAGTCTTTTTTTAAAAACGCTTCGACATTGCGAGTACTAGTATACCGTAGTGCATAGCGCACGATACACTCACTCCACAAAAAGCCCCGGTAAAGTAGAAAAAACCTGACTTTACCACAGACCGCGATGCTGCCGCGCAAAAGGAACGATGACATTGCGCAATATTAGTGGTCTGTATGTAGAGAAAGGGGGAGGGGGGTTGCAAAATCCCACACGCACGGGAACACCCGCGTTTCACCACAACCAACCAAGGATTGTTGTCTCATGACTTTACCACACAATAATACTACGAGTACCGTATGATACAACGCGACAGGTCACAGCACTAGGAAAACTCACCGGGCGCCACTGGCCGTGCCGGGATGGGTGGGTAGGGGGGGCGATTTAGATCTCAACGGAGATGCATTGGTAAGAGGGAGGAGATGAGGGGGGAAAAGGAAACCCCAAATTCGGTTTCTAGATGCGCCGCGAGAAGCCCCCCGGGATTGCCGGCGGGATGAATGTGGCGGATCCGGCCTTGTTTTTTTCTGTACCCCCCTGCATGCTACGGTATTCTCCTCCTCGCGTGCTATCATGCCGAAGTCTCATGTTTGAGTCTTGTCTAGGCATCCCATCCTCTAATCTCTGATTTGTTGGAGGAGGTTTGGAAATGCGCTTGGTATGGTGGGGGGGTCCAAATTTTTAGCACTTTTGGCAGTTGGTGAGGTCTTATGGCGGAGGACGGCACCAGCGTCACTACTCCGCATCAAATATTCTAGGGCGAGAAAATGGTTTCCGGTTTTCGTCTGATGGCAGTAAGTAATTCACTGTGCGGTGTCGGTTATATTTACAACACGGTAAGGTACGGTATCGCCAGGCCAGGGCTCTAATCTCTGTTGACTGTGAGTGCAAGGCAGCCGGTGTTAAGTGTCGAGTGACTCTCGGTGTTCAGGAAAGGATAGCCTCGTGGCAAATATAACTATTGTGTGCGGGCCAGAAAGCCAAGGGCAGCAAGTAGGCCATCTTAGAGCCCTGCAAGACAAAACTGCTATCAGTGTGCTCGTACTCCTCTCGCTATCATACTAACTCCTATCATTCCTCAGCTTACATGCCGTCCCTCTTCCTCAGATCTATCTCTAGGAAAGTTGGCCTGAGCCAGCTTATATCCCCCAAAAGCCCAGTGTCACGTGCCCTCCTGTGAACATCTCTTGTCTTCGAGCAGATCGGACTTGGTGGGGTGGTCAATATTGCCTTTAGCTGGATATCCAAACATTATATCCAAACCACCCACAGGTTAGCCCCGCGCACTGTGCAGGCCTGCACAAAGTTCTCCGCACGATAGATAGACATTTACTGGGACAAACGCCGAGGGATCTCTAGTCATTCTATTTTACAAACTGGTTATACCATCCTGCAACCCCCCAATTCCATCTACCATTACTCATTCCGAGTGATATCCCATGAAACATCCTTGCCGCATCGACGGCAGACATTGACAACCACTTACATAATAATTATCATACAATCTAATTATCATACAATCGGATTTAGTGCGGAAATGATGTAGTACTGAATCCGGCTTACAGCAATTTACAACACCGTGATGCTAATAATCTTCACGTCATCCTCCGGCTTCTCTTTAAATGTGCGCACATTCTCGATTCTGTGCACGATATCTAGTCCTTGAGTGGCTCTTCCGAAGATAGTGTGGCGGTTGTCAAGCCAGGGCGTTTTCTCCGTGGTGATGAAGAATTGTGATCCATTTGTGTCTACAGACTGTTAGCCAAAACAATATTCCGGGGAGGGGCGGGGGGGAATACTTGGGCCCGCATTAGCCATAGACAATGTATACGGCTTATCATGCTTAAGCGTGGAAAACTCGTCCTCGAACTCCCCACCCCAGATCGATTCTCCGCCGGTACCGTCGCCAAGTGGGTCGCCACCCTGAATCATAAACTTCTTGATGACACGGTGGAATATAGTCCCGTTGTAATACTGATTCCTGGCATGCGTAACAAAGTTCTCGACGGTTTTTGGGGCAGCCTCTGGGAATAGTCTTACGTGGATGTCGCCGAGAGAGGTGTGTATTACTGCTGCCTGGCCACTTTCATGCTTTGCCGTTGCAGCGGTGGGGCCGGCGCTTGCCTGGCTCGCCTGGGCTGGCTTCTCGTTCAGGATATCACGCTCGGACTTTGAAGCGCTAGAGTCGTTGGTGAAGATGTAGAAACGGGGTTTTTGATAGGCTGTGCAGACGATCATGGGGTCTCGTTCGGTGGATTCGTTGAGGAGCGGGTTCGCAGATGCGGCCATTTCTACGGTCATTAGGGCCTTCTTCTTCGGAGCGCCTTGATAGATTGCTAGGTGCATTGGGCGAATTCCCTCTTCGGCAGAGAGGAGGCGAGGTAAGCTATTTGTGGTCATGTTTAGGATTTTGATACCCGCGAGGGATCCGTAGATTATAAAGTAGCCGGATTCGTCAAATATTATGTTTTGTTTTGTAAGGGAGGACAGCGTGGTCAGGTCTGTTTCTATAGCTATGCGGCGGCCAAATTCTAGATCTGGGAGCTTTTTGTCTAGGGAGGCTGCTTGCTGAATCGTCGTTAGGGTGCTGATAGACTCGTCGTATGATCTGTAGAGCTTTGCCGAGGAGAAATCGAAGACGCGAACTTGACGGTCTGGATGAGAAAACGTGGCGAATTGTTCACAAGTCGGAGAGATCGCTAGCGAGCAAGGTACTGATTTGGCCCTCTTAAAGTCCAGGAGGTTGGTATCAGATTTGTATACGAAAACTGAGGATGGCTTTTCGAATTCGCGTTCAGAATGTGGGCTCCAGTATTCTATCATCCCGCCTTCGTCACATGACACTACTGTGTCGTACTTGTCATTGAAAGACATCAGATGAACGATGGCTCTATGGAGCTTCGGCAATGTTGCGAGAACCTTCATACTCTCTGGTCGGCCGTCGTAGATACTAATTGCCGTAGTCTCAGTGTCTGAAACTGCTAGCAACGGTAATGAAGACCCACGTTTATGCACCCAACAGATGGCTCGTGGAGTATTTGGCAGTGTAAGGGTTGTCAAAAGATCTACTCTCTCGTTGTTAGCACTGACCCCTTAGTCCTATCGGAAGACAGAAACACACCGAAAGTATCCACGTCAAAAACTGCAACCCGATTGTCAGCTCCGGCGGTGGCAAAGCACCGTCCGTCGCTACTAACAGTGGTGCTTATAATCTCCGCTGTATGTGCGCGGAACATCTTCACGAACTCGATCCCTACATCCACCTTCTTCCAGAACTTTACAACACCATCCACACTTGTCGTAATCAGAAAATCCGTAAATGGTGTCATTGTCACGAAGCTGAGGTTTTCTCGGTGCATCAACGACTTGGAGTATCGCGACGAGGATGGCATTGCCGAAAGGTAGAGTTTCTCATGGGGAAGGGCTCGTCGCTTCTTCTTTTTCTTTGACCCGCCGGCTGGGGGCAAGGAAGGCCCTATGTCTTCGTCCGAGGAAGTGTCTAGAGCGGTTAGTTACTGAATTTATGCTCGGGGTCTAAGGGAAAATACCCTCAGCATCTTTTGGGGTCGCGGCGGCAGGTGAGGGTCGTGGTAGAGGCGTGTCACTAATAGTTCTCTTTCGCTTACTCAAGCTAGAGGGGCCCTCCCCAGCGGAATCTCTGTCGGACATTATTTGTTGTTGTTGGGGCCGGGGTGCGGTGTTGTTTGTGTTTAGTGGATTTGACAAACGGTCAAAATGTCGAGGTGTTATTTTCGTGGCTCGTTTATGCTTGGCCTCCTTTCTTCAGCCGCACAGAAGACTTTTTAAGCCTCAACCTCGATGAAAATTCAGCCAACGTTTCACAAGTCAACTCAACCCATCTTTAAGTTAACTCTCCACCTCCGAAATCCTTAACGGTCACAATGGCAAGTTCTTTGAAGCTACAGCCTATCCTCTGAATGAACATCGCTGATCGTACATCTAGGCACCAATAAAACCCACAAAGCGCGTTTCACTACGTGGTAAAGCTTCCACCGCCCGCCCACTCCCCTCCGCGCGCCCCATTCCAATCCAAGTCAAAAAGAAGACTAGGCAGACCATAAAACACTCACTATTTATCAATAAAATTGAAAAGTCCTCCGCTCCGTCTGCCCGGTCTCGCCGGCGAAAGGCAAAAGCTGCGCGAAACTCCCTTATAACCGGACTTGAGTCCCTCGCCCATGCGCTTCCGTCTGGGGCGCTCGATGAGTCCATAAATTTTACATCGGCCAGTAGTAAGGCCACGCGCAGAGATGAAGAAGAAAGGGCTGGGAGAAACAGCATAAGGTCCCGACCTGGCGCTATGAAACGGAAGGAGGGGGTTGTGAGGAGTGAGTGTGAGAGATTTGGGAAGAATCTTGCCATCATGCAGACTGGAGCTATCGCTGGAGCTACAGGGGGAGGGGGAACATGGGCTGCTTTGAGAGGATTTATCGAAGGGACTATGGAGAAGAAGGAGGAGTTTGTTAAGGTAGATGGAAGTTGAGAAACAAGCCATTGGGGTTGTATAATTGTTCAGTTTGGTATCAGAGGTCTGGCGGCCGCCATTGTATATTATTTGTTTTGGATTTTGCGGGTAGTGAGGCATTAGAAGTTTGCGGTGGTCTCTACCAGGTAGGGAGCTTCCCACTGGGCGCAATGTCTAGTACCCGGAATATCGTATAAACATTCCAGCTAAGCTCATCGAGTGTACCTAGGTGTCCCATGCAGAGTATTGTTCAATTTGGGATCTCCTCAAGATTGTATTTAATGTCACGGGGCATTTGGTGGCAGGTAAGGGGGAACTCTCATATCGAACTCAGGCTCCGGCTGTTCCGGAATACCATAAGTAAAATGGCGGATTGGCCGGACCGTCCGAAAAATCTATAGGGTGTGTTCTGCCCTTGTTTGATAATGTCCCCGTGACTCTTGTAGGAGAGGTTGGAGAGCAAAAATATCGACCGAAGACGGACTCGAACCGTCAACCTCAACCTTAGGAGGGCTGCGCGCTACCATTGCGCCATCCGGCCTGTCTTTGGTTTCCCAGGATTGGGCGCACCATATGTTTTGAAACCTTCCCGTTAACTTAGACCCAAGACAGGTGCTGTGAATCCTTAGTGGCTTGGCAAATTTGCTTCCGAGTGCTTGGGCAACAGAGAGCTTGCGCGCGAAGGTCGTTTCCTTCCTCCCTTTGTTTTTACTATTACAAAGGGTCCATACTGGGGTTTGGCTAGTGTGTCTGCTAGCGTCTGGGGGTCACAAGTGAAGCCCAAGGTTGCGAGGGAACCGATAGTGGTGCCTAAGCTCTCTGGTTTCAAACATGTTGGTGTATGCCTATTTCTGGGTGTGAAATCAGATTTAGTCCGAATCTCTCAAGTGATTTCGAAAGGCAGAGAGAAGGGCTCGGTACAGTGTTCGAGTAGCGCTGCATTCTAGCATCAACGTTGTATTTACCTGGACGGATATTTTTTTTGTCACCGACGATCACCCAACACCAACTTCCGGACTCAGACAGAGCTTGCAGTCGTCCTGTCTGTCCAAGACGGGGTGAGGATGGCCGTCGGCGGCTATCGGCTACAGACGCGCAAAATTAGTCAGTTAGGCGAATACTATCACTCAAATAACTTAAGGTTAAAAATGGAAATGGAAAAAGAAAAGAAAAAAAAAGAGTGGTGCTAGAACGGCCTACCATGGGTGATAGTGGGACGGCCGCCGACGGCAGTCGGACGAGGCTAGTCCTCCTCGTCTTTTGTCGTCCCCGCCCAGGACGAGGCCGACACCGTCCGGCTGCCTTCGACGGCCGTCCAACTGGGTGACTGGGGGCCTGCTCTCGGTTTTTTTGTAGTCCCCCTGCCTCGTCATGGCCTGGGGCGCCTCGTCTTGATCCAATACTCACGCGGTATCAGGTGTCTTGGTGAGACATTCCCATTCAATCCTCGCACGCACAGAGCTCGAGTAAAACGCATCTCCCCTAAGGTATCCGTAGGGTGCCGTTGGATTGGTCAAACTAGGGACCCAACAATAGAAGGGGTGCAATTCATATCTAATGACTGACGCGTAATCGCACTTTCATCCATTTGTACAACTCAAGGAGGATGGTCTACTGGTACAGTATTGGTACGTGATTGGTGAGATCCTTGGGTACTACTGATCTTAGTTGCGCAAGAAACTCGAGCTGAAATCAAATCCATTCCCAACTGCTGCGCCTCAAAACCCTAATCGCGGAAGTCTCCAATCACCCTTTATCTCAATCACGCTATGTAACATGACCAGGGTTGTCCCCACCCACCGCCCCGCACCCAATTAAAGCATCAACGTCACCCCAATCCCCCACGTCACTCTATGATACAAGTAAGTACGGTATCCTCCCTAAACCCTATCCCAACCTCCCTTCTTCTCCCCCACTAAACTGGTCACCCCGAACTACCGACCGACCGAGAAAAATCAAAATCAAAATGTCGCTCCTGGATCTCCCAAATGAACTCCTCCTCCAAATAGCCCAAGACCTCACACACAACGACCTAGCACACTTCCTCCTTGTCGACCGGCGAACGGCATATCTCTTCCAGCACTTACTCGAACGCCTAGCCCTCGATCCAAAAGACAATCTAACAGCCCTACTATGGGCCTGCTCCCGTGGGCACCTCCCCCTAGTGAAACTCCTAATAAACTGTGGCTTTGACCTCAACGAGAAATGCCAAACCCTGGGCCGCACTCCACTGCACTTCGCTGTCGCAGCGAACAGCGAGGAGATAGTTGAGATATTGCTGGACGCCGGCGCGGACCCGAACATTAGGAACAACGCCGGTAGCACACCGCTACATTGGTCCACGCTCTGCGGATCATACGGTATGAGCGCCCTCTTACTGGCGAAAGGTGCGGGCACGCGGATTAAGAACTCGGCGTGGATGACACCGCTGCACTGCGCTTTGGAAGGTGCGGTTGAAGCACTGACCCAACTTGTCACGGAACAAGGCATCGAAACGCCCGCCGACGTGGATACCGCGACTGTCCCAGTCCCTAAAGAGGAGTACCTGCGCCGGAGGAAAGTTGTCAAGCTGGTTCTTGAGAATAAGCCCTGGCTGGACGCGCAGGATAAGGCGGGCTTGACGGCGCTGCATTACGCTGCGAAGAGCGGGAGAACAAAGGTTGTCAAGTGGCTACTGGAGAGGGGCGCAGATGCGTACGTCCGTGATGGGAATGGGTGCACTGCTCTTGAAGTTGCGGAGTTTGTCGGGCATGTCAAGGCGGCGGGGGTTCTGAGGGAGCATTATGAGAAAGAGAGGGAGCCGTTGTGGAGTGTATTCGTTGGGAATGTGTCGCGGGTTATCGGGATTGGGGGGTAGGCGGTTGGTCGGGTTTGGGTCGGTGTTTTCTCTTTGACTTCTTAGATGCGGGGGGGGGGCTGGGAGTTGCTATTCGGGGGAGTTGCTATGCGATTATTCTTTCCGGGGGTGATACCCTCTTCCGACCGGCCAAACTACTCTCCTGCCTTCCTGGGCGATCCCTGGTGCTTTTCTTCTTTTCCGGCCTCCGTCCTACGCCTGGTATCTCACTATCCTTTATCAGGAAAGAAAAACACCGCAGGTGGAAGAGATGCATCACATATCGCGTCGGGGGGCTGCTTTCAGCCTCTCCAGCCTGGGACAAACAACGGCTTGTCATAATTTCTCTGTATTTAACTTATGGAAAAACTTGGAATTTATTCATTCGCTTGATCTCTTGATAGTGCTGTACTTCTTGCTGCAAGGAACGAAAAATCTCTCTCGGCAAGCCTGTCTCCTCAAAATGAGTTCTCAGAAATACGCCGCGTAAACGCAGCTAAGTTGGCATCACAAAGAAAGCTCGAACAGCCCAACAACCCAACGACCCACTTCCAGCTCCCTGCTAAATTGCCAATACAGTATGCGGTTAGGTGGTTAAGCAAATATGCATGTATGCGGCTATGCGTCTACGAGAGATACGGTTATAGGACATGTGGCTTTGTAGTTTCCGGCGGTTAGGCACTCTGTAGCGGGCTGTTCTTTTCACAACCTGTGCCACTGGGCGTGGAGTGTTCCTTCCATGGCTTGTTTGATGTCCGAAGGCTGCTGCTTGCCGATTTGATGCAAATGTTGAAGATCGCTATCGCTCCACCACCTCAAGTTTACCTCTGTATTGACGCGCTCGACGAATGCCTACCGAAGAATCTTCCAGAGTTACTTGAGTCGCTAGGGGGTATTGTTCGGGAGTTCCCTACGACCAGAATATTCCTCACCGGGGAGCCCCCATGTCAGGGGAGCTATTGAGAGATATTTCGCCGGGGCAGTTGTGATACCCATCAGTCCTAACACGGATGATGTCTGGAATTACCTGCAGATGAAATTCGAGAGAGATGACGAGCCAGAGGTATATGGATCCTGACTTACGGGCAGATATTGCGAAAATTATTCTAGACAAGATGTCTAATATGTGCGTAGGAGCATTGGGCCTTCCCATCCTATCGATGATATATACTTGCGGAAATTATATTTAGATTCTTCCTTGTTTCGCTAAACATTGAGGCTATTCTGGGAGAAGTGACGATTGGTCAGAGAAGGGGGAAACTTGAAGAGGCGGCGCGAGGCAAAGGGCTGAGCGATGCCTACACGGCGACAATAACACGGCTTAAGACGCAGAAGGGAAGTAAATCGGTGCTCGGATTGAGAATTCTAATGTGGGTGTTGCATTCGGAACGGCCGTTGCGAGCCGAGGAGCTCCGTCATGCCCTGGGGGTGGAGATCGGATTCGCAGATCTGGATCCGCAAGACGTACCTACGTTGCGCACCCTTATAACATCTTATCTGGGTCTTGTCACATTCGAGCCGTCTTCCTCCACAATCCGACTGGTGCACTTCACTCTGCAGGAACATCTCTTGGGTAATCCGACCCCATTCCATAATCCCCACTCAACAATTGCCGAGGTTTGCTTGACATACCTGAATTTCGGATCTGTCAAGGACCTTTCGCCAGCCCTTGATTCAGCCCCGCCGGCAATCCCCCTTCTAGAATACGCTTCTCTTTACTGGGCAATCATGCTAGAAGGGAGATGTCGGAAAATGTCAAAACACTTGCACTGAGGCTTCTCGATAGACCTGACGAGCACATCCGCCCAACCACCCTTACCGGACTACGAGAAAGACCGTGGCTCGGGCCCACATTTCAGCCCGACGGGAGGACCTACGGGATTTACCGGTCTCCATGGAGTGGCATTCCTTGGGATCGTGGAGATAGTTGCTGCCGTATTCGAGATGGGGGAATGGGACATTAATGCAGCTGGTTGCACGGGGAATACGGCACTCAGATGGGCAGCTAGGAGAGGGTGCGAGGGAGTGGTAAAGATGCTTTTGGAACGAGGGGACGTCAATCTCAACCGAGGAGCCACCAATCGTGGCAAGACAGCACTCACGCGGGCGGCTCTGTACGGGCATGAGGGGGTGGTAAAGATACTTTTAGAAAGCGAGGACGTCAATCCCCATCAGGTAGATGCCAAATATGGTGGAGCGCCACTCTTGTGGGCAGCTGCGCACTGGCATGAGGGGGTAGTAAAGATCTTTCTAGAACGAGAGGACATCAACCTCGACCTGGCAGCCACCGGATCTGGTCGGACACCACGCTCGTATGCGGCAGGTGTAGGGCATGAGGGGGTAGTAAAGATGCTTTTAGAACGAGAGGATGTCAATCCCAACCAGACAGGCACCGAATGCGGACGGGCACCACTCTCGTGGGCGGCCACGAATGGGCATGAGGGGGTAGTAAATATGCTCTTGGAACGAAAGGACGTCAATCCTAACACAGCAGACACCGAATATAGCCGAACGTCACTCTCGTGGGCAGCTGAGTGGGGATTATCGGGGGTAGTAAATATGCTTTTGAAACGAGAGGACATCAATCCCGACCTACCAGATACCGAATATGGACGGACGCCACTCTCGTGGGCCTCTCCTCGCGGCCGTGCGGGGATAGTGGAGATGCTTTTAGAACGGGATGATGATGTCCACTTCGCCACGCCCGATAGCAAGAGCCAAACTCCACTATTGTTGGCTCTCTCCGGAGGGCATGGTGATGTTGTGAGGATCCTTCAGGCAAACGCTAATTCCCACCCAATAGATCGTAGTGGCCAAGCACCCCTCTCGCCATCAGCCCCGCATGGCGAGGAGTGTGCGGTGGAGATGCAACCAAGAGGCCACAGTCCTAGCACCGGCATCACACACCTTAGCACCCAACCCGCACTACCATTGGCAGACCCCGATGAGCCAGAAGTGGTATTGGGCGCCGAGGACACTGTTCCCACGTCCGTAGAGAACGAGCTCTCTGCAACCGAACCATGCTGCCTCAATTTCCTCGACCCCCTCCCGGGAAAGCTGGTACCCATCCTAACGGCCGATCACACCTTTATTTCGCAGTCGATCGGTATTTCCTCATCGCCTCTTGCATTTGTGTCTTGGCTCTTCTCTTTTACGTCCTTCTTTCCTTCCCCGCTACCCCACTATTCTCATCCCATATGTAACTACCAAGTCTAGGATTGGGGAAGGCAAGATCTCTCTCGATTCGCATGTAGATAGGTTTCGATAAAGCATTCCTTTCCAGCTTAGCTGGCTATTCGCTGGCTTGCTTTTATTTTCTCCTTTTTTTCCTCCTTTTTTCCCCTCTATTTTTCCGTTGTTTAGAGTCCTAGTTAGACTTTATCCATCTCATATTTCTTGATCTTCATTCCCTCTATTCGTCAAGTTAATATTTGTTATATTTTGTAAACAGTAGTGCGTAACTTAGTACAGTACTGCCCATAATGGGTGGGTATGAATTATAGAAGTCGATGGCAACCTCGCAGAAGCCCTGTCCATATTCGTGAGTACGGGCCTATCTCGTCCTGGTAATATCTCCCAATGCCGCCAAGTGATCACCATCCGCTCTTTTTACAGACCACTTATACTACGATACTAGCTACTTCTCTACCCGCATGGTCCGGGCGGGATACTATGATACATCGGTGATATAAAACCCTAGCCCTCACTTACTGCAGTTAGGCGTTTATTTATTATCTATTATTATAGCGAGAAGGGTTTTCGATTATTATTATTATGAGGGGGTTTTCGCGGTTAAGCAGTTGGGTTAGGCCCAACGAAGGGCTGGGAGAGGTGTGGATGGACATCAGCCAGGCGAAAAAGGGGGTCGAGGAGAGGTGAAAATTGGCTGTAAAGACGCAGGCAGCAAATCTGTCTCCGGCCGGGAACAGATTTTGTTGGAACCTTTTCGCACCAAATCTGTCACTGGCCGGGAACGGATTGGGAGGGAACCCCTTTCAGGCCAAATCTGTCCCCGGTCGGGTATAGATTTGGTAGGAGTTCCCCAGGCACCAAATGCGTCCCTGGCCGGGTACAGATTTGGTATGGCTCCCCATACAACAAATCCAATTCTCTTACGCCTCTGTTCAATGACTGGCTCTTGTCCTGCCTTCATCTCCATAGCCTTCATGCCTTCCTTTAGCAGTCCATGCTCCTTGATTCATTAACGGAAACATCTTCCCATGCTTCCGAACTTTCATGAAACAAAGGAAACTATAGCCTGAGCATGACGAGCAGTATCAACTGATTTCCAACCTATGGGTAGAATTCCCTCCGTCTAAGAGATGATTAACACTTGAATTGAATATAATCATTAAGTCTTAACCATGTCTCCTGAATTCCTACAACCATCCCTGCCACATCAGCAAGTGCCTGGACACAAATACTCACAGACCACTCTATCAAACACCGCACACACAGCGAGGTGGGAAGATCAGATGAAGAGCGCAGAAAAAGAGGAAAAACTCCCTGGTGGCTTCTGAAAATACCAGAACAAACCACAACCAACGACTTCCCTCTCTCCCTCCTTCCCTCCTTCCTCCTCCCTTCCAATAATCAAATCGAAGTGTATTCATAACAAAAACAAAAACCCCCATGCCCCTCATCTCTTACCACTCTGAGCCCTCCTTATACTCCATAACTCCTCAACTTCAAAGTGAATAACTCAATCCCCCAAGGGCCACCCCCCGTGTGGCCATAGAATACTTACCCCATCCATCCACCAAATCTTACCCCTCAACACATGTCTTCTGCTGAGGCAGACGCCACCACCGAGACCGGTACCACCTCATGAATGTAAGTGGGCAACATCCCGAAACCTGGACAAAGAAGCGAGATTCTAACATATAATTCTAGCTGTGCTATTGTAAAGATTCCTTCCCCCAGAGCGAACCCTACCAAGGCCCCTTTGTACCCCGTCATCGGGGGAAGGCAATCAAATTTCCTGGAAGCTGGCCCGGGAACATATCCAACCACCTCCACTGGCAGCAATTCCATATACCACTTCGTTTAGGCCAGGCCCCGGGGCGAGTATGACTGCACCAGTAACGCCTCATCCGCTGTTACGATGCCCATTCCACTATCCCCAGCTCAAATCCTGGATAAATTCAGATTCCCCTCGTTTGGGCAAATACCATTTCATGAGTCGTCACTCGATATGTGATCTGCTGTCCCCGGTATCAGTACTTCCAAACCTGCGCTTTCTACTTCTTTAGGTATCATACGACAAAGCAAGCCAGCGCCCCTTGTACCCAATGTAATGCTATCCCAGTTCAACTTATCCCATCCCCCTTTTATCCAACGCCATTGCTCGACAATTGACCAAATATGCAATTCTGTTCCAATCTATTTTCCCCTGTCTTCAGTATTGTCCCCTTTGATCTCTTTTCTATTGCAAATATGCCGCTATTTCGCTGTATAAACGGTGGGTCTCTCCACCCCTCTCTGATAGAATCAGATTCCTCAAAATCACTCGCTCCCTTAGTATCCCCGGCATACAATTCAGCTATTCCATCTTTTACAAAAGTCAGGTTCGAATGATAAGATTACATAGGGTCTAGTGCGATACCACAATATGCAGTGAGAAGTGGAATAATTGAATTCCCGGCTAAGATTTCCGGAATTCCCTCTTTCAAATAGAGGGGCGAGAAGACTGTGAAAACTGGCCTCCTCTGACCCGGCTTAAAACAGAAATGTGCCCCACCCTACCGGCAATGGCAACTCCGGGGTGTTAGAGCGAGGTTCAATTATTCTAGTTCTAGCGGTAACATACAGCAGACTCTCCAGACGGTAGAGCTGGGCTAGTAGAAAAAAACACCTCTGATTTCAGGGGAGATACAAGGGAGAGCTCTCGCATACCAGATGAAGCAGAAAGGAAAAAATCCAATCCAAGTTGTAAATACACAACCCCGGACATTGCAGACAAGAATATTATACATGCACCTTGCCCTTCTTCAGCAGCGCCCTCCTGCATACAACCCCAGCATGCGCTACCAAAACCTCATCTTCAACCACCTGTCCAACAGTCCGCTAATCGCTGGAGGCAGGGGATCGAAAATCACCCGTTTGTTATAAAAGAAACCCAATCAATCAGCACTTCCCTCCCACATGAACTCCTATAGCAAAAAAACAAAACAGAAAAACAGCATTACCCAACATCAAATCCTATAACGCGAGATACCATTTTACGGCGCTTCACCCTATGGTTGAATTCCACAGCACTGCATCAATTGGTCCAATCCACCAGCCCACGCGATCGTCCTACAATTCCATGTTAGAATTCAAGTTGGCCCCGTTATATGATCTTATGACCCCAATCCCCACAAAAGCAAGCACAAGCCTAATCAACATCTCCCCTCTATAATTAACCAACCCGGACGACATCCAGAATTATATAAAATTGTATTATAAGCGCATTTTTCCTCCAACGCCACAAATCACGCTTCAACACCGTCCCGCCCAGAGATGGCGAGCGCATGCATCCCCGTTTCATCTAAACAGCTTCTCCACACAATGCCGTTTATCTATCAATCGTGGCTTATTCCAACTGGCCTCTATCACGCGCTCCCGTCTGGCTCTGGGGGGGGAGGGAATATACCCATACTGGCGTATCGTAAATGCCCTCCCCGTGCCGCACTCGCAGGATAATAGTAGCAAAGGATACGTCCGGTAAAATCGGACAAAAACAGGAGTCTGTAAAGTTGGGAGGGACATCAATTGGTCACGGTAGTTTTTTGGTTGCTTCTTTTTTGCCGTAGTGATTGAAAGTTAACGTTTTCTGTTATCCCCCGCCTCGTGTCCCGATGTCCAGTTAGTTACTGTTACTAGTGCAGTGCAGAGCCGCAGTTGCACAAGCCGCAAGGAACTGGATGGCCGGGACTACCGTATCAGCAGCGGTACAGTATGATACTCTAGTCTATTCCCGACTCGGGGGTAAATTGCATTTGTCCCTACCGGTAGAAGTTGCCGCCAAAAACTACTCTACAAGTATCTGCCGGGTACCACCAAAACCCCTGACTAGTGCAACGTCGGAAATATTCGAGAGCGCACCTGAAAGATTAACTACCCTAGAGAGGAACTCTATATAAAAAAAAAGGTTTCTAGGATTATTATATTCTCCGCGATTAGAAGCTGATCTTTCCCGAGTTGATCAATTATTAGGAAGAGAAGCGAAAAAACCCCCTTGCTGGTTTATGAGCACATGGCCCGTACTACCGTACAAAATAGAGCCCCCCTGAGCACGAAAGGGGCAAGCTCCCTTCCCCCAATTCTCCTACCCCGCTTTTCACCTTCCTATTCGGGAAGGTGTATGCGGAGTAAAACACCACACACACACCAAATCAACCTCACGATCCTGACCTGCCCCTGAACTTGGAGCTTCATAAGGGTGCT
>Ga0307509_10002416_pt1 | contig 30239 bp, 43 predicted proteins | sample 10_EM_MG_FD_202245 | JGI IMG/M metagenome (GOLD analysis project Ga0307509, IMG submission 202245) | Populus trichocarpa ectomycorrhiza microbial communities from riparian zone in the Pacific Northwest, United States - 10_EM | ecosystem: Host-associated > Plants > Roots > Unclassified | place...
GACCAGGGCCGTTCTGCGGACGATCATCGCTTTCTCCTTCGAGGCTCCCCCAAAGCCGTCCATCTTACTTCATGGCTTGGCCCAGCGGTTAACTCTGCCAAGCACCTTCCACTAGACTCCCTATGTCGCGAGGTTTCAGACCTCATTGAGGAAATCCCTATCCTCCCACTCGCCTCAACCGATCTCGTAGCGCTCCCACAGTCGAGGATACCTTCCGTCACCTACCAAGCCCTCAGAGCTCCTCTGTTACAGTCACTCCTCGCTGACTGGCTAGACTTGAGTCTGCCAGTGCCCCTCTTGTATCCTCATGGTGCCTGCCTCACTCCCCATGCCTTTACTGGCCTTCCTCGATTTATATGTGGCCGCATTCACCAGATGCGTTCGGGTGCCAGCTACCTTGCCGTGCATGTATCCTGGAGGAGCAGGGACTCCAGCACACTCTGCCCGTTCTGTGAGGAAGGCGATGAGTCCCTCCATCACGCGATTCTCGACTGCCCTGCTAAGGCCCACCCTCGCCTCACCCATCTCTCTGGTGTGGACGACATTGGCCCTGACGGTCCCCTTTGGCTCTCGGTTCCACTCCTCAGGGGGTTGGCTGAGTATCTCTACGCTACTCGCACGGGTTTTCCTCCAACCATGCTGCGTATTCGAGCCAATACTGCTACTCCTGAGCCGGGTTCGGGCTCAGATAGTGCTTAACACAATAACTCCCTAGCTCGGCCCCGGCCTTCTAGGTGTTGCTACTTCAAAAACTCCCCTGCTCGAGTTTCTCCTCAGGGTATTTTCTATACAGTTTATGAGTTTCCTTTGTTTCTAGTTGACTGCGGCAGTGGGCAGGTAGGGCGGGGAGGTTTTTTATTACTTGTGAGTGTTTTTCTTATTGGTATAAGGAGGATTTTACTTTACTTTTGTTTTGTTAGTCATCGTTGGCGATGCGACAGGGTTCTGATGATCCCGCTTGGAGAGTTTTGCATGCGTTGTTTGAATTTTGTTTTTTCCTTTGTTAGTTTTTGGAATTAAGGTTTTTTATATGCCATAGCGCAAGCTGCATGCAGGATTTTGTACCTAAATCAATAATCACATGATTCAAAAAAAAAATAAAAAAAAAAAAGTACAAGAACTCGCGTGCAGAGCTAGCTATGGCGTAAACAAAACTATACTACTGGCCCCAGGGAAAAAGCCATCATCCCAAGTCCCTCTGATATAGAACCAACCGCACATCTCGCGCGAAGAATCCTCACCCCTCCTTCACGCGGACACAGAGAAGATTGGCAAACAACAGGAAAGCAGGAAACAACAGGAAAACCCTTGGCAAAGACTCCCAGATCATAACAAAGTAAATCTAGCCTAAACGCTAGAAGGAAGGGATAACCACTAGAAAGGAAACCAAGCAGAGGAAGAAAAACAACACTCCGAAGGGGCCAACCAGAAGTAGCACACACGCGCTGGTGACCGAACCAATTACCTCAAGCCCAAGGCGTTGACATCGACCAAGGATGTAGTGCTATACCATGGAAGAGCGTAACTGAGGATGCGACTGTGGCAGCCGTTGGGGCGAGAGGAGACACCTAGTAGTAAGGTACCAGCTGAGGGAGCGCAGTATAGCTGTAACCAAGCAACGGGACGAAGACCGGAGAGGAGGATGCAGGGGTAGACCCAAATGCTAGAAACGACCGACTAGAGCAACCGCGGTCGATGCTTTTCCCACAGCGAGGCGAAAGATGAAGCCTTGACATTACTAACTGAAGTGTTCCCTGACTGGGCACACTTAATCGAAACGGTGGAGTACTTCGCAAGGGGCTTGGAAGACAGCAGCGCCGACCGTAAACGAAGCGAGACGGGTTACCGACCGTGCAAAACCTAAGCGAGCTGCAAAGGTGATGCGGGGAAAAGGGGGAGCAACCAACTTCATGAGCGGGGGTCAATGATGAACGAAGGCAAGAACCCCAAGGAGGGGGGCCAAGAGGCCAGGAGGAGGAGGGGAGGAGGTATCGTCACTCCCCTAGGCAGAAGCCATCAAGGGGGAGGAGAGGGGGAGGCGGTGGATCCCACGATGATTTCCCTGGTGTTGAGATTTCAATCGCCGGAGGTGTAGACGAGATGGTTCGTGGGCTCTAACTATTGTACTCCGATCTCCTTTATATAGAGACTCTTTCCACAACCCTAACCCTTGTGACTCCCTTATCGGGTTATCCACAACATACTTTATCCAATAATAAATCATAAAACTAATCATGTGAGTAAACCGCTCACATGCGTGAAACTTGTGACTCCTAATAGAGTCACACACGTAACTCATTACATCATTTGTGACTCCCAATCGTGAGTTACCAATCAACAAACTATAATAATAATAATAATAGGCAATTGTGAATCATGTGAGAACTATAAGTCAACTGATCTTATAGTGTGAAATATAACATACTGATGACTAATAACCATTAGTCATGTGAAACCATTCTTTCAAAGTCACGCTTTGTGACAGCTATACTCAAATATTGTCTCTTAGCCTCAGGCTTGTCACGACTATATTTTTCGAAAGATGCCGCTCAGCCCTTTCAAAGCGGGTCGTCTTTGAATAACACAGTACCAAATGGTGTTAGCCTCTGCCCTTTGGACTTGCGCTCATCCCAATTATTGACATCGAACTTCACACGGCGCTTCTGGACCTTGTTCATATCTTCCGTCAGACTCCAGATATGCCACAACTGGTGATCTGCACCCACCAATCCATTTGGTTTAATAGTGAGAGCCATAAGAAATCTGAGGAAACACCTTCATCATTAGGAAATGTCATACTGTTAGTCCAGCACTCAGGCGAATCTAAGGTTTCTGAAACTTCAGATGATGAGCTAGACCATCCCCGAAGAAAAAGGGCATAGTCTTGTGGGTTTTGTGATCCACTGGCCTTTGTACTGCTCGTGGGATTAGCCTTGGCATTCTGTTGACGTCCCCAGTTGACATCCCCTCTGGCTGCCACGTTTGGCCACTATGAGACAGCATCTGGTGCTAGGTATCTGTGTCTCGGCTTGGGAGGTGTTGGTTGTCTTGTTTGAGTCGCTGGACAATGACAATAGACAAGAACGTCAGGCGGGTCCTTATTAGGTTGATTCGACATGAGCCAGGAACGTACGTCTTCGTCACTCCAAATGAAAATATAATTTGCATGATACCTCTGCACTCTGGCATTTCGTCGTGTGCTGCCGGGCACATTGCCATGGCACAAGGCCGCAATAGCCAACTAAGCCCAATTTACCCCTACCCGTTGCTTGTGGAAGGGTTGACCCAAAGTCTGATCAACACCCTTGCATCTCTCCATCTCTCACGGCTCCGTCCGTTCCCAATTGCTTATCTCGGCACGGTTATTTGTATAATAACCCGCCACCACTACTTGTCCTATTCCTTCAACCCAACGTTCTTTAATCATGCTGTTTTCAATCTTTTTTAGAACTCAACTCTCCAATATCCTGCGAAATTCCCCTCGATCCATCTCCACTTCAAACGCTAGATGTCTCGGAGGAAGAGCATCGGCGTCACCGAAATCTCCACTCGCACCCCGCCATTTCTTATCGATCGATGACCTTACATCGTCTGAGTTCGTAAAACTGGTCGACCAGGCTAGGAAAGCAAAACGTGCAATTAAAGCTGGACAGACCCTCTCTTCACAGAAGGATGCGCTTGGAGGAAAAACTGTTGCGATGATGTTCTCCAAACGTTCAACCAGGACCAGAGTGTCTACCGAGGCAGCCGTGGTTCATCTCGGTGGTCACCCAATGTTCCTTGGGAAGGATGATATTCAGTTGGGGGTTGGTTTTCCCTGTCGCATTCCTTACTGACTTGATGGATAACCCTGAATAGGTCAATGAATCGCTTTTCGACACCGCCAAGGTAATCTCGTCAATGGTATCATGTATCGTTGCCCGTGTGGGACCCCACTCCGATATCGCAGCGCTATCAAGAGCATCCTCTGTCCCTGTCATTAATGCTCTCTCCGATGCCTTCCACCCCCTCCAAGCCGTCGCCGATATTCTCACAATAACTGAGTGCTTCCCAGACCCGAATGGCATCAAGCTTGCGTGGGTGGGCGATGCAAACAATGTGCTTTATGACCTTGCAATTGCGTGCGCAAAGTGTGGCATCAACGTTTCAATCGCTACGCCACCTATCTACCCAGTCCCGTCCGATATGCTTCACCTCGTGCACAATGCGGCACATTTGTCAGGCTCATCCATTGAGACCACCCATGAGCCGGAGGTTGCAGTGAAGGATGCACACATCATTGTGACAGATACCTGGGTCTCAATGGGTCAAGAGTCGGAGAAGGCTTTAAAACTTAAGCAGTTTGCCGGATTCCAAGTATCTTCAGATCTCGCAGACAAAGGTGGTGCTAAGAGGAACTGGAAGTTCATGCACTGCTTGCCCAGGAAACAAGAGGAGGTTACCGACGAATTATTTTATTCCCCAAGGAGTTTAGTATTCCTAGAGGCGGAGAATAGGCTCTATGCGGCAATCGCTGCATTTGAAGCATTTGTGGTTAAGAGAGGGGATTTTGAAGCCTAAGTGGGCTTGTGGTGTTTATTGCCTCACTCGTTCCAGTGTTATGGCCGAGTTTGTGTACTATAGAGATTCAAGTTGCGCAAAATATCATGTGCGATTGAGGATTTCTGATTTAAGCTCAGTGTTTCTCGGTGAAGCACATCTAAACTTAAGGGAGGCAGGTTTATCTCATATAGTGAGTATAAGAATTGATCTATGGACTGAATCTATTTCCCATAATTCCGTTTGGCTGGAATCCCAACCTATACCGCGCATTATTTGGGTAAGGAGATGAGCATGGATTTGTAGTTCCTTTTAAGGATGTTGGATAACGCCTAGATGTTGCGAAGATTTAGTTGAACAGTGGGAGCAGCGGAGAGAGGCACAGCGAACAATCCACCAAAAACCTAGCGGCAAGACAACGGGTATGGTAGCGCTGGCTCCCGTAGGTTAACCCCTCGTGTTTGTTGTTCCCGCTACAATATTAATCAATATTGTCTACTGTTGATGAAGCTTCATAGATCGTTGGTGAAGTTTCCTAGGGTGGGGATATCGTTTCGTGGAGTGATAGGGAATCTGGGTGAATCTCAGAATCAAAGGTCTTCATATCGGACATGAATATACATTAAAATCGTAGCCGCTTGAATTGCCACAGTGCTCAGGGAATCAGGGATCGAGTGACATCTCGTGGGAATAAAGGCCCCCAAAACGGAATGGTTGAATGTGGAGGGCGGCGAGGCACTCTGTGACAACGAGTGGCATGGAGTTGCTCTGCTGGGTCGAGCTGGAATGTTTGGCCCCAAGACAACTTTCTCCGCCGAGCATCTCATGGGGTCATCCGCCCGCATACTCCTCTGACGATCAAATACCCTCCGTTTACCCTTGAAATTGTCGGGGTACCCAACCGACCCTTTAGTCCTGTTCATCCTGCGCCTCGTTCTGTGTTTCTCCTGTTGCACGCCTCCGGTTACGGGTACCCTTTGTCCCCGGATCAGAAAAATTGGAAGAAAAAAAGGGAGGTTTGCGACAACTACAGAGAACATCGTGCATCAATCAGAGTTTGAAAACTTTCAGTTCTGTGTGGTATTAACCGTTCGCCCCTCTGGCCCTATGGCCTTTTCAACTCGAACATGAACTCTCTCAGCATACTCTCATCTCGAGTTGACAAAGTTATCGGAGCAGCGACTCCACCTGCTACTCAACGGACAGATCCATTTAAACCCCTACGACGCGGACAGCGGTCCGGCTCTTTGAGGTCTATTGAGGATAGGGGGTATCAATCAAAGAGGGGCTCTGAGCAAAGCGTTTACTATGAAGATGGGGATGGTGACGAAGAAGAAGTGGAAGATGAAGAGGACGAGCCAGATGACCATGAGGAGGGGGAGAATGGCGAATTATTACTCGGTAATGGCCAACGATCTGTAGGGTACGGTATGTGGTTCTTAGGGCCGTGGCTGGGAGCGTTCCGGTGGTTTTTCTCAACACTGGCAGCTTCGGGAGGCTGGCTAATATCCTTGCTCTATGACGAGGAGGGTGTCTTTTCTCCACTCAAGCCGATTAAACGTTTCGCCGCAATATTCTTAGGGCCGTTTGGTGGCTTTCAGGGTCAGGTCACTGAATACTCTGGTTATGAAAAGAGCGGCTTTCACAATACTCCGGCAATGATGGGCGGTTCGGAGGTATTGCACCAGTACGGGAGTGATTCGGGCACGGATCCAACACCACCGGCGCATCACCTACGATCTAGGCCATTTAACCGCGAGAGTCCCTTTTTGACTGACGAGATAGTCCCTCGGAGATCAATTCGTATCCGGCTTTATAATGAAGAATCCGCAGCGGGGGCAAGGCCAACATCTGTGAAGTCTCCAACATCTCCATCTTCAACTCTCCGGCTCACCAAGTATCCGCGGAACTCTGCCCCCCCCAAACCACTTCTCCCTTCCCACCCCTCTCCAAAGACCTTAATCCTGGACCTTGACGAGACCTTAATTCACTCACTCGCTAAGGGGGGGAGGATGACCTCCGGCCACATGGTGGAGGTTAAACTCGACCGTCAGCATGCGATCCTTTATTACGTTCACAAGCGCCCTTACTGTGATGAGTTCCTTCGAATGGTATGTCTTCAAAGTATTTTTGGGTAGGTGAGGGCTGGGTCTGACAACGTTGGCGTGTAATGATTCAGGTCTGTAAATGGTACAACCTTGTGATTTTCACAGCATCTGTGCAAGAATATGCCGATCCAGTGATAGATTGGTTAGAACAGAATCGAAAGTACTTCAAAGGCCGTTATTATCGACAACATTGCACACAACGTGGTGGTGCTTACATCAAGGATATCAGCGCTGTGGAGCCAGACCTGTCTAAAGTTATGATAATTGACAATTCGCCCATGAGCTATATTTTCCACGAAGGTTGGTTTGTCCATATCAAGTGATTGTTGGTGTGTAGCGGTGTAGGAGGCGTTGGATAGGCCGTTGTGGGATGCGTCCGGAATCATGTTAATTCCCGAGATTTAGATAATGCAATCCCGATTGAAGGCTGGATTAATGACCCTACTGATATCGATCTTTTGCAACTGATACCTCTGCTTCAAGCATTACAATACGTCACTGATGTCAGGGCCCTGCTGGCATTACGAATGGGCGAATTAGGATGATTTTCTCCGCGTCTCTCTTATATCTATCAAGGGCGTTAAATAATCTCGGTTTCCCGGGACCACTGATCCAAGACTAGAAGGCATTGGTAGGCGCTGATGCAAGCACTTGCTGTCAGGTTTTTTTTTCTTTTTCTCATCACTTTATTTCTTTCCTCCGTTCTTCGAATATCCAACTCGTCGCAATTGTTCATATTTACATTCATAGAGGATATAATCTTTGTCTTTCAGCTTGGTTCTGTCATCGGGGTAAATGGTCAAGATGGGGGGGGAATAGGGTTTTTCAGAATGGGGTTGGCTGTTACTTTGGTGCCATGATTGTTTTCCTTGCAATTTTATGATTCAGAAGGATGGCTGCGTAGGGAGTCAGGTATGAGTGACATGGATGGGGGGTGGGTTTGTATGATAGTCTATGGGCGATAGAATGGTTGTATAGAAGGGCTAGTTACAGTATTAGATGGAATATTGGCATCAGTGTAGTGTCATTGAGATAGTCCGGGGAGGTGATGAGCTTGAGCTTGGCTCTGGGGAGAAGCTGGAGTGGGTTGGAGCAAGTTGGTTGGCCGTCAGGATACCTCTCATTAGCCAAGGTTGCGACGGAGTCACAACCAGTGCACTCTCTTCCTGAGAGTGCCTAACAGGTCCTTAAGGTTAGTTTCAATTTGTATGTGAATCTAAAAATTACAAACTATTACTAAAGATTCTCTGATGCTTTAAACGCCATTCTGACTCTTCCGATATATTGTTTTAAGTCTTTGCAAATAAGTCCTTCATTTTGTTCCCTCTCTTTTGCAACTTTTATATTTGTGGTGGGAATTTGATTGGGATTAGGAGTGAAAGGGTCGTTGAGCTGTTAGGCACTCTCGGGAAGAGAGTCGGCAATTAGCGTTGTGGCTCTGTTATAACCTTCGCACAGTTACAATCAGCAGGGCGGAGTGGCGCAATAAGTTAGGGAGTGTTTAGCAGGCTGTGATTGTGAATAATCGTTACACGTGCCAAGGTTGCGGCGTGCGGCCGCAACCCAGGATGTTGGCTGGCTAACAACCTGGGCACTCCAACAGAGTGCCTGACAGCTCAACACAACTTCTTGGAGCGGTAACTGGCAAAGGAGGATTTGGGTCGAGGGTTGGATATGCAGATGTTTCTTTTGTTTTGTGCATCTGCTATTGTATCTATCTATTGCTTGGGAGGAGGGAACGGGGCGGGGTGTTGGGTGTGGTGGTATTTGGTGTTGGTGTGGGCCTGTACTTGGTTTTGTTTTCTGTTCGGGAAAGTTGGAGCATGGCGGTTCTGGTGCAGCAGGTGGGCTCAGATGGCTGGCGCCAAAGACCAGCGCACGGAGCCATTCCGCCGAAGATGGATCTGGATAGTGGATAGACTGAGTTAGATATGTTGTCAGAAGATGGACAGACGAGGCGATGAGCCCATATGAAGCCCGAAGAGAGTAAACGACTGAAAGAAGAAAAAAAGAAGAAAAAAAAGCTCAACTCAACTTGATAGCTCAACACAACTTTGTGGCTCACATAGAAAATATTTGGCTTGGCATAACTTTGTGGCTCAACACAACTTTGTGACTTGTCGTAAAATTTTGTATTAACGTAAAACTTTGTACTTTAAGTAAATATTTTAGATAATAAAACCTTTTCATGTTTACATCCGATATTTTTTCTCTACAACACCAATGCTAATATCGCAGAGATTGCTTGTCAGTATGAAATACCTACCTATTGATTTTGTGCTGGATTACATGGTCACCAGTCCAGAAAAGATGGCTCTGGAACAAAGCACAAGCTCTCAGCAGACCAAGAGCTGGCTGTTTATCAGTATCTTGACCGGCTTGATATGATCAGCATATGTGTCAGACTGCAAATGGTTACTTTCTGTGCCAACAGGATTTTGCATAATACCCATACTGGTCCAACACCAGCACCTTTGATTAGTAATCAGCAAGCCTCATGATTCCTCACTCAGTATCTCAAATACCATATTTGAAAGCAATAAGCTATCGAGGCAGATCGTAAACACATTCACCCACCTAATCATATTCGCCTATAGTTCGAAAGTATCTAGCTCTCTGTCAGAATTTAAATATCCAGCTGGTTGATATATACAACTTCGATGAAACCAGATTCCGTATCGGTATTGGCTACGATCAGTGTATTATAACCCGTGATCCGATATGGTAGGTATATTTGGGAAGCCTGACAAACTGAGAACTTGTTACCATCTGTGAGACAATAAGTGGAGATGGTGCTGTCTTACAACTGATGATCATTGTTCCTGGAGTAACCCACCAGCAGTACTAGTATACTGCAACCAATATACCAGACAACTACCTCCTTGCCACCTCCGAATCTGAATGCAAAAATAATGAATTGACCATCAAGTGGATCATTTTTTTTCAAGTTTTCTCTACCCAACGTCAGTGTAGAGAGTATCGCCTTTTGCTTCTGGATGGTTTTAGTTCTGATTGTACAAAGGAGTTTCTTCAATATTGTGAAGCAAATAAGATTGTTGTTTTCTGCCTCCCCTCTCATTCAAGCCATCTTCTTCAACCCTTGAATATTGTCGTTTTTCAGCCATAGAAACAGTACCACTCAGAAGCTGTAGAGGTAGTAACACGACTTGGATGTGGAGAATTTGATAAATGCGAGTTCCCGGATCGGATTGATTCTATCCTCCAACAAACCTCCAAACCATCCACTGTACAATCCTCCTTTCAAGCTACTGGCTTGATCCCATATAACCCGGATGTGGTTATTTCAAAGCTGCGAGAGGCTGTTTCTCATGCATCACCAGCAGCAATTGAAAATACCAACTCTGACTTGAGCATTCCTACCACAATTCAAAGTCTTCAGAGTCAAGGTGAACAATTGCAAAAGGATGCTATGAATGTGTCTCCTGACTTTCAGCATCAGCTTAAGCTTGATCTCCAGAGTGGTCGAGCATTAGCAGAGTCAGGTGCACTTACGATTGAATATTTGGATAACACTAGGGCTGTGGAGCAAGCCAGGAATGCTAGACGCCGAGCACAAAGCAGAAGGGAGGTGCAGAGAGGAGGTGTACTGTATGCCTTGGAAGCATGTCAAATTGTGAAATAAAGAGAGGAGGCAGAGGTGGAAGGAGCTGAGATGCAGCTGGTCAGGGCACAAAATGCTCAAAAAAGAGCTGAACAAGCAGAGAAAAAAGTACTTTTGGATGAAATGAAGGCTAAAGTAAGAGCTAGATGTGTAGTTCCAGCATATAAAAAAAGTGTATCTCAGTTGATAGTTAGGGGGATTAAGCAATAAGGAAGGTTGTGGAACTTGATTTAAATAAAATAATATATTTGATGCATTTTTCATTATATTCCACTATAAAACTATACTTATACATATGAACATGTGTTTTTTAAAACCTACACTTGGGCACTCAACCTCAAAGAATTTTTTTGGGGCTAGAAACCTTCAGCATTACCTAGAGTATATATCCATAAGCTCAAAAAATATTCAGGAGCCTTATATCTTCTGAAATATATCTTCTAGAGCTATAAAGATGAAAAAAGGCAAACTGCTTTTTTTGCACTAAAAATATCTTCTAATTCTTGGCTATCTATTACACTAAAAACTGACTCAATTGGATAAATATTTGTTGAGATATTCACTGTCAAAGATGTTCTATTTATTTCTATATAGTTTTGTTGTAGTAATGACAACATAAAACAGTATTAAGATGTAAAAACAATGGATTATTATAGAAATAACAATACATTATTTAGGTAGAATAAACCTATTATTCCAGTACTTTTGTCACATGACTCTGCAGATTAAGAAGAAAAACTACTATAGAATTATATAGCTTTATAGAAGGAGTTTGAATAATATGTCAAATGATTTGCTAGATGGTTTACTATTATTCTGTAAATATAGAACATTTTTAAACATTTTTTTCATGAAGCAATTATCAATTAAAGTTGAGTGAGATTTAAAACGTCATTTACGGAAAATTATTTTTTGTGGTAGTCAGACTTCAAACCCATTTTTCTTGCCTTGACAAAAAAGGCCCAAGTGTAGGTTTTAAAAAAACAAGCTGTCATATTATTATATTCAGCCACAAAGTTGTATTGAGCCACAAAGTTGAGCCAAGCCAAATATTTTCTATGATGAGCCACAAAGTTGTGTTGAGCCGTAAAGTTGTGTAGGGATGTCAGGCACTCTGTAGGAGTGCCCAGGTTGAGGGCAAGCCAACATCCTGGGTTGCGCCGCACGCCGCAACCTTGGCATGAGTATTACAAGATTCGTTTTGTAAACATGTATAGAACCACTGGGTTGAAGGTCTTGGAATCCCTACTCAAATCATTGCAAGAACAACTGAGATCTCAACATTACCACCACCGATAACTGACTATACAACCTTCCTGGTTGTCTGAAATGTACCTGAGTCCAGAGGGGGAGACTCTGATCGTTTGTTTACAGTTACAGCTGAAGATGTGGGAAGAGATTGTTTGTGAAAAACAACAAAGGAAAAGTATATTCCAAAATATTGTCACGCACTTGTGACAGAATAGTATCTTTGATAATCTGGAAAAACCAAGATAGAGACAACAATTGGGTTACTGGAGTCTTAGAAGATTAGGACATGTTATTTATGATCGTGACAGACTGATGGTAGCTTACTTACAACCTAATGATAAGTGGGGTAGAATAGGTAATAGTATGAGATACGAAGCAAAGTAGGTAGATGGTGGTTCAGGTATGTGATGATAGTGATATGGATATTCACTGTATGATACCGGAAGCTCTCTTTACTGGTAGCTAAGACTTGATACAGAAGAGAGTGGACAAACACTCGAAATAGGAAAAACCCACACAAAAGGAAAAACCTCCAAGTAGTAGGTACAACCCTAAACAAGTCATACACCAGACTAACTATCATACCCTATTTTTATTATTATTATTATAATTGATTATGCTTATGGAGCATGAAGGATATCAAGTGTTAACTACCATACATGATTGACACAAAGTGTTAGTCCATGATAATCATTCCCTATATGATAGTTGAAACTTATGTTTGGCTTCCCAGCATAAGCACTAACAAACTATCCCCTTAACAACTAAAATTCTCTACTCCGCCAAATAACTAACAGATAAAAGGCAATACAAGTATAAACCTAGTCAACCCTATTCCTCCTCCCTGTTGCTTCCTACTCTAGGCTAGGTTAAGTGGGACATTCTTTGAAGTCTGACAGATATGAGTCTCCGGAGTTGCTGTATTTAATGATAGGGTGAAGGCATTGATTGCATATGATAGGACAGTCAGAGTAGCCAAAGGTATGCATGTAAACTGGGTAATCTCCAGCAGCATATAGGTTGGATTGAGTGTAGTTTGTCCACGAGGGGGTGTGGTGTCCAAAAGCTAAAAGGTTGTTGCATTAGGTGTCAGGTCCAAAGGTAAGATATTTCTGGACTTTAAACTTTCTGCTGGTGAGGGACAGGCCAGTGGTATTTTGCTTGTTGGCTACATCTTGGCTCGAAATTGTAAGAACTATGGGTACCTATGAAGACTGGGTAACCTTTCAGGAGGATGTTGGCATAAAGTTATGGAGGATATGTAAATGTTGCATGGGTCTCCACCACAATCTTAGAGGGTATTATATAGACTCCTGAAATGAAGAAAGGCATGACTGGATTATTAGTGTTATTAATATAGATTATTACGCTTATGGAGCCCAAAGACTATGAAGCAGTAACTATCATACATCTGGGACGCCTGTGTGTCCAGTCTGTGATCTGCATCCTACTACATGATAGTGTCCACTTCCCATTGGCCCCCCGGGATAAGTGCTAACAACCCCTTTAATAAAGGAAATCCTCCACTCTGCCAAATGCCTAACCAATAAAAGGAAATACATATGTAAACCTAGTCAGCCCTGTTCCTCCTCTCAGGTGCTTCCTGGTGGGCTCTAAGGTAGGTGGAGCATTATTTGAAGTCTGCCTGGTGTGGATATCTGCAGTTGGGGTATTTTAGGGTGGTGTGCAGGCACTGTTTGCCCTTGGTAGGGCAGTCAGATTGGCTGCAGGTATGGAGGAAGGCTGGGTGTTCCCCAGCACATAAATTGTCGTGGGTGTCGTTTGTGCAATCGGAGGTCTGGTGTGCTAAGGCTAAACAATTCTTACATTGGGTATCTGGTCCAAAGGTAAGATATTTGTGAACTTTGAACTTTCTGCCAAGGAGGGAAAGGCCAAAGGTAATGGCTTTAATTGCTGCATCTTTGCCCGCAATTGTAAGAACCATAGTGGATGCTGATTTCTTGGAACGCTAGGCTTCTGTGGTGAGCCATCTAGGAGGGCAGGGGAGATGGATGCCAGGGTTGAAGTCTTGGACTTCAGACTGGACAGTGGTAAAGGAAATGGAGGTAGGAATGCCGTGGATGATAACCTTGTGCCAGATTGCATCCTTACTAAGACTGGTTACTGCAGGTATGGTGGCTCTGATGGCTTCCTCAATGGTAGGGCGATGAGATTTGAGGACAGAGAGGGCAGAAGTATTGTTTTTAGTGATAAGTTTGATGTTATGGTTGGTAGTGAACACTATAGTAGCAATAAGAGGCTTCTTGATTGCAAAGTTGATAGCGTTTCTGATATTGAGGTTGTTGGTGTTGTCAGGGAGTGCTTTGCCATTTCTCTCAATGACAAAGGTAGGGTCATGTTTGGTCAAAATAGAAGGGATTACCTTTTTGTTTGTCAGAGGTGTAGTGGTAGAGGTGGCAGGTGCTCTGGCACCATTCTGGGCCCATGTAAGGGTAGGGAGTGGTGCAAAGGGTCTGGATGGGGAGGTAGTGGTGGTGGCGGTAGCCGGTTGTTTGCTCTGTTGCTGTTGTAGTTGACTTGTAAGGGCAGTAATCTGATCTTTTAGGTCCTGAGTATCCTGGACGTGACGTTCTTGAACAACTTTCAAGTGTTTCCTAAGGGCCTCAAAGGTCGTCAAGAGGTATTGGTAACAATCAGCCAAGGATTTGTTCTGATTGATGAGGGTAGTGGTTTTGTCTTGGAGAGATTCAAGGGTGGTAGGTTCGCCATCATGGGCAGAATGAGAGATGTGGGAGACAACTGTTTGGACAGGAGAAGGGGAATCTTCTTCCATCCTGGTATCATCAGGAGATGTGGGGGCTTCAGAGTGGTGAGGGTTGAATGGGGGGGCAAGGGGGTTCCTACCCTCCCTCCCTGTGCCCCTTTGTCTATTAGACATCAGAGGGTCAGCTGGAAGGACTCTGTTGATAGAGGTGATAAGGTAACATATATGCGGGTATGATTTGTTGATGAAAAGTCTTTAATGTGAAGAATAAAGTCCTTAGAATTGGTTGTTGACCAATGAGGTGAAAGCTCAGCGAAAAATTTGTTGTTGTTTTTTCTTTCGCTGTGGTTGTAACGCAACAGAGTCTATGCGGCAGGTTTCTTCATCAGAGTATAGGACAGGATGAGAGTAGTCATGTGGGCAAGGTAGCTGTTGAACAAGGCAGAGAGAGAGGGTGGTGTCAGGAGGTGCAGAGAAGCAAGGATCATAAGGGCTTCCCAAGCAGGAAGGAGGAATGGGCTGTTCCTACCCCAATTGGGAAGGGGGGGAGGACGATAACACAAGGGGGCCAAAATGGTGAGCAGTGGGGAAATATGGTCAGGGCTGGTGCTTGGAAGGTTGGCCAACCACAAAGAAACATCTGGGGCCAACAGAGAGTTGACGAAGGACAGGTCCAGAACCCCAGGTTAGGTGGACAAATCAAAGGGAAAATGTGTGAACGCTCCCGGGGTGTTCAACACGGCAAACCAATCACCAGAGGCAGGTTGAAAATATGAGGAAGAAACCACAATATCTTGAGGAGAAAAATCTCACTGGGATTGGAGAGAGGATGATAGAGATTGAGGCCACCCATAACCAAGGAAAGTTATGCTCAGAGAACAGTAAATGATGGGGGATGATGCGCTATACAGAAGAGAGCCATTAGTGCTGATAGCATTGTAAAGTATAAGAATGTGCTGAGTGGAGTCAAACAAACCTTGGGGAGTATTGATATCCAAGGCCATAAAATCAAGATCGCCAAAACAAACAAGGAAGAATAGAACAGGACTGCAGCCTGTCTGAGTAGACATAACATGTTATCCTAGATGCACAGCCAGCCATAAAAGGAGGATCAAATAACTTAAAGCCAGAAAAGAATGGAAGACAATTGTGGAAAACAGGAGGATCTTGAACAAAAACAAAAGTGGGTAAGGAGAGGATAGCCTTAAGGCTGTTAAATAAGGAGGAAAATACAGACCAGGTTCCCAAGAAGTTGTGTTGAACGAGGGAAAGAAAACTCAATAAGGCATCAGGTATCGATCCTGGAGCCTCTGACATGTACAAATCAAATGCACTGATTGGGGACAAGGAACAAGAGAGGAGGAGGGGCGATCCACCCAGTTGGGAAGCTCAGCAGGGGCCTTGAGGAAGGGAGCGCCAACTGACTTACCATGACTAGGAGGGGCTTTTGGCATTGTGAGTACCCACAAAGGGTTCACATCCTGGGGGGGTCCTTGAGGCCTGTTTGTGGGACTCAAGAGTGGTGTCCATCTAATTTGTGTCCTTGGGACTAGCTTGGGTGGTATCATGATCCGCTTGGGGAAAGGGGGGTTTTGGTTTCTCAGGGCAGACAGGGTCAGTAGCCTGGTTTTCAGCACCACAGTTGGCAAGTTAGGAGGCAAGGCTAGGCAGCAGGATAGAACCAATTTTGTATGCCCCAGCTTAGGACATGTAGGGTTGGGGCAGCAGTCAGGTGAACATTTGTAGGCCAGGGATCAGATTGGGCAAATCTGGTGTGATGGTGTTTTTAATTGCACAAAGGGGCCATATATCTGAACCCTGAGCAGTTCCTGCACTTTGTGAGCTTGTTCAAGTAGTATTTGTGTTCCACCGGATGCAGGTAAGACAAGAGCCTGATGGAGAAGCCCAAAGGGAAGACATTGTTGGGTGCAATAGTCCCATGTCACCACAATAGTACCAGAGCATCTGGTGTCATGGACAGCAGGGTCAGGGTGGAGGAAGGGAGTGGAAAAGATGGTCACCCCTGTCACATTCTTGATCAATTTGGACAGGGTCAGGTGGAGTTTATTAGCCTCAGAAGGCATGAAATTGTAGGAAAGGCCATGGATAGTGAGCTGGACATTATTAGAGGTAGGGCGGAAGCAAATTAAAGGATTATCCCCAACCGGGAAGGCCTGGTTAAACCTATTAGTAAGAGCTTAAAAGTAGGAGCCATACTCAATAGTGAGTATGAGAATGTTAGTAGCCAGAAGGGCAAGGACACTGGGTGTGTTAACTGAGGCTGTGGAGTATAGGGGAAGTGAGCAATTGGCGTCTCTGAGAACTGCGGCAGTGATGTCAGGTGCAGTAGCAGCCAGCGGAAGGGCATTCTGATAGGGAAGGGCAAGCTTTCTTGGGGCATCAAAGTGGCCCTCACCTGCAGGCTATGGTTCTATCTCCTTTGCAGTGTGCATGGCAGTATTGGATGCAACTTAGGCAGCTATGGCAGGTTGTTTGCCCTTGGATTTATTATCACTTTAGGGAGAGCAGAGACGACAGCAGTACACCAAGGACAGGTGAAGGGGCCAGGTTCATCTTCACTAGCAGCAGGTATGCTAGGGAGGAACTCCAACAGGTTAGGATACTTGCCATCTCTCTACTGTTGGGCTTCCCATGAGCGGGGATAGCACTTGCAGGAAGCAGGATTGCCATAGTACTTGCCTGTAGCAGTATTGATACAAGGAATATCAGAGTTGTAAACAGAGGGAGAAAAGCAAGGAGTGGCCATGGCTGGAAGCAGCTGGGCCTCCTGTGCCTCTGCCTGATCAGGGGAAGGGTGTTGGTATGGCAGGGCAGCTAGAGGCTGACAGGAAGGTTAGGGCTGAAATTGTGCCAGCCTATTCATGGTGGAAGCTGTGACTATGAGGTGGTGGAAGAAGTTGCAGACAGACACCTCCATGCCACTGAGTCTGGCTGAGGCAAGTGAGTGGGTGTCATGGATATCTTCAATAGATTTCTCAAGAGAAAGACAGCAAGCAGAGATAGTGTTAATACCTACCAGAGGGGTACAGAAAAGAGGAACGATGATGATGCTTCGCCATGAGAGGTCCTGGAGGTTAGAATCCAATGGGATAGGGAAGTAGTCAGGGTTGAAGTCAATGTTGGAAACAGTCTCCTAAAGGAAAGAGTGTAAAAGAAGCAGGTTCAGGGAAAGGGAAGCAGCTGAGGGGGTGCAGGAACTATAAGGGTTTGTTAGGCACATGTGAATAGCTCATGTATATTAGTAGGAGATATGCAGCTTGAAGAGGATGACTGTATATCAGAAGCCCAAAGCTCACTAGAAGTAGGACGAACCTGGAGGCATCTGTGGTAGCTACTTAGGCAGTCGCAAGAGTTCATGTTCTATAAAGCAATTTACTAGTTGGTACAATAAGAAGATTGAACTCAATGATATCCGATACAGCTGCATATATGTGCATGTTGCTTTAAAAGATAGTCAACTATTGGTTTGTTTGCTTATGGGCTGCATATATTGAAACATAGTTCATTAGGAAGAAGTGATGAAAGACAATCTACTTGTGGAGTGGTGACACCCCCAGATGAAATAGTATTCTGGAGACTCTCTGAGTTCAAGCAGAGCAATTGTTTTCAGAGTTAAACAGTATTCGCACTTTCCTGAACAAAGTCAAAGGATTGCAAGATGCATAATTCCTTGAGGAAGGAAAGTAGAGTCAATTTTTGTATAAATAGAAGGGCTCTCCCCAGTAGTTGAAGAATAATCAAGCAAAGAAGAAGAGACCTTAACAATATAACAAGTTATTAAGAAATCTTCTAAGCTCGAGAACTTTGACTTTCCAATTACTTTACTACGCCTTCCTGACATTTCTCTATACCCTTGAACTATGGCCTACCGTGAAAACCAAAATAATTGGGCATGGCAGTAGGATGTCCAGAATTTCCCCTTTGCATTAGGCAGAGGGGAACTTTCATGAAGATTCTCCTTCAGCCCTCACCAGAGACAACAGACCATACTAGGAGAGGCAACTTGAGCATCTTAGTGTGACACCCAATTATTTCCTTTTTTATGGTAGTTAGCTTTACATCTCTTCATGTTGACTACCCCGTAACTGGGCAGCCACTGTTCAAACTAGAGTGCACGAAGGAGGACCTGTGGGAACCTAGGCTAGGAGTAGCCATCGGGGCCAACCTGGGGTAGACAGGGCTGGGGCTTACTTATAGAAATAAAGCCTAAGCAACAAGCAGTTTTGGGTAAATCAGAGCAGTTGCCACAAAAACTCTGGAGTTTTGCATGATCAAAAGCCGTAATTTTTAAAGCCAGAGGAAAGTAGAGAGTGCAAAGCCTGTGCAAATAGCTCAGAAGGTACCAGGATATTGATATGCTGCCTCCGTATGGTTGTGGCTAGATCTAGCTCTTATACTAACTAACTATCTACTGACAATTCTCAACTTTTTCAAAAAGTGCGAGTCCTATTTGACTCTGACAATAGCTCTCATATCACTTGACTTCTAAATCGCAACACCATGAAAATTCCTAATGGTGCTCCCTCACATCAATTCATTCCTTACAATCCTTCTTTGTCAGAATTAAGTGTTGCTTACCATAGTATATGCATAATGGTCTCCATAATCAAACCAACAATGCGGGTAACTTTGTTATTGAACCTCTCAGCATTGCAGTTTTACTTCTGCATCCAACAGCTGGAGGGCATAGGATAGACTTGTTTTCATAATCACACCAATGGCTATTATCTTTGCATTGTCATATCATTATCCTATTATTCTGTCACTAACCGTTGATTACTTTGGATATCTGTGAGCGTATGTATATTTGATTCCTTTCTTGGTGAAAACTACTTCTTGCAACAACACTATTCACTTTTACGACTTTCATCACAGGAGTGGGCAAGTATTGAACAGTGTTCCTTGACCATTGTTGGTAAAACATGCTATTACTTAGTAACTGCTTTCTTGACCTCAGCCTTTAGTGCTTAGTAACCTTATACGATGTCAACTGATTTGGCTTGAAGACCCTGCATAAGCTCACCAAAGGTCTATCCTCATATAACTTGCAAACAGGATCTGGTCGGACCCACCATGATGCATACAGGGATACAGAAGGGCTTGTGAGACCATGCTTCACCAAAAAAAATAGCTTGCGTCCTGAGCGTCCCGTGCATCTGACACACTAGATGCACAAAACCTTAATCGCGAATCAGGATGCAACGTCAGATCAACTGTCCGTCCTGATTCTGGGTTTTTTAGCTCCCTGCGTCCGGAGCCTGCCAGGACACAGACCCCTACATCCTGTGCATCCTGACTGCATCTGGTGCCCTGCTCCTGCCTCCTGTCAGTGTCTGGTGCTCTGCACCTTCGTCCTGATCTTCTTAAGTCCTTTATTGTTCCACCCTGACAGCTTCTAATCACCCCTACGTAATTCTCTCATCTTCTGATTCTGGCTTGCTCTTTCCTGACCCCGGATCCCTCTCCCCTATAGTCAGGGCTTCTTTCATCTTGCCACTTCACAAGTGGGCAATCTCAGCTCTTTAGTCCTGCGTCAGGATCTCACGATCCAGATCAGTCAACTTCAGCATAGTGATTACTTCTTCTAAGTGTCTCCAGATTTTAAGACGACATCTTCTGAGGCTGCGCTGCAATATCCTCATTCTGTTAGGATGTCCTTTGATGCCAGATAAACAACATCTGACGCTATTGCGATTTTTCATGGCTTGTATTATCTTTCTTTCCCCACGCTGTGGCGATTAGCTTTACTACTCCCTTATTTGGTTCTATGTCTTTATAGGAATACGAATGAATTTTTACTATTATTACTATATTATACTCTACAACCACATCTTTCCTTACATCCCCTTCTCATATACGCGCCCAATTTCCCTCCTCCTCCACTCCCGAGTCACTATGGACTGTCTCCTGGAGTTCTGATTCCAAGATCTCTAGACTCTGAAATAGCAGACGCTATGGGGTTGGGCTCACCCCTGTGTCCGAATTTAGTCTCACTGTCTCCTCCGGTGAATTGTCAGGACTCAGAGGATCCAAATCGAGGTATCTGAGAAGCTCCGGAGGTGATGCGGCACCTAAATCAAAGGACTTATCAGTTGTCTGTCAATGGTTTTGGTTATCGACCAGGGCCCCAAGAGGTAGGTTTATGGGAGTTGGACTCCATGGTGCTGTCCATCATAGAATGTTGGTCAAACTCTGACTCTCTAATTCGGCAGCTACAGCAGCCCAGTCATTTGTGAAACCTTCATGGTGATCTTGGTGGACACCGTGCTCTCTCTCCATCTTTCCTGAGATGGTCGATCAAATTTTGTCAAGTATCATGGTTTGAACAATGTCTGTGCAAGAAGCCAACATTTGCTTCTGGCGTGCAAAAAGATCTTCAATAGTTGCCGTTAGGTTAGCGTTCTCGGGCAGGAGATTGGGTAGGGTTCTGACTCACCTCCAACTGCTTCAGGTTTGAGGTGGACCAGTTCCTTATATACTCCTGTCTGCCATGCTCGCAGTGTATGGCAGATTATAGCAGACGTTAAACAAATCATGATAGCGTTGATGCACTCAAGAGATGCTGGATCGAGAATGCCACACATTTTCTTGCCCTCAAAGTACTTTCCCCATATGGCCTCAGGAATCTAGGGCACCAGGAATTGATTTGATTATTATTATTATTATTATTATTATTGTTCATTAAGCTTATGGAGCCAAAGGCTATGAGGCTGAAAAAGTACATGATTGTACTTCCTCTCACTTCTGGTCCCTGATTCCATCTCCTATGTCCTTATGTCTCCTGTTCACTGGGCCACCTGCTAATCCCTTCTCTCCTACTCCACTAACACTCCCTGTACTATCCTGCACTCCACCCATCTCTCCTTTTCCAACTCCTCCCCTCTATCACCAGCTCTGCCTTCCTCCTCTCCCCATTCTCTACTATCCTCCTCCCCTCTCCTGCCTTTGCCAGAGCACTCACACTCTGGCCTCTGCCCTAAGTGTCCTCTCCTAGTACCTGCCCAACTCTTTCTAACAAATTCCCCCACAGCCAGCAGGCCTGCCTTGGATCCAAGCACATCTGCAAGGTGGAATTGTTGAGCAACTGGTTTGAGAATAGTTCTGTGGTGGTGAAATTTGGTGCAGTAGAGGATTATATATTCTGGTGTCTCTGGTGCTGGTGTTCTCTTCTCACAAGTACAACTGCCACTGACATTCTCATCCAATCTGGAAAGATAGGATTTGAAGTAGCCATGCCCAAGTCTGAGTTGGGTAACAGTTGCAAGTTGAAGTGTGTTGAGCATGAAGAAGTGGGGTACAGGGTGGGGAGTGGGGTGGTGGATATAGATAGACCTGTAGTGTCTGCCCTGTCTGGGAGGTTGTAACTTGGTCCCGTACTTGTGCCAGGCAAGGAGGGCAGCCAATCTTATCTGGGTCTTCAACTTACTCAGTGAGAGGTAACTGTCCTGTGTAGGTTGGGGATACTCAGCTGCTAGTTTAGCTAATCTGTCAGCTCCATTATTGCCTTGTACACCTGTATGTCCAGGAACCCAGTGCAGATGAAGCTGTAAGTCCATATCAGAGTCCAATAAGGGCATGGTAAGTTGCTGAATCTGTAATGAAATTTGGTGTCCAGGGTGAGGTATGAGTTTGTAGGAGTTCCTGATTGCTGCTTGGTTGTCTGTAAAGATCCAGATGTGCTTGCAAGAGAGGCTGGTCCTGCTGGCTTCTGTGAGTGCTCTGACAATACCTGCCAATTCCCCATCATAAACCTTCATTCCCATCCCTAGTCCCACCTTCCACATGCCCACAATCACTCCATCATACATCATAACCACTCCTGCCCCTACTCCACCTGTCTGTAGTTCACTGCCATCTGTATAAAGGATAAGGCTTTCTGTATTATTGATGTTATTGAAGAGGGCAGTATGGTGTCTGGCTGTGGTTGCTTTATCTTCAGCACTGATGAAGATCTGGAGTCTGGAGTAGAGGGTTGGGAGGTTGATCTGCCAGGGTGGTTGGAGGTGTTGCTGGTATTGCTCAAGTTCTTGTCCTACTGGTAGATAGTTACTGACTGAATTCAACACTCTGATCAATTGGGTGGGAAACTTAGCTTTTTGAGAAGGTGAAGTTCTCTATTCAACTTTCACCTTCCCATATGGCTAATGTTGTGGGTCAAAGGAGTACCTGTTTGTCCATCTAAGTGGTGTAGAAAAGCAAGAATCTGAATCTGAAGAGGCAGAGGAAGTTGTTGAGGAAGTAAGATTGGTTGACTGGATTGTTGATGGGTAAGGGGAAGGTGTTCTCTGTCTAACAGGATGATCTGAAGGCATTTGTAACACTCTGTAAGCATATCTTTTGCAAAGTCTGTCAAGTCACAAGGGAACTAGAAGGGTGGCTGCTTCAATCTCAAGTGCTGCAGTAGGTGAAGTTCTGAAAGCTCCAAGAATCCTTCTGTTAGCTTCTGCCTGTAACTTCTCTAACTTATTAGCCAATCCAATTTGCCCTTTCCACAAGATTTCTGCTCCATAGTCAGCTATTGGGGTAATGCAAGTGTAGTATAACTCCCTCATTGCTGGTGCTGAAAGTCGCCATTCTGAGTTAGAAAGTCTGGAAATCAGGTTGAATGCTCTGGTTGCTGCTGCTGTCTTTTGTTGTACATAATAGTTGAATAGAAGTTTCCAGTCTAACCAAACTCCTAACCATCTGATGTGCTCTGAAGGGGAAATAACTGTGCCATGAGGTAGAGTTACTGGTGAGTTTCTGGTATAATTGCTGGTTTTGTTGTGAAAGTGTATGAGTTCTGTTTTGGGGTCATCAAAAACTATAACATTGTCAGCTGCCCAACTCCAGGCTCTCCTGGCAGCCACCTCTAATGCTCTAGAGTTGGCCACCTCAGAGGGTCCTGTAACCACAAGGGCAATATCATCAATATAGGAGGGGGACCTTAGCTGTGGTGTCAAGCTACTTGGTCTCAAATCTTTGAATAAGTTTGTCAGGTAGAAGAGAAAGAGGATTGGTGAAATGGGTGATCCTTGTGGAATGCCTGTGTTGACTGGAAGGAGTTGTTGTCTTTGACCATCAAATGTCAAACCTAAGTATCTGTCTGACAGGAAGCTGTCTATCCAGTTGAGTACAGGAGTTTGAAAACCAAAAGACTGTAAAATCAGGAGTAGGTGTGTTCTGGAAACATTGTCAAAAGCACCTTTAACATCAACAAAGCGGGCAGAGAGTACTTTACCATTACAGTTAGCTTGTTGAATATCATGAACAAGAGCCATAGCTGTATCAACTGCACACCTGCCATGTCTTCCTCCCATCTGTGCACCATGTAGAAGTTCCTTGGTATCTGCAAAATAGGAAATTCTGTTGGCCATTATCTTCTCTGAAATCTTTGGTCGGAGGTGGGGTCACTGGTTGAGGACCGTGTGCAATATACAGCCCCAACACCCAACCAAAAACATAACACACACAATGTACGTTTATTGTCTAAAGGAAATCTAGGTCTAAATCTATTCTGTAAGGAAATCTAAGTCTATCCCACACGCTGGCACCTGTGGCACGCTGACACTAGGCGTGTACACCTCATCCAGTGTACCGTCCCTATTCTGGTACAAGGACTCATCGATATCCACAAAGATACAGTTATGTGCCAGATACGACAAATCATATCGCCCAACCAGCCTGGGATCCTCATCAGCATTACAAAGGAATATCCCCGGGTGCCTCCAAGTCAATTCCCGCCTGTAATGCACATTACGAAGCCCCAATGTCTTCTGGCAACCGTAATACTGCTTCCAGCAACCCGCGCCCTGGTACCTATCAAAGGGCACATCATCAAAGACCATGAACCCGGCGTTGGAGTTCATCCGCTAGCATGAACTCTCCCCATCAAAGTAAACATGATCACCCAACCTTCTGACGTAGTCAGTCTTACCCAACCCAGACCGACCGATGAGACAGAGGGAGGGACTGTGCTGGCGATCATCCGGTCTGTTCGTATATCTCGATTGGAGCCGGTGTTGACATCCTCATAGGGCAAGATGTCATTCATGCGGGCCTGGCCATAGACAAGGTTCTTGTGCGCCTCGATCGATGGGCCGTTAATAATCATCTCCCTAGGCTTAAGCTGTGTGGCCAAATGATCAAAGTCCGATCTGGTCCGAGCATTGATCAAGGTATCCCACTTGGAGGAAGCATCCTCCGACTTGACAATGTCTAACCTGGGGTCTCCAATGGTGGGCCAAAGACTAGTGCTTTCCCAGTCCTCATGATGCTGGGGGTCTCGGTTACAATGTATCGGACCCTTCCACTGCCCCTCCACCGTACAGGATGGAGCGCAATCACCCGCCACGGCCTGGGTACTGGCCACAGGCTTTGTATGGAACTCGTGGTTCCCTAACTTCCTGACATAACACCTGAGCAACCACTTAGCGACATAGTGTTGGAGTTATAGTACGCATTAGAATTGGCATGCCAGACATCTATGGGACTCGTAACGGGAGAGATATTCGGATGGCACATGCGATTGTTCAAGTGAATGTCAAAGGACCACATCATCTTGATGTTCGGTGGGTCCCCCCTCGAGTTCAAACATATGTGGACGAATATGTGCATATGCTATTTGCCCTTGGCTACCACCTGCCCATTCTCATCGCGCCCAGCCTTCTGCCACTCAAAGCACCCGCTGTGCTCCCTCAAGCGGTAGCGATGATTGGAAAACTCGGCATGAACCGCAGCCACAGGGGGCTTCGAATTGAGATTTAGATAGATGAGGAGCATCGATTTGCCCCAGTAGCCCTTTGGGGGCCTCGGCCGCAAGTGACCTCTACGCCTGCCTGAGGCGATAGGCACCAGCTCGGGTTCAGGTGTGCCACCCTGAACGAGAACCTCATTGTCGGGGGGCCGCGATAACACAAGGAGCCACTGCAGGAGCAGGTGACTCAATCAACACCTCCATTGCAGGAGGTGCCAGTGTTGGCGATAGATGAGAGCGCAGAGAGGGAGAAGGAGCGAAAAGGGGGCCGTCATTGATAAAAGCCAAATCGTCAGAGTTGGCAGACACAGAGGGAGCAAGAGGAGAGTCGGGGTCTAGGATGTGTTCCATCGTGAAAGCGGGAAGTAAAGATATCGTGTAGATGTCTCGAGGATATTAAAAAGCATCATGACAACGGGAGGGGAAGACCTCATTATATCAAGACAAATACGTTGCGCCGCTATTGCGTGGCAACCGAGTATGAACGGGTAGACATTGGGCGACATTCCGTGCTAAAAGGTACCCTCGGAGGATTCTAAGTTAGAAACAGAACAGAGTTTTGCAAGACTGAGTCTTGGCAAAAAGGGGATCTTTCAAGATTCCCTCAGCTAATATTACTGTTTCTAAGGGACAACTATCCCCTCTCCTTTTTCCGGGGATTTTACTAGGGAAAACATATGGGAGGGTACAAAGGGGATAGTCGGGGGATAGTGCAGCTATCCCCTTTCCTAAAAGGGTCAAACAGGCAAGCCTAAGCGCAGCATCCACATCCGGCATGGCAACCATGTAACGCCAGACACCCCAAGTGCAATAATCCCCTGTTACCCGGCCTTCGCAGAAGACCCCTGTTGCAACGCAACCCCTACCCTAGGGAGGGAGGAATATGACTCAGCCTCTGATTCATACCCATGAGTCATACTCTAAGGCCCATGGGCCTTGTGCCCTAATGTGCATAATGCACAGTACATGGTGCGCAGCGCATACATAACTGGCTGGTGCAATCAATAGTGCCCACATGCAGCATGGATATTGGCACCCACACCACACCACTGCCTCTTGAGGATTGAGAAATGCTTGTCAATCGACATTGGCGGGAATGACAGCCCAGCCACAGTGGGTAGAAATGTGTGCGCAGCTCACATAAGGGTCGATACAAGCAGCCGGATTATGGTGAAATCGTACATCTCAGTGGCAGTGCGCTGCTGAGCCTTGTGGAGTGAACCCCGGCAAGGCCAGTACACCTAACACGTCGAGTGAATCATTCTTGCTGTGTGAGTCATATGGGCCTGCAAGGGGCATGCACGAGCAAACATACAATGTAAGGATGTATGACAAAGGTACAACATGTTGCTGCAATCCATGCAGGTTGAACTGCATCACACGACACCGCGCACGGCAGCCCCCCACGCTTTCCGATGCATAATATCACTGTAAGTGATCCTAACACATTTATAAATTGGTTGGCAGTAGGCAACCAAGCATATACCGTACAAACCCTATCCGCAGTGTTAGGGTTGACATTCCTTCGCTCTAGATACATTGAATAATTTGTCGTAGCGCGTGAAGTGACCCTACCAGCAAGTCATGCTAATAGATAGATTACAAAGTGGGTATCGGGGGTTTGAGGGTGCGGGGGGCGTAGTGGTCGCATCGTAGGGGGAAGCCGAAGGTGGGGGGACCACCCCCCGTGCATGTTTTTATATAAGAGCGAAATGCGCGCACATCACAATTGATTTATGTGAACAAACAAACAAATCAATTTGACTAACTAAAAAAGCAACCAACTACTCCCCAAGGCCCAGGCTGGCCAAGTCCCACATTCACTGTTCCACCACTCCATCATGCACCTACTGAAAGCAGATGCGATCCTCAGGTGTCAGGAGCTCCTCCACCACAAACCCCAAAGCATGGTGGAACTCATCCACCAAAACCTGAGTCCTCCTCTCCAAACTGACTGCCCTATCCCTCGGATAGCTCACCCACACAGCCGCCCTCCAGGCAGCCAGCCTTGGAGACATGCCAAACTCCCTCCCAGCCCGCCAAGGAACACGATAACCCCTTATCACCAGGGGCAGGCAGCACACCAACCTGTGGTGCAGCATCACTGCGGGGCAGAAATCGATGAGCTTGGGGTACCTCAGTCCCCACATCGCGGCGAACCAGGCAACAAGCGGGATTGCCATATTGGGCACAATAGTAATATCCTGACCGGCCCTCATCTCCTCCACCGTATGCGCACACAGATTGAAGTAACAACAGTTGGCGATGTAGAACATTATCACAACTGTCAGGTACACGCTATCGGCAAGGGGCAAGGTGTCCAACTTGAGGCTCCAACCGCCAATGCGTTCCGCATGAGCTGTTCCATCGACAGCCGAGGGCAAAGGGTGCGCACTGACAATGTGAGCAGGAGTAAAGCCAAGGTGGCCAGAGAACGAAGAGGCCAACGCCATCAGATATAGCGAGAGGGCAGGCGTCACTGTCGCATAAGGCCCCAAATCGAGGGTGGGGACAGGGGAGGCTGGGGCAGGGCTACGCACTGGAAGGGCCTAAGGAGTCCCCGAGGGACCTGGCAGCTCCAGCTAGGCATTACTGCCCTCATCGCTATCAACCCGAAGTGTTGAAAGAACCATAGTGACGATAATGTATGTATTAGACGTCAATGTGGAAAGACAATCTTAGAGTGAGGTGTGGGTATGAAAAGTCTGGTCAGAAGTTGGCGATCCACACCTACTTAAATAGGGGGCGACATCACCTACCGACCCACCACAACCATTTAAAAGCAACCACACCGCCCACCCACAACATGCCCATGCTCCATGACTGCCATACCCACTCCTGCCGATAACACCACTGCACCGTAATTCCAATATGGCACCCACCAAATGCGGAAAGAAAAGAAGACTCACGCTTATACATGCACCCAAGTGACCGAAGCTCAGCTATCCTAACAAAGGGCCACACCCTACTACCCCACGCCGGTGCAAGTCAAAACCCACATCCAACACCGGCTGGAGCAAGAGCACAGCCCGCACAATCCGTAAGGCTAAGGGCATATGGGGTTAGAACACCCCCACCCAAAAACATAATGTATTGCACTAAACATTAGAGCACGAGGATCCGGAGTCATGCACCGAATGAGGCCACCACTCGGCTCGGAGAGACGCTGGAGGAATGTCCCTCTGCAGGAATCCAACACAGCAGCCTCAATCAAGGACATTGAAACTGATCAAGATATATGACCCTACATCTGGTACCCACTATGCAACCTTTTCAGCACTGCCCTTGCCCCTGCCCTGCGCAACCCCTCCAAGGTCTACGTTGAATACCTCAGCATCAAGGCCGAGGTGGGGCTGGTCTCATCGGTGCTTCACCGATCAATCGTCGCCTCAGGGCCTCTCGATTTCCTGGCGGCAGCATTCAGAACCCCCGCCCATGGTGACACCTTCCCCTGGGCCACCCTCACATTCACCTCACCCGACCGAGACACCGAGATGGCCGAAGGTGTCCACACCATTCCAACCCCACCAGCCGCCACCCTTGCCAATACAGTGTTCAGACTGTCGCCAATCTCCCCATTCCAGATCCCAGGTGTTGAGGGGTTTGGCTCTCTGGGGGGTACAGCAGTCGGCGCCACCCTCAGGCCAAATGTCGACCCCCAGTACGATACCGGAACGGTGAGGACCGAGGTCACCGCAGGTGATTTGCTACTCCCCATATCGATCAGGGTCATGATCGGTGCATGGAACGACATGACGGAGCAGGTATTGTGGATGATAGGACGCAATCTTTATTTCCTCTTCAGTGCGGAGACCAGCCCAGACCCGATCACATTCAAAGGGGGCATAATCATGACTGTATGCTACCGCGAGCAATAGGCTCCGGCAGATTAATAAAATGAATAAAATTAAATCAACTCCCTTAAGTAGTAGTCTCACCACCCCCTGATGCACAACCGGCATAGAACTCTGTGCGCACTACACTCCAAATATAAGTGAAATCTGTAGGTACCACCCATCAAATGCCAATCCTAAGTATCTGTCCCACACGAAGCTGTCTATCCAGTTGAGTACAGGTGTTGGAAAACGTAAAGACTGTAAAATCAAGAGTAGTTGTATTCTGGCAACATGGTCACAAGCACCTTTAACATCAACAAAGAGGGCAGAGATTACTTTACCATTACAGTTAGCTTGTTGAATATCATGAACAAGAGTCATAGCTGTATGAACTGCACTCCTGCCATGTCTTCCTCCCATCTGTTCACCATGTAGAAGTCCCTTGGTTTCTGCCAAATAGGAAATTCTGTTGGCCATTATATTTTCTGAAATCTTTGGTCGGTAGTGGGGTCACCAGAGGCGGACCGTGTGAAATACACAGCGACTTTGATCGAGCGCTAGCGAGGTCAAAGGCCCAACACCCAACCAAAAACATATGTTTATTGTCTACATCTATTCTGTAAGGAAATCTAAGTCTATTCTGTAAGGAAATCTAAGTCTATTCTGTAAGGAAATCTAAGTCTATCCCACACGCTGGCACAGGTGGCACACTGGCACTAGCTGTGTAACACCTCATGCAATTTACCGTCCCTATTCTGGTGCATGGACTCATCGATATCAACAACGATACAGTTGTCTGCGAGATACGACAAATCATATCGCCCAACCAGCCTGGGATCCTCATCCGCATTACAAAGGAAAATACCGGGGCGCCCCCAAGTCAATTACCGCCAGTAATGCAGATTACGAAGCACCAATGTCTTCTGGCAACTGTAATACTGCTTCCAGCAACCCGCACCCTCGTATCTATCAATGGGTACATCATCAAAGAGCATGATATCTCCCCATCAAAGTAAACATGGTCACCCAACCTTCTGACATAGTCAGTCTTTCCCATACCCGATCGACCGATCAAACAAAGGGAGGGACATCTCTGGCGATCATCTGCTCTGTTGTACAGTGCCGTTAGAAAAGTCCGGGGACATCCGTGCCAATCGCCAACCCTTGCCCAACCCCGCCCACAATACGCGACACAATACCAGAACACAATCACAATGCCGATAGACCTGAAAACTGGAGAGCAGAGACAAGTAACAGAGGAGGAAAGAGTAAAGTTTATAGAGGAAAGAGGGGAGGGGAAAACATATCGCAAAATTGCAAGAGAAGTTGGGTTGTCCAAGTCAGAGGTAGCGAGGATTTGGAAGGGATGGAAGACAGAAAGAAAGCTGCACGCTGCGCATCG
>Ga0307509_10002417_pt1 | contig 30236 bp, 30 predicted proteins | sample 10_EM_MG_FD_202245 | JGI IMG/M metagenome (GOLD analysis project Ga0307509, IMG submission 202245) | Populus trichocarpa ectomycorrhiza microbial communities from riparian zone in the Pacific Northwest, United States - 10_EM | ecosystem: Host-associated > Plants > Roots > Unclassified | place...
GATTTTATTACTTTCAATTAAAACTTTGTAACTTAGACAATAGTACTGGTACTCTAGAGAATTAATATGTAATTCTTTAAGCAGATCAATTGCATTCAAGTTATATAAGCCTCTTCACTCAAAAAAAAAAAACGGAGCGTAACGCTTGCTTTTGCGTAACACTTGGTTTTCCCGAGTATGAGCGAAGCGAATAGGAGGGTAACCGGCTATTACCCCTGGGAAAAAGCCAACCCCCCAAGTCCCTCTGGTATGAAACCAACCGCACATCTCGCCCCCAACAAGAAACCCTTGACTAGCTAAGAAGATAGACAAAAGGAATCAAATCAAAGAACAAGGAGGAAGAGTCAGGAAAACCCATGGCACGATTATCCGAACAAAAGAAAAACAAAAAGCAAACATCGCGGAGACCACTTGAAAATTCCGCACGCTCAGCGCGGGTGGGGCCAGGCTCATCATGATCGAAGTCCTGGGGAGGCCGGAAGGGGCCAACTGTGTTGGCAAAGCACTCACAAAGAGGAAAGAGATAGTGCAATACCATCCTCCCAGAGGCAAGCCGTGATGGACTGTGGTCATAGTCCGAATGGTGAAGAAGTAGTTATGGATACCAGCCAGGTAGTTGTGGGTACCAGCCAAAAAGGTGGAGAAGCAGTAGGGTGCCAGCCGATCCGACCGTGAGGAGAAGAGGAGTAGGAGGGGTAGACCCAACTCTATGCCGTGGAAACTATTGGTAACCGCATTCGTGTCTGACTAGGCAGCCTCTCAAAGAGAAGAGAGAACAGAGAAATCGACCGTGGCCCGTTGAATGTTTTCTCTTACTGCAAACCATATTCCCGGCCGTCTGTAACATGGGCGTTGAGGAGAATGTTGCCAACCGTGCAGATGCTCTAAGCGAGGCAGAGCAAAAGCGGGGTAGGGAGAGGAAACATCATCAAAAAAGACGAAATCCATCAACCCAGAGAGAAGAAGGCCCAAAGGGATAAACCTAAGGGAAGGGAAGTGTAGAGGAGGTATGACTCCACCCCCTAGAGCAAACTCATAACGGGGGGTGGAGTTTGGAAAAGTGGTGATATTCTCGTGGTGTTGAGATTTCAATCGCCGGGTGTGTAGAGGAGACGGAGGATGGTATTCACCAGGCTTGTGGCAATAGATATGAAGCTTAGTACTTTTCTTCCCTGCCCTTTTCTATTTTCACACACTTTCCTTATTTTCAGCTTCTTCCCTTTCTCTTTTTTTTTTCCTTTTTTTTTTGTTAGACATATTTCCCTCCTCTCTGGCTTCTATTGATACTATTTGGCTTTCCCTCTTACTTGCTTTTCTTCTTCACAACTCATTCTTCGCATGTTTATTCATATAGAAAGTTGCACGATTTGCTCTTTTTCCTGTATCATGGCCGATCACTTGTGCTGCCCAAATGGCTTGGCGCCAGGGATGAAAACCATCCGAATATTTTATGAATTGCCAAGTAGGGCCACCAATTCGCATCACGTGCACTGACGGGCAACTCCAATTGGGCAACTGATCGACCCGCGTCGATGCCCTAGATAGAACTGTACAGAATGTACTGTATGTTCCGCCCGAATACAGCGCCATAAGGGAAAAAGGACTGATTCAAGTGACGTGGCTTGAAGCCGGGGCCAGGGCCGCGAATACCAGTATGATGGATAAATTAACTCGAGTTAGAAGAGAAATCTACAGTTCAGTACGGTAGCCCTTGTGCAGCATACAAGCGCAGACCTTATCCGAGTAGGCTCTGCTGCATTGCACACGAGAAGCACTTCTATACGAAAGAAGTATCTACTCGAGTAGGATATGATACTCTACTCGTACATGCTTTTTTTTGCTTTTTTGGTGGAAAAAAAAGGAAGTACTGTACCCGAATACTGTGCAGTTGGTGATACAGGTTGGTAGACTTCCCGATGTCTACGGTATTGTACTCGTACTCGTACCGTACAGTACCCTCTATGGCCGAGATATCTTGGCAGTTATTGGATTGCGTGCTTTACTTTTTTTTTTATCTCACTCGAATAGAAGACAAATATCCTACTGTACTGTAGGACCTTGTAATTACCTCTCCTTTGAGACGCTCTACGGGTGCTCCATTTGTTTCATCTTATCTGAGGGCTGGGTTTGCGGTGCATTCCCCTCCGGTTGCCCAGAAGGGGAATTCCAACGTCCTGGTACGTTTGTCTCTGATATTTGAGTTCTTATGATACTTGTACTGCTACAGCACGAGTACTGCGCTTTAGGCGCCGGTGGTACGGTTTACGGGTGAGAGAAAACGGAAAACAGAGAGACTAGTAACACGGAAATCGATTGGCTCGAGCCACCAAACCCTCCAATCAGATCCCCAGGATCCCTTGTCACATTTTCCAATTTTCTTTTCCACCGCGGGCTGTACTTGTACGAGCACACCACGAGTGCACATACATAGTAGGGAGCACTGGGCTGGTGGAGAGAGGTTTGGATGTTGGGAGGATACGGTAGCTTCAGGGACTACTCGTCCCAGGCAAGATGTACCCGGCACGGTGGTTGGACGCCACGTTGAGGAAAGGAGAAATATCCCTAAAATATCCCTGTCTTCCCCTCTAAATTTCCTGGTATACTTCTTGCCTGGAACGAGTAGATCAAGCTTTAGACCGCCTTTCAAGACCTGGTACAGTGTGCTCGAGTATATGCTTCCAACTCCCCACAAAACAGGCGCCATATTCACGCCATTTCCCCTATTCAGGTCACTCAAAAAATCTCAGTCCCCCCTCATCGTATTCTTACTCTAGATCGGTTCACTCTTACTTTTTTGATAATTGGACAAGCAGACTATACATATTATCGAGTAAGCTTATTATTCCCTACACCACAAGATCTTTAACAAGGAAATGCTGGATACTCGAGTACCCACATAGCTAGCTAGCCATCTATCTAGCTGCTGGGATGAGGGTGGTGCGTGTTCACAACTGAGTGTGACAGGGCCCTTCGGTATGGAACGCTACTGGTACGACAGGCTCTCCTGCTACATCTGAGATACTTCAGTGCTCCCGGGCGTAGAACAGGAAGCCGAGCCGGAACGGGGAGAATAAATGCTATGCCAGTTGTGATAATTTGTCTTAGAATTCGCAGGTTGGTGAAGAATACTGCGGGCGCGGGATAAGTTGAGAAAATTAAAAATAAATTTAAAACCTGGATTGTGTATCGAGGGGTAATACCGGTAGATTGATTGAGTGTGCGTGGTGTGTTATCACCGAGCGATATTCTTTATGCCTGGCTGCGAATAGACCTCTAATTTTCTCCGCCCGACTCGTAGGAGGTGCTCGATTGTTGCAAAATCTCGCCGGTCGATGTCGAGATGTGCTCGGAAGCTTTCTCTGTGCTTCTCACTCTGTTAGGAATTCTACATGTCTAGTATGGTGGAATTGCCACAGGCAGTGGTTTCGTCAAACCTCGCATAATTCCGAAAGTTGCATTGAACTTCCTGCTCCCGTGGCATGGGTCAGAAGCAGGAAAAAAAGATTGGTACAAATTGAGAACAAAAAACGCGGGATGGATTGTTAATACCTTAGGCTTCTTCCCTGCCTCTCTCAGGCAAAGCCTGTACAGAGCGAGCACATCTCGTTGAATTCCAGATCGTTTCATTTTTCTGATGTTGAATTTCTTTTGTGTGGTTGTACTGTACTTGTACCTGTAGGATAGAAACCTTGGCGTAGGCCGTATTAGCCCGCTGACCTTATTCTCCAGGGTACTGGTAGTTTGGGATCTTAGGGCTGGAGGCGATTTGCCCGTTTCCCGTCTCGGCTAAAAGTCCACCAGGGCTCAGTGCTCGTTCTTTGAGCAACCTCATCTCTCTGCACTCGGTGCCCTTGGGCAATCCACCGAATTTGAAGAGGTTCAGAACCACAACTATGAACTTCAACTTCCAGTCATACAGAGATTCTCGGTAAGTGATGACTTTGATGCCACTGGCCTTCTTGGCCCCCGAGAGGCCAACAGCATAACGGGGGGCTCAGCTGCAATAAACGCCTTATCGGCTTTACCGTTGCTGGGAAAATGTATATTGGGATGTCATCTTGGAGTCGCTATGGCCCGTGTTATAGAGGGGAATATCTTATCCGAGGAATACAGAGTGAGTGAGTGACCAAGTCTTGGTGTGATAAAGCTTGCTACCAGATCCTGGGAGCGGCACTCGTGCTAATCTTGTAATAGAATGTCAACAAGCTTTTGGCTCTGCTCGCCATAAATGCTACAAACGCGATCAGGTACTCGGGACTTAATTACGCCCAGCACGCGAAAGAGGTAGCTCGACTCGGCTCTGTTAATGAAACTGGCCATAGCTGCGCTATTTGTTAGTCGGAGATGATCCAGCCAGCCACGGGTTCGTGCTAATTGTCCTCTTGTATAAGCCAACTCCCTCACTTTCTGGACCTTCAAGTAATCAACCCCCCCAGCCCCGACGGCCGTCATGAGCCACTCACACATTCCCGATGCTAGCAACGAAGCGGCCGCTCAGGAAGGGTGGCGGCCTGGTAGGATTTGAGCCACTGCATTACACAACTAAGCCTAACAAAATTAGGTCTCTAGGCAAAGGGTTTGATGAATAGGCCCCGATTGGACCGGTCATTACTTCCCCTTCTCTTAGCCAAACCCTTAGAAACTGCGCATCTCTGCCAAGGAACTTGTCCTCGTATTATAGATCCTCGAGTCAAATACAGCTTTGCATATCCACGAAGTATATTAACATACCCGTATAGGTAAATGGGCAAACTATTCAGAATTCTCCAACCTTAGCTATGATATTCTCCGCCATTCAGATACCACCCCTCCTTCCGCAAGGAACAATATTTCCGCCTGAACACAAGTTTTTGCCAGTACGAGTGATAGGTCATGATTATAATTACTCTTGTTAAACTCCCCCTCTCTATCAATACGCCGGGTGTTGGGCTGGGAAGAAACTCACAATACTGGCTTAAGGGTGGGGATATCGTTGAAGTGAAAATTGAGGGAATCGGAAGTGTTACGAACAAAATAACCTTTGGACGAACGAACACAGACGCATCCCTAGGCACGTTGCGAACTAGGGCAGCTGAGGTACCTATTAACACTTATACGTAGAAATATGTTTCAGATGCCAACCCCTAAGCATTAATTACATAGGACTGCGCATTATGTCCACTAATGATTGCGTTTCACCCACATCTTGTTATGTTTCCCAGCACTTATTTGGATGATTATGCGGCCTTGGTACACGACGCAATTCGTTATCCGCAGTCAACCGTTTGATCAGTTTGGTTTTATTGTAATAAATACCCTCTGATAAACCCCGACTCTGATTCTCACTTTCGTTACTCCTACTACCCGCTGCTCCATCACCCATCTATTGTTATACAACTATCCTATTCAGTTTAGCCATTCAACTACTCTCTTCTAAAGTGCCGAGCATTAGAGTACCACCTGTCCAAAGCCCAACCCCAGGCCCCCATACTCTATCTTTCCTTCTACTAGAGCTGCCCTCTTGTGGAAGCCTTGTCCTCCATCTTTAACAACCCTCTCTTCCCGTCTCAATGAAGAACTTTCTGTCCCTTGCTTTTCTTCTCTCGGGGGCAATCGTGAGTGCTACTGAAAATGGAATGTGTGCTGAAGTATGTTGGACGCATCATATTGGCGATCCCAATTGCGAGTCTTCATGTCTCAGGCACCCGGTGAGCACTGATATTCAAGTTTGCTACAATTATCTAGACACATGCTAACGTTCTGCTTGAATTGCTTTTTGGAACAGAGCTATTCACCCCAGTCCGCTACAGCAGCCGAGCAATGTATCGTAAGCTGTCCCTCTAAACTGTTCCTTGGTCACCCCCTTCCCTTGCCATATTCTAACACCCGTTCAGGCAAACTGTTTAACGGAGAATTCCGATAGCGCCGATCTTATACCCTTCGCCGAGTGTCGCACTAACTGTCTTGATCAATACTTTGGAGAGTTTTTGAGAAGCTATTCCCCCAATTTAAAAAGATCGGTATTCGTTAGGATGTTGGACTTTTACTCACCTAGGGTCGTCTGCAAAGACCCTAAGGAGTATGATAAGGTTTATGGACAGTGCCTCGTACGTATTGCCCCAGTTTCCTAATTTCTAGGGGATACTCTGATGGAGATTCAATTTTTTATTTAGGAGAATTGTCGGGAAAAATATCCCGTGCACTCACAGCCGAGTTTCATTAACAGAACCCAGTGCGAGAGAGGATGTTCTTTCAGGATTGTGTATCGTCCCCCCTTGTACTCCAAGCGTGACGCCGCCTCTCCATCCTCCATTCCTCCTGATTCCCTAGATGGCAGTTACGAGAGCAACAACTGGGACAGCTTTTCTTTGGATATGGAGGAGCATGCATGCAAAACATTGTGTTTTGATGAGGATGAAGAAGGGTGCTTACTCGATTGCTTCCAGTCTATAGTTTGTGTATTCTCTCCCTCCAATTCAACTAGTGCCTAACCCTGGGTTCTATCGATAGGATTCTCATGTGGAGGAGTTCCGGCTTGTGATCAGGTGCACCATATTTTGCTTCGGAGGCGATGCCCTCGTTGGCGGGGCCAATCTGAGTTTCTTAGTCTGTGTTCAAAGCTGTCTTGTGGAGAGGTAAGCTCCAAGCTTATCTTTATCCTCGTCTAGTTTTAGCGAGGTGACCGTTGAGAATCTGGAACTGATGGTTTTGTCCTCCAGAACACTAATTAACTCTGAAGTCCCTGGTGGGCTCATTTCTGGTCTGCCAGAAGCTATCTCTCCACCCTCCAACGAGACTAATTCCACGAGAGCTGTTGTTCAGTATGCTATGACCCAGCGCAGCAGCGCAGGTTCCGCGTACAATTTCTATCGATATCACCAGTGGGTGTCGCTAGTTGCTCTCGGCTTAGCTTTGGGGTTATTTTGAGAAATCACGCGATGGAGTTCGGGTTAGCCCTTGGGTATAATTGCGCCTGGCGGCTTTTAAGAGATGTTTGTCGAGTTTTGTTAGCAAAATTATTCCAAAGCCTGTCTTCATTTCCTGGAGGTTGGCATTGGATTGAATTTTTTTATTTATTATGATCGTGTCCATGCCTGTGGCTGGTGAGAGCGCTGAAGGCCCCGCGGCCGTGTGCTTTGCGTTGTCATGGATAATGAAAGAAGTTTCACTCATCGAAGAAAAATTAGGAACTAGGGAAAGCACACAGGTTGATCAGGCACAAAATGAAGAGTAGGTAGCCGCTGCCTAGCAAAGTATTTCTTTGATAATGGTCCCTGTTAGTCATGTTTCATAACTCCAGAGCGTTCTCGGAAAGTACTCGTAGGTTCTCCAAACGATAGGCTTCACGGCGAGCAATAGGGCAGAGCCCCCGGCAGTAGGCTCTGAATCCATAATAACATTGTTGTAAGTTTGTATGATATTATGACATACCGGTAATAGGTGGTTCTAAGTTAGAATCTAGGTCACTCTTTTGAGTGATCTTTGGTTATGATATGAGGCTATAAGTTAAAACCTGACTATCAGGCCTCAACCACAAAACATTTATTTTGGCTTAGCCATATAGCTAGGCCTATAGAGAATGTATTCAGTAGCTCAGAAAATATTATTTATCAATAGATGACCTCCGCAGCACATTTTATATTGATCAAACTAAATTTTTGAAAAATAGGTTTTTTATCATGTAAAATCATTCTACCTTTCTATGTATCGTTCCGGAAGGCTATACTCTTTACCGGTTTTCTGACAAAAAAGTGACGATTTTGCATGTAACGCCAAGTGTAACACCTTCAAATTATTTACCCTAGCCCAGAAATATTTGTCAACTGAACAAGAAATACTACTCTGGGTGAGAACTTATGTTTTATGTAAATATTACAATTCTTACCCTGAGTAAAATATATATCAATCTATTTCTGCAATGCTTCCTGTACTTTCTTCTATTATGTATTCTTATCTTCAATTGCTTAAGATATTCTCTATTTTAAAAAACATATAGCTATATGATAATCATCCCATCATCATATATCTGAGTCCACCTTACATGTATAGTATAATAGGCTCATCTTTCTTTCTCTAAACAATAGCTAAAAGTACTCTTGTTCTGATAAAAATTAGACTCACTAAACTTAAGGTGAATACAAAGCCTTCTATTATATATAATCTTCATATTGTCTATAGTCTTTTGTATTTAGGGAAGTTGTATGAATCTGTAAGGCTATTATATTTTGTAACCCTCTTTTTTATTATTTGAAATTTGGTTGTAGATCTCAAACCCTAGGAATCCCACAAAATCTGGAAGGTGTTACACTTGGCATTACTGGCAAAATCGTCACTTTTTTTGTCAGAAAGCTGGTAAAGAGTATAGCCTTCCAGAACCATACCTGCTAAACTAATAATAATAGCTGAAAGGCTATTGGTTTTTGAGCTATTTAGCTTTGAAGATCATTGTAGCAAAATACTACTACTGTAACATCCTATTTGTACATATAAAATAGGTAGATTATGTAGGATTATTCTCATATAATCAAGCAAGTTTACACCCTCTTTCTGACAAAAATAATGATTAAACTATTTTAATCATTATTTTTTATCCTTTGACTTGATACACTGGAAATTGTCATCCAGAATTAAATTTTAGTATATTAGGAATTATATTAAAGTTTTTTTTGGACTGTCTAGTTGTTATTTAAATGCATGTCTACATAAAAGCAGAATTATCTCAAAACATTTCTCCTTGGTTACCTACTGTGGGTTGCCATGCATTTTCCCACTCACAACAAAAAAGGCCAATAGTCAAGTTTTAACTTATACAGCCTCATATAATAATATTGTCCCATTTATTATCTATTGATCGTTGATCTTGATATGATAAGTTAAGGTTTAGCGAGGGTCTTCTGAATTAAGCCTAACGTCAAAAAATTGTGGGTCTATCATACATACCGTCATCCACGCAACCACAAACTAGCTTTTCCCTCCCCAAAGAACAGCTCGCTCATTCTGTTTCTGTGGTTTCAATCAACGGCTGTAGGTGATGACAATATGGCTTCAGCATCTGGCCACCGATTGTGCGCCGCTTTCTGGGATACCCTCCTGCCGTTAATCAGCAATCCTAGATTACCGTCCGTTTCCTCGACATTCACAATCCGCTTCTCCCAGAAGAGATTTCCAATATCAACCCATCGACCCCACTTTTTCACTTCATCATCTGCAGCATCGACTCAATGGTATCCCCGATCAAGATATGTAGTATCCCGGGGCTTCGCCGGGTTCTGCGTATGGACAAACATCTCTCCAACAGCGGCTTCAGAAACTACATCATGTGCCGTGAGCACAGCGGACAGGGGAATATTTTCCAGCGGAGTCCTCGACCGGCGGAAAATAACACGAATTGTGGGCTCAAGCTGGGTGCGTAGTCTGCACTACGGTCGGGGACCCCCCAAACCGAAGGTTCCTGCGAAAAGGAATAGTTCCTGGGCGCCGAAAGGGAAGTTGAATAATGGCAAAGCTGGGTCCGGAGACCGGGATTCTGGTAGGAGGAATCGAAGGGCCGGAAACAGCCGGCCGGCGGGGGAGATGGAGGAGAGGAAGGACAATACTAACCACATTGCCTTGGATAATACAGTCAATAGACATCGGCTTTCGAAAGACGAGATGCTGGCGGCTGCTACCGGCTTCTTTCAACGGTTGAGTATACGCACAAAGTGGCTTGCTATACGACAAATGAGGCCTTATAATCTGGATGAGATTGGGGCACTTTTTTCATGGCTATTCCTCGGCCACGTACTTTGGGTTGTACTGGGTACCACGACGTTTGTTTCACTGACGATATTTCTGTGCAACACCGTATTTGCACAGGAGACGCTTGCTAGAGCCGTAGGGAACTATCTTACCAAAGAAACGGGGGTCAAAGTTGTTTTCGAGTCTGCTATTGTTCCTAGATGGAAGGATGGGTGCATTTCGTTCAAGAACGTGTTTGTCGCTAGGAGGCCCGGTCACGGCAAACACGGAGACAATAATGTTCAAAAGGGTTCATCGGTGACCGCCGCTGCCGCCGCCGCAGCGGCAGTTCATGCAGATGATGCTAACGCGAAGGATACCCAACACCACCACCAAGAAGAGGCGGAGGAGGAAGACACAAATTACACACAATTTGACCTAACAATAGAGACTGTCAACGTAACACTTTCCTTTGCAAAATGGATGAATGGAAAGGGCCTCCTAGAGGACGTCGAGATCAAAGGTGTCAGAGGAGTGATTGACAGGACACACGTTGTCTGGGATGATGTAGACCCCCGCGCATTCAAGTACCAACGCCAGCCAGGAGACTTCGAAATTGACTCCTTCAAACTCGAAGACCTACTCGTGAAAGTCCACCAGCCTGACGGCTTCCGTCCCTTCTCAGTAAGTATCTTCTCCTGCGACCTCCCACAGCTCCGAAAGCAATGGCTCTTCTACGACTTTCTCAGCGCAAATATGATGTCCGGTTCCTTCGACGACTCACTCTTCACCATCCACCCCCGACAAACCCACGTAACCAGTCCGGAGTCACTAAACGGTAATAGCAGCAACGAAGGCAGCTCCCAAGCCTGGAAAAAGACCTCTAGGCTACGCATCGACGGTTTGGAAATCGACCATCTAAACCGTGGGGTGGAGGGACCCTTCTCCTGGATCCAGCATGGGAAGGCGGACATAGTGGCAGACATCATGTTCCCAGCGGACGACGACCTACAATTCACAAAAGTAGTCCAGCACATCGTCGAACGCATGGAAGCCACCGTTTCCTCCTCCCCTCTACCCTCCAATCGTCACGATCCCCCCTCACCCGGTTTACCCAAAGCGTCAGAACAATCTTCCCCCTCCTCCGACCAAAAATTCGTGATAATGGACCTTCGAATCCAACTAAACGACGTCCGCGCCGCGGTCCCGCTCTTCAGCAAAGACCTAACATATGTCAACAGCGCTCTTATCCGACCCATTGTCGCATACATTAATTCTAGAAGGACCTACATCCCCATAAACTGTCGCGTCATCAAGTGCGCTGACGAATTCGACGGGAGCTGGACCATGTACGACTCTGGCCTTGTGGAGGAGGTTTCTGCTGAGGTGTGTATTTGCATGTAACCAGAGGGTCGGGGGTGGGGGGTAGGGGGGTAGGGGGCTAACAGCAGGGGTGATAGACGTATGCTGCATTCGCGAGAAATGCTATAGATCATCAAGCGCGGAGAAGGAGGTTTAAGAAGGTGGGGCTTTGGTCGCTACAGCTTGCGGCACAGGCACTGTTGATGGCATTGGCGGGGAATCTCGCTTAACGAAGTGTCAGTTATCATGACTATTATAGGGGAGCATCTAAACAAACTCCTAGGTTCTCGCCAAAAGGCCAGGAGGCAGATCCTGTCTATCTACGTGCAGATTATTCCATGTTATAGTAGCGTAGCCACCCAGCCACCGGTAGCAGCCCCATCCTTCCTCTTGTACCACTTTTATGAATGGTTATTTGCACGGGTGGATGGATTGGGTATTTTCCCTTTCTTCAAGGTGATACGTTCGTTTCTCCTCTTTTTACGGCGGTTGGTGGCTAGGGGGGGGTGTAAAATAAAACGGGGGAGGTAATTATTTAATATAGGTTGGGAGGTCATACCAAACGGTCATGAGAGATCACTCGATATTTAATTTTGGAGGTTTGGAGAGGGCGGGCGAAAGTGACAATACCATACCGTGTTCGTATCTAAGATACAATTAACCTCGGTTAGCACAGTAAAAGATAAGAGATATGGGAGCCTCGTGTAGCCTTTCCCCTGCAGCTCTGAAGCCTCTGCATGGTAATTTGAACTTGACGGAAGCAACTATTTTCAACCCACTCTCTAGGGTATGTTACTCCATTCTAAGCACACCAGCACTAGTATGGAAAAGTAGGTTACTTAACCAATGACCAACCCATCAACAGGCCTCCCATGCTATCTAACTACTGTATACATATATACACATGTTCATTGTCAACAAAACATCCCCTACAGCTCATCCCAAGAGAAGGGAGGAAGCACCAACCAACCCCTCCCAAGGCAAACAAACAAGTTATTCCTCAGTAGCCTCCTTTTGGTCTTCCTTATTCTTGAGCCTCTTTTTAGCTTGCCTCCCAATACTCCCCCCCGCATTCCCTGTCTTCTTTTTCTTCTTTTTCTCCCCATCATTCCCATCACCCCCGTCTCCCTTCTTTTTCTTTTTCTTTTTCTTCTCTTTCGGTTCTTCAGTGCTAGCTCTAGCCTTAGCCCTCTCCGCCGCGCGCTCCATTTCCGCTCTAAATCTCTCCACTTCTTTCTTTGCAGCTTTAACGTCTTCCTCCTGTCCGGCTGCAGAGTCAGATGGCTCATCAAGAGAATATCCCATTAACCCACTACTGTCTACCTGAAGTAGTCCTTTTCGCGGTTTCCGTTTGGATTTTTCTATAGTTTCTTCTGTCCGGGATTCGTCTTCTTCGTTTCCGATCCCTTCGTCTGCTGCTATTACCACTTTCTCTCTCCTTTTTTTTAGTTGGGAGGTGCGGGGCTGTGGTTGTGGTATGGTAGGGATGTTCATGTCTCCTAGGTCGAGTTTCATAACTGGTATGCTATCGAGGTCAACCTCTTCACCTCCGCCGGATATTACTGCGCCACCGATGTAGAACGGGTCGTCTCTATTCCGTTCCTGACGCTCCCGTTTGCGGCGCTCGAGGATGTCCTTGTCTAGATAGTCCTCTTCTCTCATGTCACCGCTTTGGTAGCTTGCAACGGCGGATAGGTTCTTTGATACGGCGTTGTCTATGCCTAGAGATGCGGGGATGTTGGCCTGTTTCGGAATCGCTTTCTGGTAGTACCACTCCCGGAAGCCGTCGTCCTCGTCCTCGTCGGCGAAACGGCTGTCTTGTTCAGATTCTAGGAGCAGTTGATGGAGGTATGGGTTGATCGGCTCATCAAGGTCTAGGCCTGCAGGTAAGGGTACTTTCCGTTGAGCTCGGGGGGCGACGGGGTTTAGCTCAAGGCCGAGGAACATGCCGGGGATAGCCTGGGTGATGAGTAATGGGGCGTCATACTGTTCGTCTGCGTCTTCAGCTGTTGCTGGTTGCTCAGCCACTGCTTCCCCGGCTAGTCTGAAAAGCTCAAGGAACTCGACAGCTCGCTCTTGGACTTCAAGATTAGGAGATATAGCAAGAGGCTCTAAGAACTTGATGATCCTGCTGGTCAGTAATGCGACTGTGGATTTCCGAGGCGGTGTCCAGGGAGCGTTTTCTGTCCCGGCAAGAAAAGCGTATATCTTTGGAACCGCTTGAATGTAAATAGCTAATATGTCTGCTGGTAGTCCTGGCGAAGGAGAGCGTAGGAGTGCTAACAGGGCTTCATTAGGCTCAGTAAGTAGGCTAAGGTTGGATTATTAGCTGTAACCCTTGAGCGCGAAAGATGGAGCATGTCCATTTACCTGGCATATTCCCCTACGATCCAACCAGCTGCCCCCAGTACCCTCCGGCCACCACCACCAGCAACAGGAAACATCCCTTCCCGTTTCCCAACAAGCATCTCAGCATATCGGACAGCTTCCCCCCGGACACTTCGTACCCGTACCGCAACGTTCCGGAGCTCTTTTCCAATGTCTTCGCCCACATCCTGCCCCTCACATTCACCCTGTCCTTCCTCTTCCACTTCATCACCCTCATCCCCTGAGGAGGATGCAGAAGCTGGGGGTGCGTATCTTATCAACTGGATTAACACATCTAGATACCACTCAAAATCCCCTACATTCGCATACATATCTCGAGAACACATTTCCACGATGCTAGTTATAACAGCTCGCCTGTACTCTTCAGGTAATTCGAGTGGCACTACTTCTCCCCAGGTCCTCCGTGGATGCATGACTTCCTCCTCCATATCCTCGTCTTCACTTTCGTCGCCGGCAACTTCTGGCTCAACAAACTCCTCTTCAACACCTTTGGTGTTAGGCTTTAATTGGCGGATAAGACGTCCCACGACACCTGACAAACTATCAGAATTGACCATTCCGACCACCAACTCCAACGCCCTGTACCGTATACTAATATCGGCATCATCGATGCAGTCCAGGATCACATCTTGGTGTATCGAGACGAGGTGCGCATGGGTTGCAACAAGCTTTGTTAGGGCTAGCAGCCCTACGTACTTTAAGTTGCTATCCCCTTCCACTAGGAAACCCCGGAGCTTAGCGACGCAAACGGAAGCCAGTTCTTCCCCTTCATCAGTTTCCTGAATACCCGCCAGAAGACCTCCGGATATTAGCCCGTTTATACATTCATATAAAAGCGACATGGCGGGTGTTGTCATGATAAGATTTGTTATTGGTGGTATCAGTTTCTTTATCAATCGAGGCTCTAGTGGAGTAAGAGTGGCAAACTAGTTGGGGAAAAAATTAGCGAGCAGACAAGACTATAGAATGTCTTTTTAGCATACTAGCTTGATCAATTTGATCGTCATCCAATTATTCTCACGATCTGTAAGTAGTCTGAAGAGTTGTGGTGCTAATGGCAAGTAGTTCCTCGGGTTTCTCCGAGCAAGCTCGCACACAATATTAACTGTCGCCGAAACAACACTTCCATCTTCATCATTGAGACATTCCCGTAAACGTGGCCAAGATGTCCGGAGAAGTTCCGGAGATTGCAGGAAACATTTGTATAACACCAATACAGCCTTTTTCCGAATATGCGGGGATGTATGTGAAAGCTTCGATAGTAAATCCGGCGAAAGATCACGAGCAAGAGAAGGGGATGCAATATGCGAGGTACCATTTATTGCGAGCGCTGTTTCAGGGGGATATGGTGAAGAAAGGTCCTGTTGTAACCATAATCAGTATAACGTGAGCGAACCGGGGGATTAAAACTGACCTTTTTAATCAAATTAGTAGTAAGCATCAACACATCAGTCTCTGTCGTGAAGCTCTGGGTGGCCGCAAGATAGCCCACACGCTTTTGCATGAACTTTGGGGAGCTCATAACCTCTAGTACATGAAAAGAAGCCCAGGACATGTCATGACCAAACATTTCAAGGTAAACAAGCTTCAAAATAGCCGCTGCCTTGATATCTAACCAAAAACATCTCGCAAGCTCCGTCAGTTGCAATAGTCTTCACAAATCTCCCGTCCTGGGCAAGATGGCGCACCAAGATCCTGAGATCGAACTTCATTTCGACATTCTTTTAAGCATTCTAGCATATAAGCTCGCTCATTCCCTTTGTGAGATCGTAGACCACGAATTAGGTCGTAAAGCGATTTTTCGAACCTATGAAATCATTGAGACCCGTTTGTCACCTTTCATCTAGAAAGTATCAGAAGCCCAGAACAGTTGGACATACATACATGTTGAAGGGAGAAAGAGAAGGTGAGGGAGAGGGGGGGAGCAGAAGAGAGAACAGGCGGCGAGATGGAGGTGATGTTCTTGGAGGGGTCGGGTGAACTTTCGGGTTAGAGTTGGCAGGGCTCATAGCCTCGATGCAATGGTACTATAAATCAAGTGGTTGCACATCAGACGGGCTTAGTCATCTACCACCACCACAAGCTCAATTTGCTCTCCCTTAGTCCAGAAAGATTGAAATCTTGGCATGTTAGGATGAGAGATTCAACTCCAAAAGCCACCAACGACACCCCAACTTTCTCCTGTGAGATATCTTGCCGGTCTATTTGCCCTTTTACTTTGTTGTTATTGACCTTGAGCCACCCCTTTGCTCACTTTCTTTTTCTGCTATCATCCCCCCTAACTCCAGCCAACCGAAGGGAGGCCCTCTAAAGACCAAAGGCCACCTTAACCTTCACCATAATCCCGCTCAAAAGACATCCCCTTGTTTCCAAGTCGCAATTATGGGCATCCTCAAGCTTCTCCTATCTTACCTGTCAATCCACCCATCTCCGCTTCGAAATCCGTCTACCTCTCTCCACCTATCTCAACAGGCACCTGCTTTCCTAACATCATCAGAATCCGCAAAAGACACACAAGAGACATGGTTGATCTACGAGCAGCTCCTTCTCTCCTGCCTTCGCACTGGTGATGACAACTCTGCCCGTCTATGTCTGCAACGCCTATCAGACCGCTTTGGTGTAGATTCAGCGCGCGTAAAAGCACTCACAGGTCTCTACGACGAAGCTACCTCCAGGAACCGCGGCGAACTCGAGGCAGTTTTGCAGCGATATCAGGACATTTTAAAGGAGGACCCCACGAACATGGTAAAAATTTCCCTCTTTTTTCCATTTTATTTTCACCCGTTCACCCCCGACATCTGCATTGCTAGGCAAGTTAATAATCTGACGGTGCCAAAAAAAAATCAAATAGCCGATAGAAAAGCGCCGCATATCACTTTTACTATCGCTCGGTCGCACAGAAGATGCCATCAAAGCCTTGACCAGTCTGCTCTCCCATTCGCCCAATGACGCCGAGTCCTGGGCGCATCTCTCATCGCTCTATTTCACTCAGAGGCTTTACCAACAGTCCATCTTTTGCTTAGAAGAGGTTCTTCTAATCCTACCCAATGCCTACAACATCTTTGCTCGCATTGGCGAAGTGACATACATTTCCGCTTCTGGCGGTGCTAGCAATGCCGATCAGACCGAGGCATTCGAGGAAGCTACCAAATACTTTGCTCGATCGGTAGAACTAAGTGAATGGTACCTCAGAGGATGGTACGGGCTGAAGCTTGTTACCGGAAAACTCATACAAGCGAAGCCTTCGGATGGAACATTGGGAAAGATGGAATCCCTGAACCAGTTGGCGACTGAGAAGCTTGTTCAGATTGTGAGCAAGTTTAGGAGAAATGTTAAGGGCTGGACAGGTTTTGACGAGGCCGAAGTTTTGGCAGCGAAGGACCTGATTGATCGGGATGAGCAAAAGTTTTCTCGGTAACCTAATACAACGAATACAGAATTCGATTCCTCTTTATTTCCTCGGATTCTGAGCATATTAATTGCCTCCCCCTTTTTATTCCGGCCCCCCTCCTCACCCTTCTATCTTATATCGTTATCAATTACCCAATATATTCCACTTGCTTCCTACACTATTTGCACTACCCGCTGTCTGCACGTTCCTCCCCCCTTCTGCCCTTAATCTCCTCGATTCATCTTCGTTGGCTGGCAATTTGGCGGGTTCAGTCATGCTTGTTCGTTTTGCGTTCGCTACAAAAAAAAGACTTTCGTGGCTGGCTTTCTCCATTCGTTTCTTTTCCTTCCACATGTCAACAGGTTATTTGTAAACTGCTCCCTCCTCCTTTTGTTTTCTCTATTGCTTTCTTTCTTTCTTTCTTCCTAGTAGAACGCTTCCATCTCTCCGTTCTGCCAGGTAATCGCTCTTTCTGTGGGGATTTGGCTCTATGTGGAGGGAAAGGGTATTGGGAGGGTTCTGTGAGATATTTTGGACACACTGGAATCGACTTGGTTTATGTAATGGATGTGGGTGGATGCGAATCGAATTGAATCGAATTGAATTGGAAAGGCGGGTGGTCCGTGGGCCTAATGAGGGGAGGCGTATGAATTAAGAGGAGGACTCGAATGCCGGGACAGTATCACGCCCGTGCTATGGACATATCCTAGCACGAGAGATATCATGTCCCGTGGTTGGAGAGCTACTATAACTAGTATAGCTAGAGTCTAGAGTGAGTTAGTCATGATGAGGTGCTGGGGTCTTCCGTTAGGTTGCCTAAAACTTGGTGGAGGTTAGTCACGTCAGGTATTAAGGATGACTTGTTGCTATTGTGATTTGGGGTTTATTATAATTTGCATATTGCGCATGTACCGTACAGTCTCGTATCAAAAAGTACAAATGTGAGTGAAAATCGTGAGGGGAAGTCTATCCAGATGTCGGAAATCTAAAAATTTATAATCATTAGGGCTACTACTCGAGTATACTCTATCGTAGTACTATACTAATATCTGGAACCCCCGGAACTGAACTTGGGCTTGATTGTCCCGGCGCGGGGGAGGTGTGAAAGAATTTGGTGAGATATACGAGTAGGGCTAGTATCCCATCACGACCACAGCGCAAATTTGGGCTTTAATTAAACTTCAGTCTCAGCGGCGGCGAGCCGGACCTTCTGCCCCGACCCGCCCTGGATAGGCTACCGCCAGGGCTCCTGGAATGCCCTCTCGCCCTGAGACTCTGCCGCAAGAAACCCCGAGTGACGGCCTATGATCACACACCCAGTCCCCCAGCCCAGGCCCTTAGCAACTTCAATCCTGCAGTCCAACCCCCGAAAAACACACGGCGGACACGGGCCCCCAACATAGCATTGGAAGCATGAGCACCTATCAATAATACCGCCCAGACTCTAAGAAGATATATTCCCCCTTTCCAGACCCCGAGTCATAATGATACCACTCTATGGCATAGCATATGCTGTATAATTTCCGTTCAGGCCTCGTTTCTAGGGTGAACCGCAGCTCATACGCTTCCAAGTTCTTTAGAGAGTGCTTAGGTTTAGGTGGGAAAAAAAATAAGACAAGTAAATTCTAAAGCTTATATGAAAAATCTGCTTGTGAGGATATCGAATCTTGGTGGTCGTGAGTTATGCACTTACTATAGTGTATGAGTAAAAGGTGCTACAGGTTAAAGAAACAGTAGAAGTTGAGTTAAAGAAGGAAGAATAGGAGAAAGTAAGAGAAATAGTTGTCAAATTGTATAATATTGTAACATGTATACATGTTCTGGTAACTGTATAGAGGAGCAGAGCATAGGATTTCCTATCATTAGTTGTTTGCTTTGATTAGTTTGAATTAATTTCAACCCCAGCAGAGTCATTTTCTGGTAGCTTGTATTAAGTTTAGTCTTGCATGTTGATTACTTTATTCAGGAACAGAAGGGAAGAAATGGTCATGTAAGCTGATAGCATTGAGGCAGTTTTGTAACACTTAGGTTTCATTTGGGATCATGGAACTAATAGGTAAGGTGTACTCTCCAGTAATGATAGTTGTTGCAGATTAACTGATTACTATTACTTTGGATAAACTTATGTATTGAAACCAATCTCTGGCTTGGAGGAGAACAGCAGCCTTCAGCAGACTCTTGAATAATGAATATACTTGCTTGAATGGTGATCTCTTGGTTCCCACTTGCTCTTTAACTATTATCCCTTTATCTGTAGGTCTCTTGAAGACAGACTTAGAGCCAGCACTAGCGGAACTACAGCTCATTCTCTATTGTATCTTTTTATTCAAGTGAAGTAAACTTATTACAAATATGAGAATGTATTAATTAAAACCTCACTATCGGACCTTTATATTGAGAGTGGGAAAATGCATGTCAACTGATGTAACCAAGATATACTCATGTAACAAAAGTCTTGGCACACCCCCTCTGCTCATATGCCTGAACAAGAATATTATGAAATCTACCACTTTGTATATTCTTCTTTAGCCTAAATTACAGCTTCAATAGGCTGTCGTAGTGTTTTAATCAAACTATCAATCTTATCTTAATAGTATTCCATTCCAGAACACACTCTGCCCAAAGCTGATCTTCTGTAAATGTCCGCATGAGAGTACTATCTAGAGTTCTTCCCATAGTTATAGCTTTTGAAAACCTTGACTGAAGCCTTCCCTTCTACAGTTGCTATATATTTTTTATGGCCTTTAAATCTAGAAATTATTAAGCCCATGAAACAAGATAATATCCTGCCTTTTTCTTGAAGTTAGTACCTTATTTTCAGCTCCCTTATTCCACCTAGTATTATTATCAACAACCTGCACACTGCATACCGCCAGGGTATTCAGCTAAGCTATTGCCTTGTAAAAAGAATTGAGGTAAGTATTTTGTATCTCTTTGGTAAATTGATAGATATCAATGCCTGGACAGTTTTTATAGTAACTAGATTCCTTCTCAGTTCTTTATTTAACTATCACAACTTGAGACAAAACTATATAATATTGCAATTCATTGTAGAATAGAAGTACATTAGCAAAAAGAATAGCTTGGGTCCTGAGTGTCCCGTGCGTCTGACGCACCTGACGCACAAAACGTCAATTGCGATTCAGGACACAACGTCGGATTGACGTTGTGTCCCAATCCTCGGTTTTTTAGTGCCCTGGGTCTGGAAGCCGCCAGGACACAGACTCCTATGTCCTGTGCGTCCTGACTGCACCTGGTGCCCTGCTCCTACGTCCTGTTAGCGTCTGGTGCTCTGCACCTTTGTCCTGATCTTCTTAAGTCCTTCATCGTTCCGCCCTGACCACTTCTAATCACCCCTATGTAATTCTCTCGTCTTGTGATTCTGGCCTCCTCCGTACTGACCCCGGATCCCTCTTCCCCATAGTCAGGGCTTGTTTCATCTTGCTACGTCGCATCTGCTCTTTAGTCCTGCGTCAAGATCTTACGATGCAGATCAGTCAACTTCGGATTTGTGATTACTTCATCTAATGGGCTCCAGATTTTACCATAACATCTTCCGACGCTGCGCTGCGATATCCTGATTCTGTGAGGATGTCCTTCAACGCCAAATAAACAACTTCTGATACTATTACGATGTTTCACAGCTTGAATTTTCATTCTTTCCCCATGCTGTGGCGATCAGCTTTACTACCCCCTTATATAACATTCCTATCCTGTTGGAGATTAGTTATGCAACAGGTAACAAATTACTTACGTGAGGATCTGGAACTATCTTATAGTTCTTGTTCGTTTAAGTATATGAGAGTGTTCTTCTTTCCGAGATTAACTTTTAATCTCTTCTTTCGTTCTTAGACTATCTTATGGTCCTTGTTTCTTAATCTCTTCTCACGTGAGAGAGATGTGAGACTGTTCTTGTCTTAACAAGGTCGTGGTTGCTCTGAGGCTAAGAACTCAGGTTGCTTGCATATAAGTGAGAAGTAAAGGTAAAAGTATATTGTAAGAAAGTACTTAGATGGTTGCGTGAAGAGCTCTAACTACTGTAACCTTTTTATTTTATTTTTTTATATCATTTAAATTTGTTTGCTAAGCTAAGAAGCTAACTAGGTACAAAGGCCATTCACCTCGCGGTATGTAGCCAACAACCTTCAACTACAGTCCATCCCGTCTCCCTCCTTGTAACTGCTTCCCGTGGGGTAGCGGTCTTGCAAAGGGATATCGGTATTGACTCTAACCAAACCGGTGGTATTAATGAGACCAAGTACCGGAGACGCCAACAAGTAGTTGAATAGGCTCTATTACTTGTTATCGAAACTACTAAGAGAAGACCAAGTGCTTTAGGCCTGTGTGAAGCACAAAGATTCTCGAATCGAACCGAATAGAAGATAACTGTTCAACCAAGTATATTGAAAACTCTGTCTGTCGAAGTCTGATCTCTCTAAGTCCGGAGAGATACAGGTCTTTAAATACACTTGCGATAATTCATCTCACATCAATCGTATCCAAATCCTAAGGCATCAAATGATACCTAACCCATAAACAATCCAACAATAAACAAGGCTTACGAACTTCCAGAGTTGGTATCCTAAAACAATACAAGTATCAAATAACAAGGCTTACGAGTCTCCTGAGCTCGTATCTTAAAACAAAACATAAAACAAACTAACAAGGCATACAAGTCTCCTGAACTCGTATCCTGAAACAAATACATAAAACAAATCCATACCTAAAACAGTAACCTGTACCGGTTACACTCCTGCTAAAAACCCTCTGACCCTGCCCGATACCGTTGGAACTAACGAACTATCCGGTGCTATGGGCAGAAATCTACAAGCGAACGTACAGGCCTGAAAGCAACGAACCGAAATCCTCCGCAGATGTGCAGCCCATAAGAAAAGACCCCACCCCGACAGTGAACAACCAAGGAAAAGTAAGGAAACCTCAAGCCCATCTAGGAAGGAACACCAAAACCCAAGAACCGTGAACAACCCACCCTTACCCCAACAGTGGACCCCATTGTGACGGATGAGGGGAGGGATCAAGAAGCCAGCAGGATAAAGTCATGGCCTCAACAGCACTGTTAGGCGGGAGCCTATCTCAAAGATTTTATAAGATAACTCGGGCCAATAATCTTTATCGTAAACAGAGATTGTCTAGGAAGGTTCAATGATTTGAATATAGGTAGATAGAATGATAAAAGATTTTTCTAGCGTGAAACCTTTTTATGATAAGATCACTTCTCCATTCTGTGCTACATAAGCATCCCTCGGAAGGATTATAAGTTCAAAGTTCTTTGCATCCTTTTGTCATGTATAAAATAACTATGATCCGGATGAGAGTTGAACCCAGGACCTTAAGTATTTAGTCCTAAAGTAAACCAATTAGGCTACTATTAAACTAACTAAGGACCTAACAAACTCAAGCTTCTTCTAAAAGTGAGAACACCATTTGACCCTGACAATTCTGTTATCTCACTTGAGTTCCGAATCGCAACAGAATGAATTTTCCTGACAGTGCTCCCACACATCAGTCCATTGGGTACGATCCTTCTTCGGCGGCATGGAGTCTTGCTTACCATTGCATACGCAGAATTGTCTTCATGATCAACCAACAAAGGGGCCAGCTTTGTTATCCAACCTCTCAGCATTGCAGATGCATTCTGCACTCGACCGCTATGAGGCATAAGATAGACTTGTCAAGATTATCGCTCCAATAGCCATTCTCCCTCCAGAGTCATATCGTTATCGTATGGTTCCGTCAGTATCTGAAGAATACCATTGACGTATGTGAGTGCGGGTATACCTGATTTCTCCAACTACCTCATCCAACAACACCATTCACTTATGTGACTTTCATCACGAGAGCATGGAGTATAGAGTGTGTTGCTTAACCATTGTCCGTAAAAGCGTCCCGTTACCTAATGACCACTTGTGCAACTCTTGTCTTTAGTGCTCAGTAACATTATGCGATGTGGACTGATTTGGCTCGAACCACTTGCATAAGCTTGCCAAAGGTCTTTCCTCATATACCCTGCGAACGGGATCTGTTCGGACGGACGGCTGCGACCTATACGGGTTATGAGGAGGGCTCCAATGACCATGTCTTTGGTGAGGGGATGGAACTACGGCGGTGTCTGCCGATGTAGTGCTGTCCCAATGCTGGTGCGGGAGGGGGGTGTTGGCTTGTCCTTTTGAACTCAGAATCCTAAGGTAGGGCAACTAAAGGGCTTTATTCACTAATGGAAGGCTAAGCCTTTCGGGGTACCTAACAAGCAGAAAAGAAGGGGTAAAAGTACCCGGGGCATAAAGCCCGGCCGAAGGGGCAAGCGAACCCCAGAGGGAGATCCAAATCCAAACCAACACAGAGGAAGTATCTGGCAGGAGAGGGTAAACTCACTAGGCCCACAGGAAACCGGACCGGGGGAGGTGCATGTGCTACGAGGGACAGGGGCGGCAGTATGATACCTCTAGGACCAAGAGAATTTCACCAGCACACACGCAGCCATGCCAGATCCTAACTCAAGACCATCATGAGGGAACAGAGGCCAGGCGGTGAGGGCAGTAGGGTGCCAGCCAAGGAGAGAAGGCAGTCGGGTGCGAGCTGACAAGACCGTAGGAGTGGAAGGAGGAGGGGTAGACCCAAACCAAGAAGTGCGAGGGAAGGCAACCGAAGTGAGATCGCGGTTTTTCGTGCAAGCCGACCGTACAGCACAGGACTCTCAGGAGATAGTGCAATACCAGAGAGCAGAGCCACCGGGGCCACTACTTCACAGATTGCCCGAGACTGTGACCAACCTGTTGACTAGGTGAGGGGGTTGCCAACCGTGCAAAGTGTTAAGTGAGGGCAGCGAAACACAGTGTGGGGAAAGGAGGAGAGAGTAACGATAAAACCCCTCGACAAAGACTGCCCAAAGACAATGCCATCAGGAGGGAATCAGAGGGGAGAGGCGGAGGGGAGTAGTTTTACCCTTCTAGGCAACTAGGCCATCAAGGAAGGGGAGAGGGACCGTCCGTGATGATTTCCCATGGTTTTGAAATTTCAATCGCCGGAGGTGTAGGGGAGAAGGTTCATCTCTAACTACTGTGACGGTTTTTTTTTTCTTTCTTTTTTTTTTTTTCTTTTTTTCTTCTTCTTTTTTAAATCATATGTTCATTGTTTCTACGGTACAAGAAATGACATGCATCTTTAACGATATGGCCAAAACAAAACCGGAAATCAAACCAACAAACAACCAAAGAAACAAACATAACCAGTTCCCCCAACGCGACCAATAAGCTTCGCAAAGCAGCCGTAGCTAAAATTAAGCAAATTATATACCGCTAACTAGTCCTGAGGGCCAGGGGCAGGTAAGGTGTTGGAGGGGAGGAGGGGATTCGGCAGGGGGGTGTAGAGGGAGAGAGCAAGCGGGGGCATCCCAGGAGGGAAGCCAGTGGCAGTAATGCGAATGAACTCAGCCAGTGCAATGAGCAGCCGCTGGTCGGACCAGATCGCAGCCTCAGGGGCCAAGTCAGAGTCCCCTTGGAGGAGGCGGGATCTCTGATGAGCGGACGAGGGGCAGGACAGGATGGCATGTTCGAAGGTCTATGGGGCTTCAGAGCATAACGGGCAGGAAGTGTCGGTATCAGGGTTGTCCCATGAGGGGTGAGCCATGAGGTAACCTTTTCCAGAGCGCATCTGGTGTATTCTTCTGGCAACAAACCTTCCGAAGTCCATGAAGGGATAGGGGCGCGTTGAGGGCGGATAGGGGTAGTATGGGGGGGCTGGGGTGGCAGACCAGTCAGAGAGAAGGAGTTGTTTAGCCCTCATTTTGAGGTGAGCATAGGGTGGGACAACCCGCGGGATCGGGGGCAGGTAGTCCGTCAAGTGGAGGGAGATGGGCGGTAGCGTAACCAGGTCGTGTATGAGGGGGACGGCCGCGTTAGCCAGCGCTGTGATGGCGTTGTGTCGGTATCTTGGATTCTTGGCCTTGTCCGGAGTGGAACGCCAGTCGAGGTTGAAGAAGAGATAGGGTTGGGAGGTGATCTTCCCTTGGGCCAACAAGGGGGCACGGTGGGGCGAGCAGGTGGGAACGGTCTTGGGGAGGTGTGCCGAGGCAGGGTTGATTTCTGGGGGGGAGCAGATAAGCCTTAGGCCAGCAAGGCGGCGCTGGTGGCGTATACGAACAGGTAGCGGGGGGAGACAGGCCTCCCTGTGCAAACATGTCCCGTTGGTTGTGGAAAAGCAGTTAGTGATCCACCTGCAGACCCTACGCCAAAAAACGGACATCGCGTTCATGATGGACAGGGGAGGGAACCAGACAGCAGATCCGTATAGGAGAATAGGAGCTAGGAGCGAACGTGCCGAGGAGATACAGAGGTAGGGGGGAAGGCCCATCCCGGGGGGGGAGAGGCGGCGAATTGTGGGCAGGGCGGCGTTTGCGAGGGCGTACCTCCTGGAGAAGGGGGACCTTGGGTCGAAGGAGGGGGTGAAGATAAAGCCCAGCCATTTCAGGTGGGATCGCATGTAGAAGGGCTGACCTTAAAGCCGCACCGGGAGGGAGCACGGTGGTTCGTTGCTCCTGGTCGTCCTCCAGTAGACCAGCTCAGTTTTCGGAACGGAGAAGGAGATGTTGATTGGGGAGGCCTTTCTCTTGAGCAATGAGAAGGATTTCTGAAGGAGGCGAATATTGGTTCTGTAGGAAGGGGAGGCCACAGTGACAGTAAAGTCGTCAACCTAGGAGATGATAAGTGACCTGGGGATCTCCAGGTGGAGGGAGGAAACATATATGACGAACAGTAGGGGTGAGATGGGGGAGCCCTGAGGGATGCCCACTGAGACTAGGGAGAACGAGCGACGGGACCCCTGGAATATCAGACGGCAGGTGCGGTCTCTGAGGAAAGAGCCGATCCACTGGATGAGGTATGGGCTGACCCCCCGCTTGTGGAGAAGAGAGAGCAGTGAAGGAGACTCCACGTTGTCAAAGCTCCCCTTCACATCAAGAAAGAGAGTGGAGACTTTGTAGCGGAGGCAGTGGTAGGACTCAATATTGTGTTGCAGGATGAGGGCGGCATCGGCGGTGGATCTCCCAGGGAGGGACCCACACTGGAGGGGGTGGATGAGGGAGCAGATCGTAGCTTGGGCTGAGAGACGGGAAGCCACCACTCTCTCAAGGATTTTAGAGAGCTTTCGGAGGAGGACCATAACCCTGAAGGAGGTGGGTGAGTTGTATGAGGGTTTACCCGGTTTGTTGAGGACAATACCAAGTGCTTTCTTGCGGGAGGGAGGGTGAAATCCATGGGCTAGCCGGGGGTCGAGGAGGGAAGGGAGAAGCGAGGGTTTGAGGCGGTGTACCGACTTCCACACAGACTATGGGATGTGGTCGGGGCCAGGGGCGGAGGTGTTCGAAGACTTGGAGAGGGCCCTGGATATCACTTCGGAGGTAACGGGGGTATAGTCCTCTTGGCACTTGAGGTGGACGAGCGGTGCAGGTGGGGGTTTGAGGGGACACAGGTGGTGAAGGAGCGTCTCCGCTACCTGGGCCGGGTCGGAGGCCTCTGGCAAATCCGGGAACCTTTGTGGCGGGTGACCAAATGCGAACCTCTTGGCTGTCCAGCGGGAGTGTGGAGTAACCGAGGATAAGAAGTCCAACCAGTGTGCTTTCTTGGCCGATGCGATGGCCTTAAAATATGTTCTCCTCGAGCTCCTAACATTGCTCCAGTTGAGGGGGGATGGGTCGAGGCGGGATACCCTTGCAAACCTGTGATATTTCCTTCGCAGAAACGATAGACGAGGGGACCACCATGGCTTTGAGCGGGGGCACGGGCGTTTGCTCGGGGCATGGGAGGTCGGGAGTGAGGTAAGGTGGGTAGAGGACACGTCGAACCATCTACCCAGAAAGTTGGGTGTGGGCCTTGCTGGGCAGGGCAAAGTGGTGAAGGCCTCTTGCGCCTCTCCTACCGCCTGTAGGTCATTGAGGGCCCAGTGTGGAGTAGGGGGGGGCAGCAGAATCGCGGGCGGTCTTAGTGTTATCACACCCAGAACGTGGTCGGAACGGGTGGAGGGGAGGGGTGTATCCCATGAGGAGACGAGGGGGGAGAGGGCGGTGTTCACGAAGGCCAAGTCCAAAACGGAAGGTCGTGAAATGGTGTCAAATCGGAATGGAGTGTAAACCCTGGGGGTGTTGAGAAGCTGGTACCGGACGTCGAAAGCGAAATCAAAGTAGCGTGCAGAAATGGTGAATTCCCTCTCGGAGAGGGAGCGGCAGTGATCTGCCAAAGGGTGATGCAGGTTAAAGTCGCCCAAAACAAGATGAGGGTAAGAAAGAAAAGAAAAGAGCCGTTCAGGTGGTATGGAGTGGTAGGGAGGACTATTTGTACGGAGAAGGTACACTGATGTGACCCTGAGGGAGCTGTGGGGGGATTTAAAAAGACCTTCCGGAGAAAGGATATGCACTGAAAGCATCTCTGAGGAGTCGTGGAAGACAGTGGAGCAAGAAAGGTGCTGGTTCAAAGTCCGAGAAACATAGATGGCTACCCGGGGGCGGCCAGGAGGGGGGGGAGGCGAAGGACAGAAATCACGGAAACGTTGGGAGAGCCGATTGTCTGGAGGGGGGATCTTGAATAGCAACAAGCAAAGGAGGGTGTGGCAGCAGGGTAAAGCTGTGAAAGAGTGAAAGAAAAACATCCCAGCTCCCAAGGCAGTTATGTTGAATGAGTGGAAAGGACGGGAAGACAGCTTTGCTGTCCGTGTAGAGAGTGAAAAATATCTCCATGATCAGGCAGAGCCCTTGGAGGAGTCGGAATTGAGGGATTCCTCACCCCTCTCTCTTGGGGCGAGATCGGTGATGGTGCAGTGGGCTCTCTGCCTAGGTGGAGGAGCATCGCGGGGGAGTACAGGGGTACTCGGGGTGTGAGGAGGGGCACCTGGTGCTGAACAAAGAACCGTTGAAGGGCCAGCCTGGTCTTCAGCGGGATCTATGCTCTCCTGCGCCTGTCGAGATAGCACTTTTGGTGTGACTGGGCTGGTTTTTGGGTGGGAGGGGCAGTCCCTGCTGCGCGCAGAGTGCTCTTGTTGGCAGCTAGGACAGCACACCACCGAGGATGGGCAGCAGGCGAGGATCGGTTGGAGATTGCCGCCCTTAGGGCAGGAAGCGTAAGGGCAGCGATGGTCTGCCTTTGTATGGGTGAGCGAGCAGATGGGACAGATGGGCAGTGAACTGGGACAGCGGTTGGAGATGTGGCTGAACTGCCAGCACTTCTTGCACTGTGGGCTTTTGGAGGAGGGGAAAATTTGTTCCACTCTTCGGTTCCTGGAGAAGAGGATGAACGAGGGGAGGAGGGCAGGAGCATCGGGCGGGGGGCACAGAAACAACCACGGACGTGGCTCTCATCTGTTCACGAGATTCCGGGTCCTTGTTATGGTAATGTGCTGAGAGAATGGAGACTCCCCTGGCATTGCGGATAGACTCAGGAAGAGAGGGGAAGAGTGGGTCATTGTCTGAGGGGAGGAAATCAAGAGGGATGGAGTGAATCAATAGTTGTGTTTCGTTCGGAGCAGGTCTAAAGAGCTCCCAAGAGGAGTTGCCCACCGGGAAGACCGTATTCAACCTCATAGTGAGGGGAGCGAAGTAAGGGGTGTATGCGGAAGCGGGAGTGTGAAGGTCGGTTCTGAGGAGTGACACTGAGCCTTTGTCGTGGACAGTGCAAGTGAAGGAAAGGGGAAGGGAGCAGTTGGCTTATCTGAGAACAGAGGCAGCGATGTCAGGGAAGTGGGCCACTATCTTGAGTACATCGGGGTGGGGTTCGAAGCTGGTTCTGGAGGCGAAGAGTCTGCGGCCAGCTTGGGGGAGAGGAGGGGGAGATTTCGTAAAAACCTCACCTGACGCAACCGCAACAGAGCAGGCTGAGACAGGACTTCTCGCCTGACGACCCTTCTTTCCTTTAGCAGGGGTTGCGACAGCTTGAGTGTAGGTGGGGGTAGCCTTGGAGGCACTGGTGGTGGGAGGTCGCCAGTCGGGGTGCATATGGCCGGGGGTCCAAGCGGGACCGGGGGGGTATTTCCCTTTCGCGAACTCTTCCGCTTCCCAGGTGTGGGGGTATTTCTTGGCAAATGCCTCGGGGTTGCCATAGAGTATGGGAGGGGAAGTTGACATGTTGTATCTCGGAAGATCCGGGTCAGCTGAGAGGGAGGGCTAGACTGTATTGGGCGGTGGTAGGGGTGGAGCTGGAGGAGCTCTTTCCTTCCCTTTCTCTTGGCCAGTGGGGTTGGTGCTGCTGGTGGGGGCGGGACGAGACCCACTAGAGAAGTGTGTGGTCTGTTGTGGGAGATTCGGGCGCTGGAGAGGAAAAGAGGCCTGAGCGGCTGAGAGAAGACAGGAGGCAATGTCACGGAGGGATGCCTGGAGTGGGGCGAGGTTTGAGGGCTGCCGGGAGAGGTCCAGGTTAGCCACCTGGGAAGACAGGTCGTTGATTTCGGTCGAGAGGTTCTGGAGAGCAGTTGCGATGTGGACGCATGATTGAAGCAAGGTGCAAAGTAGAGGGCGGAGCATTTGTTCCCCGATGGAGAGGGTGGAAATGTTTGCTGGAGTAATGGGGGGGAAACCTGCGGTGGGGAGCCCTAGGTCAGTCGCGGTCTTGTGGAAAATCGAGACCAGGTGGTCGAGATTTCCAGCGGTCAGGAGGGGAGAGTGAGGAGCCGGTGTGGTGTTTCTCGGGGGGCCACCCTGGTGGGAGGCCATGTTTGGAGGTGAGGGTAGGGACGCAAGGCCCAACGCTGAGGAGGAAATGTATGTGGGAAGGGATCGTGCGCAGAATGACGTGGTGTTGAGAAATGTAGGGGGGGGGGAAGAGGGGAGCGGAAGCGTGGCTAACTACTGTGACCGTTTTTTTTTCTTTTTGTTTCTTTTTTCTTCTTTTTTTTTCAAATCTTGATTATTAATTGTTTCTATTGGCATCCTCCGTCTCCTCTACACACCCGGCGATTGAAATCTCAACACCACGAGATTATCACCACTTTTCTAAACTCCACCCCCCGTTATGAGTTCGCTGTAGGGGGTGGAGTCATACCTCCTCTACACTCCCCTTCCCTTAGGTTCATCCCTTTGGGCTTTCTTCACTCTGGGTTGGTGGATTTCGTCTTCTTTTGATGATGTTTCCTCTCCCTACTGCGCTTTTGCTCTGCCTCGCTTAGAGCATTTGCACGGTCGGCAACACTCTTCTCAACGCCCATGTTACAGACGGCCGGGCACACGGTTTGCAGTAAGAGAAAACGCTTCAACAGGCCACGGTCGATTTCTCTACTCTCGTTCTCTTTAAGAGGCTGCCTAGTCAAGACACGAACGCGTTTTCCGATAGTTTCTACGGCACAGAGTTGGGTCTACCCCTCTTTCTCCTCCTCCTCACACGGTCGGATCGGCTGGCACCCT
>Ga0307509_10002418_pt1 | contig 30236 bp, 36 predicted proteins | sample 10_EM_MG_FD_202245 | JGI IMG/M metagenome (GOLD analysis project Ga0307509, IMG submission 202245) | Populus trichocarpa ectomycorrhiza microbial communities from riparian zone in the Pacific Northwest, United States - 10_EM | ecosystem: Host-associated > Plants > Roots > Unclassified | place...
TCGTTGCCTCGGACGATCGAATGAAATGGCTCGCAACGATAGACACACATGCGGTGTCACTCCTTTCCCAGCGGACGAGGTTCCCACTCCGAATAGTTTGTGATCAAGTTAGAGGGAAACGAGGGTGGAGAGGAACCGTGAAGGCCAACGAGAATTAGTTACGACGAAGTCCGTGCGTGAGAAGAGGATGAATGTCTATCCTTCTTCCCTATAGAAGGGAACTGCTCTGTGTCCGTGGAAGAAAAGATCGAGAGGGGGATCCTCTCGGCCTCCAGGTCTCGGTGGAGCCCCTGTGGACGGACCATACCGGTTCCTCTCAATGGTTTTCGCTCCCTCACAGAGATACGGCCATTCTCCAAGAGGATAAATAGACGGGAGGAATGAATGGGAGAGAGGGTCCTGCATGGTGGGTACCAGGGTCCTCGAGCGGCGTGTCACTGTCGACGAGTGGGTGACTACGGATGTGATTCTTGTCGGAATCCGCAAGGTTCGAATCCCAGCCGGCGCTGGAACGCATAACCGTGCAAAAACTAACGTATGGAGGACCGCCATAGGCAGGCGGAGGCACCCTGATTATTATCGGATCGTGAACAACGCGAGCCTCGGCCCCAGGACACTCTCAGATGCACTATCGCGTTGCGAGATAACACTCGCCACCCTCTCCCCAGAATCGAAGATGCCGATACTCCACAGTTCCCGCAACAGCCGACACATGATCTGCTTATTCCGAGCCACCGGGGTCCCTGCGCACTACACGGGTAGAGCAAAAATATAAACGCCAAGTTGCATTTCTTCCCAACCAGCGGGGACCCCCCAAACGCCGAGACTGCCAATACATTACCACATCGAGAAAACTGTGATGGATTCTTCCCCCAGACTGCTCAACTGTGAAGAACGAAGAACACCCATGAGAATCAATCCACTCCAAGGAGTAGTACAACAAACGGACCTCAAATAGTACAACCCCACCGTTCGTCAAAGCGACGTGACACTTCCTAACACCCTCTTCTGCGGCGGGGAGATCAAACCTCGTCCTCCAACAGCTTAACCCTCCAACAACCTCTCGCGTTATCTCGCTCCCACTCCGCGGGTAACCCGTCTCAAAACCAAGGGCCTCGGTGCCAGGGAGAGAATCCGATGTTTCCCTGTAAGGGTTGAAATCATAGACGAAGAAACACCTCCGACCCTCCGGGACCTCCGGGACGAGCGGCTGAATGGGTGAAGCATAGCGGAACCCAGACACATACGAGTGCCTCGAGAAGATCCTATACCGGTCCTGGTCCGCGGTAGAGTAGGAAAACATCGCCGTGGACGAGCGCAAGTCCTCCCACTCTATGTAGCGCTGCTCTGGGTCCGACGGTGACGGAACCTTGGCCAAAGTGTCCTCGATGTCAACGACAAAGACATAGGATTCGAATCGCGGGAGGTTGTGGCTGTCGCGATGATGGAGGTAGACGTCCGCCGTGATTATGCCCCTGGAAGTATCCGGCCCAAAAGGCATGCCTCCACTTCCTACCGGAGAAGCTTCTTCATGGGCCGCGCCGCTGCCTACGCTGATGTCGACGGTGGAGTTTAGTGAAGTGTGCCTCAAGGCGCTCTTGTCGAGCTCCAGATAAGTGACGCCGGCGGGGTTGGTCGAGTCGATGATTTCAAGATACGGTTGGCGCCGACGATCCACATCCTGGTTGGGATTGTTGCGGATTGCGCCGAAAAGTATACGACGGTGATCAAGGAACACGAAAGACCGATAATTCCAGGAGTTCATGTTCTGAGACCATACACTAGAGGTCAGCAGATGCAGATACACGGTTTGAAGCGAGTTTACCATGACCTGCTCCTGCGTGATCACGTCCCACATGATAAACTTCGCGCAATATCCAGGAGATTGAGAGGTGTAACAAGCAAACAGTATGGCGAGGTGGTTCTCGGTTTGCTCGATCTCACACGAAAGATTATCGGGTTGGATGTCCACGTCTAGGTCAACATCCGTCGTGAATGGTTGACAAACTCTGTCAAAGTGGGTAGGTAAACGCAGACCATACTCTTGGGTAAATTCTTACTTCGATTGGCCCTTATGAGGCACTACGATATCCCGAGTTGAATCTAATCGCCTGATATGCAACCTGACAAGTGGTACGCTGTGGAACACAAACGTTCAATAGGTCAGAAAACCCAACCACATGTAGAACCGTCGGGACAAGTGTAACCCACAAAGCATCATCGAACCGTTCCTCCAACACCGCAAGCAGATTTTTCTCAGGGTACGCCGAGAACGTCTTGATCCCATGTTCCAAGCCCAGTTGATTGTCCTCCCAGAACTTCGCAGGGGCCCTTCCGGATGGCAACCTGAGATACTTGATAACAGGTGCTCTAGACCTATGCATATGCACCAACACGTTCCCTGCAAAATGATAGATCCACAGAAACATTGGCGGAAGACGAGTCATCCCCGCCCAACAGAGACTTTCCCATCGCGCACGGTACGTCTTTAGAAGTTCCACACGTTGAGCTAATGGGTGGGATTCCGATCGCGATGCGTCAACCAACCCAGCCCCGTGAACCGCGAGTCTGTGCGCTGATCTTCGTGCGATTTCCAGGAGAACGCGGAGTCTAGGGACCTAAAGACGAGACGAGGCGGGTGAGTAAGCAAGTGGAGTGTCTGGAGAAGAGGTCGGCGATCCAACTTTCGAGATTAGTTGGAGATCCTGTCCAGGGAGAAGCTCGAATATTATTTCCCATATCTCTAGAGGGAGAGCGAGAAGTATCATGTCTGTGTGAGTGATTGAGTGTGCCACGATCAACACCGAGCGCCTGTGGGAACGGAAAGGCGCCCATCGTTTCCCACACCCGCTCACACTTCGTGCAAAGGCCGAGACTACGCCGTCAATCGTTTGCCGTTACAAATCTCATTTATTTAACAATCCTCTCCCTCAAGCGACCGAGCATCAGAGGGAGCGTGTGAATAAGAGAGCCAGGGAACCCAACAATCAGGTCCGTCCTAACCCCCGTCCGTACGCCATAAAACTATTCACAAAAAGGGAACAAACGCAAACGCAGACACGCGGAAAAATAACCGAAAAAGGAACAGAGAAAAATGACATCATTGAGAAGAGATTCTACGGAGGGTGTGTGGTGTAACGTGGGGTCGGGTCGTGATGAGAAAGAACCAAGGGGGCGAGTTTGGTGGATCCTTTGAATACCGTAGTTTAGCGGATGCAACAATGAATTGAATGCAAAGAGGAAATGAAGCTACTACATGAAGAGGAATGCCAAACGGCCGGGTGCGGAATAAAAGGGGGGAGGGTACGGAAGGAGGGAAGGGGTCCGTTCGTTACTGTTATAAAGCATAAAAAGGTGGGGGTTTTATCTTCGCAAACCAATGCAGAGGTAGTATGGTAGTGGATATTGCGACGAGGAAAATCGTTCAGCCATCGGCATATTACGAATGAAATGACCAGAAGATTGGGGGGTGGTGAATGCGCTCGGGTGGGTTTGGATGACGAGGGAAGTGGGTATCGTGTTGGGGGACACGTAGCAAGCTGACGACATTGAGGAGCGAAAACCGGAAGTTGAAGTCGAGAGAACAAAGCAAACCAAGCGAACAAATGGGCATGAAGGATCCGACCAGGAAACGGGAAGGGGATGGAGGAAGAAGCATCGTTGCCGCCTGGCGTAATCCTTGGGTCTGATGGCGAGAATACTGATGAATCTGATGCGGAATCCATCACTGGGGTGAGGGTCGTCCCTCGCCGTTCAATGGGGGCGTCCTTGGCAGTGAGAGAGTCGACAACGCTGGTGAAGGCGATTGGGAATGCCACGGTGATCCATAAGGTGCGTCCAAATACCGACTCGTATCTTTGATATCCCCGAAATGTCCAGGGTCCAAATAATCGATACCCGACTTCTCTCCCAGAGCGCTCGAGAGTATCTTCGGACTATTCGTGGGAGTGCCATTGAACGGGGTTGAGGACCTGCTCGGGATAGGGATCGTGATGGTTTCCTTTCCAGCGGGTTGGTTATACATCCACGTGGCTGCCAAGACAGTTGTACTGCCGACGACGAATGATGGCGTCAATTTGAAATCGAACAAAGCCACTGACGCAAGGAACGATAAAATGATGGCAAGGCTGGTGGCAAAGCCCTTGAGGATGTTGTCCGAGTATTTGATAACCACCGCTGTGATCAATCCTCCAAAGGTCTGGATGGCGACCGTTCCCCATGCCCATCCGCCGAAATTCCTCAACAAGTCTCTGGGGAAGCCGAGGGAGTTTCGGTGGTTGCAGAAGATGATGGGGAGCAATGCGGGAACGAGGGAAAACAGGGAAAGCTGGACATTCCTAACCCAGAGATCGGCCTTGGAGCCTTTGAGGACCATCTCGAAGTAGACACCTGCGAGCCCGGACGTGAAACATGCGGCTGTGACCGCGCCGAAGCCCTTGAGTGGACTCATGATGTGGATGTGTACCGGTGCAGCGTCATGGGCGCTGCCAACGGGAACGTTGACCGGCTTGTGTGGAGCACCGCTGGCCGAGGTGGACTGGATTTGAACGATTCCGACCCCCAAGGCGAGGAAACAAAGGGCCATCCACTTCGTGGGGGATAGGGACTTGCGCAGGAGGATAACCGAAAAGGCGGCGGTCGTGAGGATCTTCATCTGGTAGGTGACCTGGAATGTAGCGACGGGAAGGTTGCTAATGGCGACGAATTGGAGGGAGTTCTGGATTACGTAGAGGACGGCCGGAATAGAGAGTTTCCATGAGTCGGTGGAGAAGATCTCGTTGCAAACGTGTCGCGTTGACATTATTAACGACTTGCGGTGAGGTGAGTCCTGGGAGTTGAAGACCCGGACGACGGCAACAGAGAACGATATGAGCCCTTTCAGAATCTCGTTCAGCAGGACTGCTGAGGCGGGAGAGTAAGCTTGTGAAGGGGGTGTTGACACTCGCGAATAGTGCATCACGATGGACAGCGCAGCGTTTTGTACGGCCAAAGTAATCAGGCTGGGTGACGGAGAACGTGTCAGACATGGTGAAGAGGGGTGGGACGGGGCAAGGAGCAAAAATTTCCCAGTTGTATGCGGACTCACGAGATGTACTTGAGAGGCATGCCGAACAGTGTTGGACCCTCTACGTTTATTGAGGTCGGGAGGGGGAGCGACTGGGACATGGCCCTCTTGTCTCGTCTGGATATCGTCCCGTTAAGGTTTGGGCGGTGATACATGACGAAGGCGGCTCTGGGGTGGTTTGCCGAGAGGAGGGAGGTTTTGAGGACGATAAAAAGCCGGAAGATATTATTAAGGGGGAGGCCTAAGTTGAGGGGAGGGAAGGTCTAGCGGAATGGCAGACGTTGGCAGCAGAGGTGGTCGCTGTCGGAGTCTTCGTCGTTGTCGTCGTCGCCGTCGTCGGGAAATCCTCACAACGGAAAGTGGACTGAGGTTGAGAGTCGTCGGGCAGAAAGAATTCCAAGAATCCCGTCACCGGACTGCGCGAGCGCCAATTCTCACCCACACGTTTGTCATTTCAAATTCATAAAATTTACAAAAAAAAATCTACGCGTCTGAGATGCTACAGACATGGTTCCTGGAGAGGCAGAGCGTCAGCATCGAGATGTAGGTGCAGAAAATAGAGAAGAAACAAAAACGGTGGTCACATCAGACTCGCCTTTACCTCTGCATTCGCACCCAGAAGACGGACGACGATTGTCGTAGCTGGTCTTTGTGTACGGGTGCGTGCTTTTACCAGGGTTTTCTTCCTAGCGACCGTGCAAGAGAAAGGGAGAACGGAAACTTACGAGCGAGAAATGTGGGAATACCCCAGGTGATCCAGCTTCCCTACTCCTCAACCAGAGGGAGGAGTTCAGCAAAGATTGTTTTTGAGCTTCCAACGATCCATCTCCGACGCTTGTCTGGACCATCCCATCCTCGAACGAAACACGCGAAAAATCGCGGTTCAGACGGGATCGCAATTTGACGTCGTAAAGGTTTGAGAAAGAAAAAAAGTCCGACGGAAACTCTGACCGCTTGGACAACGCGGCAACTTCCGGGACAACACCCTCCGTCTTCTCGATGGCCACGGCTGCAACAGCAGCCAAAGGCGTAACCTCTCCCTCACCATTCGCATCTCTTCTGCGACGGTCAAAATTCGCGTCTTATGACCCAAAGATTGGCCAAATCTACACCACGTTTGGCGGTGACTCTCATCGCGGAAACTACGGCGTAAAACGTCCCCTCGCGCTCCGGACACGCGAACCCTTCATCACTATCGCCTCCGTCGACTCTCTCCAGCAACAAACCGAATGGTCCTACGCCGAGAAGGAAGCAAGATGGATACGCAAGGTCGCTGAAGTCTCGAGGACACCAGAAGTCATTCACGGCAGTGACCTTTGGAAGAAGTCCGGACCCAATGGGATGTTTCAGTGGAGGATCGACTCGGACTTTGCTCTCGGCACTACGGACGCCGACGCCGCGCTGGAGGCCAAGAAGGAGTCTCAAAGTCATGACCAAGGAAGCACTCCCAACGTCGATGCTATGACACCCAAACAGTTCCAGCGTTACCTCGAGAAGCTCCGTACCCTCCGACCCGCGTTCCGCGGGTTCCTCGAGGCTGAACAAGCGAAGACCGCTCGGGCCAAGGGCAAGGGTCGCAATACCCCTTCCTGGAAGGGCAAAGTCCGATCATCCAATCTCCTCGAGCAATCCCGGTACGAAACCGACCTCCACAAGACATTCCTCTCCAAAAATATGGCGCAGACGATCAATGCCCCAGACTCCCATGTCCTCGAGCAAGACGTTCACCCCAACGGCGCCCTGGCGTACACCCACCTCACCGATCTCGAACACTACTTCTGGAGAAAACCTCTTCCTGGTCGTGCTGTTGGGAAGGCCAGGAACCTCGTCGTCTCCTTCGCAGGCGCCAATGCCTCTCTACCCCTCCGCAAATCGGAAGGTATCCAACCGGTCGACTGGAAGTCTCTCGTTGAACGCGGTGCCGATACTGGAAAGGGTGTTTCCAAATTCCGAATTTCTCAGATGGAGGTCCTCAAACCTCCGCAGGTTGTGGGTGACAAGCCGGAGGGCACGGCGGACATGGACGTTAGGATGTGGGTTGCGAGCCATGGTCGGTTGGATATGGTCGCGGCAAACCCTAACCTACCTTGGACGAGGGAATACGTCTCCCACGTCTCCGACTCGCCAATTACCGGCACACGGCCTGGCATGACCAACCCCCCACCTGTGAAGAAGAAGCCGCATTACGAGTTAGGAGAGTCGTCGAAGAATCAAGAAGCGGAGAGCCAGAGATTATTGGAGTCACTCTACGTGTTGTTGGAGAAGCAGCAGAGAGGGCCCTCGCAAGACGGAGACGGATACGCTTAGGATTTTTTTGTCAGTATCGTTATCGAGATACTTTACTATTCTACTATTTGTCCCCCGTCCCCTACGATCGCGAAGGGTTGCTACTTCCGAAACCCTTTTTGGGGGTTATGAGTGCTCTCACAGCTTTCGACATGTCTCCTCCGGCTTCGTGTAACGCCTTTTCTGCCTGCGATTTTGGTATTTCCAACTCGTGCACCTGGATTCGTGAATAACCATTAGTGGTGGCAATCCGTCCGTTTGAGCTCACGGCGTACAATCAATTCCACGTCCTCCCGTTTTACGTGTGGATGGCTCTCCTTCTGTCGAGGGGGGAGCTTGTCGAGAGCCCCACTCCTCATGATCTCCTCCATCTTGTTCTTAGAATACGAATGGCCGTCCGCGAACTGGGAGTAGGGCATTAGAATTAGTGAACAGTGGAATTCATAGCTGGGGCGAAAAGTCTACCCCGACGATAACGTCGGCCTCTCCTCGTCCGTACGACATCGTGATCGGTTGTAGCAGAGAAGAGATGAGTGAATGTGGGAATTAGAATCCAAACGTCCCTTCTGGTGTAACCACGAACGCCCAGTGGGTTCACTCTACTTTCTATCCGAATTTACATCTGATTGAGCTGTTGTTGTTTGATAGGAACCATGAGCGTCGACTTGGACTGGGATAACCTAACTTCAGAACTCGCAAACACGTTGGTAGAGATCCTAAACCGACAACTCAGCTCAGTCACGCGTCCTTCGTTCATCGGACCAGTCGAAGTCGTCTCGTTCGAGTTCGGGAACGTTCCGCCAGACGTGGAACTCATAGATATCCGAAACATTCATCCAGACTTCCTCGAAGATGACGAAGAACAAGATGGGGATCATCATCATCCCATTCCGGCTGATCGACCCATCCCTCCAACTCGCCAAGATCAGCCACGCCCACCCGAAGATGGTAACGCCAGTCAGTCACCAGAACTGGTCGAGGGAGAGTCGATTGAGATGGATGATGATAACTTCGAATGGGTGCCACGGAAGCCTCTCCGTGGTAAAGGTCTAGAAGATTACTTCCACCCACATCCTCCACATCCTCTTTCCCACCTCCCCGGAGGCGTAGGCAGGGCATCCCCTCGGACGGGCGTAATGGATATGTTTGGACCTACACCTTCTCTCCATCATGGAGTGCATCCTGGGTCACCATGGAGTCCTGGCATGTCGAACTTGCTGGATCTGCGCGCGATGTCGTACTATCCCCCCTCGATGGCTCAAGGCCTAAGAGGGTCGCTGTACGGTGGGAGCATGCCAGATTCACGCCTCGGTTCACGAAAGCCTTCCCCACGAAGTGGGACACCCCACTTGCCGACGCCAGATACCCAGAATCCCCCAAACCAAGGGCAAGACGCCGCGGCGGGTTCCAACTCCAACCCTCCGAAACCCGAACATCCGAATCTGCAACTCCACCTCCACATCTCGTGGGAATCAAATCTACGGCTTACGTTGGCTACCTCCTTGTTGATCAATTATCCTTCGCCGATGTTCATGTCCCTCCCCATCAAGCTTTCCATTACCGGACTGGTGTTTGACGGTCAACTCGCGGTGGCCTACCAAGGCGAGAAGAGGCGGGTTCATCTTTGCATTCTTGATGAACTCGACCCATACGTTCCCAGCGCGCCGTACCGGAACCGGGACTCTGGAGTGGCGAGGGACAAATCGAACCTCAACTCTCCCATCGTCATGTCTTCCCCTCAAAGTCTGGAGGACTTGAGTTCAAACCCCGCGCCCGCGTCGCCGCTGGGTCCACGACCACGGACGGTCCCACTCTCACAACAAATGTCGGAAGACTCGATCATGCGAGAGGACGGGGAGAGGAACGAGAAACCGCTCCCGATAGGACAAAGGCTCCTCCCGAACATCTACATTGAGAGTGAGATTGGTCAGGTGGATAAACATGTGTTGAAGAACGTGACGAGGGTCGAGAGGTTCATCCAGGACGTGATTAGGAAGAGTATCGTCGAGGAGTTGGTGTTTCCGAACTTTCATACTTTGATCCTCGGAGAAGCGTGATATTTTGTCATTCCTGAATCACTCATATGTGTCGCAGTGGGTGATTCGGTTTGCTGACTTCGAACCGGGACAATTGACATTGTGAGCGGCGAAGGCGCACCTATGGTGCCCGCGACTCGCTACAAAGATCACGCCGCTGAAAATGAAGCAATGGGTTTGGCCCTGTCTATATCTTACGATCTACCCAAGCTGGCGTATCCGTTTCCGTACGTCAGTCACGGCCCAGGAGCACTGGGAGGTGGTCTGAGCTGATTGATCCCGAAGATCGAGATCCCGCTACGCCACCGTGAACACCCACTCCAGAACGCGCACTCAGGTGTCAACAAGTTTGCGCCGACAAACAGTCGCTGTCCTTGATTTTCACCCTGGCCCCCGCCTTGCCCCTTCCCGGGCATCGTCCTTTACAACATCACATCCAAAGTCGAGTCTCCTCAACCCAAACGTTCCCGGGGTAAGTTCGTCCCCTGTAGTTTCGCAGCCATGAGGACCGATGAATTTTACTCCAGTGCATGTAGCTGAGCCCCCAAGGTTCCATTGATTTCCTTGAGAAGCGGTAGCTTTCTTGAGTGAAAGTATTATCCTCGTGATCATCACTGGGAGATACCTAACGGATGGTTCAGACTCGACTGTATCGGGAAACGAAGAAACAGATTAGGCGTACACGACGTTTCCGCTGTACCGTGGGTAATGCCTGGGTGAATGAACAGAGGAGATAGGTGGCGCTATCACTCACGCTGCGGGAAGTAGTTTTATCGAAGGCTACGAAGGAAGGTCTCAGCAAACGAGAAGGAAAACGGAGTGATGTGATGGCGTCCTCACGCTTCCGAATATTAGAGTCAGCTCGAGCAGAAGGTGTGAAGTGAATATAACCAGGAAATAGAGCGTCGCGTCTTCCGCCATGATTTTAAGTATACTGGGCAACTTGGATCGGTACAAGCCCGATTTCAAAGCAAAATAAATGATGAGGGAGAAAGCGAGAAGGTCTGTGAGACAATCAGTGTCGGCCTCTCCCGCCAGACGAGGGGAAATTTCTTACCGTAAAGTAGAGATATGGTGGTAAATCCGACTTCCGGGATCCAATGTTCTTCGAAAAAGCAACTCCTATATGCATCTAACGAGATGTGTATCATCGGGTGAGCTGGAAAACGAGTAAGCATAAATTGTGAGCACCACTTTGTCGAGACTCACCTCCTTCCGACCCTATAATAACACTTAGATACATTCCAAGAGCAAACTGCGCCGACGTTATTACACCAAAGCACGCGGCAATTATACGATTATTCATGGAGATGGCATATATCCTGTTTCACTCAACCTCGGTCAGCACGAGACCGTGCTGTACCAGGGAGAACGGACCTCAGTGTTATTACCACTTGAGCGAGTAGGGTACACGCCGCGAAAGTGAAGAAAGGCATAAACGCAAACGTATCGCATCTGTACGGGCATGTGAGGAACTTGGGGGTTTGGGGTTAACGGAACGTAGCCATACACCTAGAACCCATTTTACCAATAAGTCTGTAACAAAATCCCCAAATGAGAACATCACTCACCCGTTGCGTGTGCGGTGGGAAAAAACCCACTGCGATCGGCGAAGGTCGGTTTTTGTATGTCAGGGGAGGTGACGGCCCCACTCACATTTCAACAGCCAGAACTGGTAGGTCATCGGCAGATACCTGTTCTGCGTTCCATGTTCAGAAGGGAAGAAAGTCGCAGCAGAGGACTTACCAAAATGAAAAGCGCGAAAACTATCCCATCGTCAGCGGGTTCCGTAATAAGGGTATGCGTTCCGCGCACCCCATGATTTCTTCCCAGTCCAAGCGTACTCTATCTTTCCCAGAGATGAGTTCGGCGGGGGTCGGTGCTAGTGGCATGACATACCTCATCGCCCAGGGTTAACAGATAATCGTAGAAAAAGAGGGCGGTGGACGTATACGTATAATACTAGATGTTGTTCCTCACTCCGAGTTGCATGAACGACGGGGATTAACGCCCACCTTTACTGCAGTTCTGAGAGATCGGGGGACCGAAGGTCAAGAAAGGCTGCTCATAAAATAGCAGGAGGAACTCACAGTTGGTGGCCGACGTCAGCGAGGTCCTTCGCGTTCAAAGACATACAGGGCGCGGGAGGGGGACTTTGCTCATCTGACACCACGGAAGGCTATTAACAGAAACCCTAGATCTAGGGTCCCACGTGCCTCACGCGAACTTCGCGTTCAAGGAGCCGTCAATCTGGGTCCATCTGATACGCGTGCCCAGCTTTCTGGTACATTTGCCCCCGTCGTCTACGTCTTGAAAGTCTATTAGAACGCTGTGCGCTGGGCTAGGAAAGGTTGACACGACGGGACCCAATGGACGACGTTGGGACCAAATGGCACGGGGTGGGCCAGGGGCAAGTTGGCTCTGGACCTTACAGCCTGGGAACTTCGCGGAACAGACCGCGTTGGCCTTAGTCGTTCCCTGCGGGATTCTTGGTATCCTGATCCCTCGGCTGAGATCACGGTCGTCATCGAGATCATGTCCGGGAGGCTGAAAAGTACATACAAACCTTCGGATCGCGACCAGAGCATGCCAATCGCTCGTCTCAGGGTCGGCAAGGGAGTCGTCCAATGGCACACAACCCCAGAGGCGGGGACGGAAGAAGTGGCGCCAGCAAACCGGGAAGGGGGGTTGAATTCGAGGACTTCGGGCGGAGTTTTCGATGATTGCATTAGACGGGCCACTCAAAGCGTGCGCCATCCCACCCTCCCCCTGTCTGTCTCCTCGGTTCCTGGGAACATTGGTCAACATCTCCGCCCCGCTCCGGCAGACTCGGCATCGTTCCTCAACCGCTACATCAGTGAAAAAGTCCCCGCAGACAGGAACGGTATTCGTACACACGGAGGGAGAGGATCGTGCTTTACGGGTGCGAGGACACCTTTCCGTCGCACCTCGTACTTCGACACCCGAAGTGTGGGTGCGTTGCCGCATTGCTCTGTTTTTTCCTCGCTTGCTGAAACCTTGCAGCCTCCGACCCATTTACTCCCTACGATGTAAGTATGGAAAAACCCAGCTATGGTCAACGAACGGTCGTCTGTGTTGGTAAGAGCCACTTCTCCTGGAATAATCATGCAGGCAGGGTTCACGAATAGCACGGAAAATCGGGAAGCCATTGGTTTGGGAATGCGGATGTGCCCGCACGCCCACTGCCGCTGTTCGTACCACACTCGGACGTACGTACATAATGACAGGAGTCGTTCAATGCAATATCTGCTCTAGAATGTGACCAACTCCCGGCTCGCTCAGGTATCGCGGGTCCGCGCTCGATCCCCACCGTACCCCGTCCCTCGCCTCCCATCTACGTATCACCCTTTATAACATCGTGTCCAACTTCAAGTCCCTTGACGGCCTTTCGCCCGAAATGTTTCCAGACTTATTGAATCGCTTGTAGTATTCTGGTTCCGGGAACCAACAAATCTTGCCCCATTGCATGAAACTGGCTCCCCAATGCTCCATTGATCTCCTTGTGAGGCAGCGGCTTTCTTTAATGAGAGCATTATTCGCGTGACCATCACTGGGAGATACCTAACACGTGGTTCAGGCCCTACCGCTCCGGGAAACGAAGAAATGAGTTAGGCGTACACGACATTTCCGCTGTTCCGTGGAGAGTGGATCAGCGAACAAGCGAAGGGAGTGGGTCGCAGTATCGCTTACATTCCGGGGAGTAGTTTTATCGCAGGCTACAGAGGTCTCAGCAAACCAGATGAAAAAACAGAGCGATGTGACGATGTCCTCACGCTTCCAAATATTAGAGTCAGCTCGAGCAGAAGGTGTGAAGTGAATATAACCAGAAAATAGAGCATCGCGTCTTCCGCCATGATTTTGAGCAGGTTGGGGAGCCCGGATCGGAATGAGCCCGACTTCAAAGCAAGATAAATGATGAACAAGAAGGCAAGAAGGTCTACGAGACAATCAGTCTCGGTCTCTCGCGCCAGACGAAACCTATGGGGGGTCCTCGTACCGTAAAATAGAGATATGGTGGTAAATCCGATTTCCATAGGCAGACGTGGCTTGAAAAAGCAACTCCTAAAAGCCTGGAGTGGGATTGGTATGCTCGGTTGCCCTGGGGGACAAGCAAACGGGCACAAGTCAGACACCACTCGGGCTAAGGCTCACCTCCTTCCAACGCCGAAGACACAGTTAGATATGTTCCAAGAGCGAACTGCGATACCGTTCTCACACCAAACCCTGCGGCAATCATGCGTTTCTTCCCTGAAACGGCATATATCCTGTTTCAGTCAATCACTGCCACCACGCAACCAAACCGAACGGGAAGGAACGTACCTCAATGTCAAAGCGATCTGAGCGAGCAGGGTAGTGCCCATAAACGCGAAGATAGGAAGAAACGCAGTATGATTGCATCTGTACGGGACATGTGAGAAACCTTTAGTTCAAGGTATCGGAATACGGTCATACTCCTAGGAACCATTTCACCAATAGGTCTGTCAAATAAAACACCTCAATCGATGATAATACTCACCTGTTGCGTCATTAGTGGGAGCCAAACCACTGCGATACGGTCGGCGAAGGTCGATTTCACATGCCAGAAGAGGTGACGATCTCACTCACAGACGAACGCCCAAGACTGATACATCATTGGCAAATACCTGTTCTGCATTCCCCGTTCAGAGTGGAAGGTTTTTGCTGCAGAGGACGTACCAGAATGAAAAGCAGGAAAACTATCTCATCGTCAGCGGATCCAGTAACACGGATCTGCCTTCTGCGTACCCCATGATTTCTTCCCAGCCCAAGCGTACTTGATCTTTCACAGAGTTGAGTCTAGCGGAGGTGAACGCTAATGGTGAGTCTTACCTCGTCTCCCAGGGTTAACAGATAGTCGTAGAAAAAGAGGCAGTTGGCCGCAATCGTATAATACTGATCGCAGTTCCTGACTCTGAGCTACACGAACGACGAATATCGATACCCACCTGTACTGCGCCCCTAGGAGTTTGGGAACCGAAGGTTAGGAAGGGTTTGTGGGATAACGAGAGGATACTCACAGTGCGTTCCCGATCTCAACGATCTGCTTCAATATATCGGAAGACATACTAGAGGGCACGGGAGAAACCTCTCTTAGCGCGGACCTCGCGTTAGGCCCGCCAATACAGTAGGGCTGTTCGATTCGCGTGCCAAATTTCTCGGCAGATCCGCCCTGCCAATCCAAGTACAACCACCGTTCGCTGAACTAGGAAATCCTGACCCCGGCGGATGATCCCCAATGAGAATTCCATCGAGCGGCAGCGGGCCGGATCGAGCCCGACTTAGACAGCAGTCGAGAGTTCAGCTTAACACTCGACCAGTTCTGCGCGTATACGGCGGGTCAGTCCCAGCCTTGCGCCTTTGAGAAAGTGATGTGCCCCCTGGACTTGACTTGAATAAACTCGATCTTGGTTTTTCTGTGACCAGCCTTCTTATCCTTGGGCCGGCCTTCTTCCTCATCGTCGCCGAAAGGAGGGAGGCCGTCGCTCCTGGGTCGGGACGCTGTCACTTATTTTGTTCAGAAGATGATGTGACGGGGATCCAGCATGCTGCTACGGAGGAAGGGAAAGGGAAATCGGGCGAAGGAGTCTAAAGAAAGGCGGGTACACGATGCCTCGGTGTCAGAAAATGAGAAAGGAATTCGGGGGCGAGTAGCCGCGAACGACGTTACGAGTCCTTGAGGGGAGAAGGGTGTAGCAAGGTGAACGCGAAAGGCGACAAGCGCTCGACCGCTCCAGTGGCTGGCCGCTTGTTAACCATGACCCAAACACAGTTCCAGAACCCTTGACTTGGCCGTCGAGCATTGGTATGGATCGAACCAACTCCATTCGCTCAAGGAAGAACCACCATCCGGTGCTTTGGCACCTAAGTCCGGAATGGAATGGTCCAAACATTGAAATAGGGTGAAGTGGACTGGCCCGGTCCAACTTCTGTGCTCTCTCCCAGTGCAGTGTAGGAGCTCCTATCGGCGTAAGACGTGGCGACCACCCAAGACTGTAAATATCAGGTGGAAACAAAGTCTTTCGCACCCACGAAGTATCAGGGGTCGGCAAAAGTTCAACAATGCGAATCCAGATGATGAAAAACAAAGGGAACCTCAGCGGAGCGACGGAGGGAGTCTGAGGCAGCAGTGACTGAAACTTAAAAGACACGGCCGGGAACGGCGACCGGACACCCTCGAACTTGGTCCCGGCGCGGAGGGAGAGAGCGGAGACGCTGGGGTTGATCGAGCCAGATTTAGAATTCCGGGAGCAACCCGACCGACGACACACATTCGCCTCCCGCACGTGCGAGATTATACACGGAGCGTTAGGGGAGTTCGAAATGGCCTGACCAGAACCCAGACGATAGGAAACAAGGCGAATCGCTGTGAAGGAATGCCCACCACCGCCCACTACAACCGCTCGTACCACACTCGGACGTACAAAAATAACAGCATAAATTATTCAACGGAATATCTACCCCAGAATGTGACCAACTCCCGGCTTGCTTAGTTGCCGGCAAGTCTGCGCTGCCAAAGAGTTGTTCTGCTTGATTTTCCCCCCGCCATGGCTTGTCCCCCGCTTCCCACCCGCCATCCTTTACCCCATCAGGGTCTCTTCTTGGCCTTTCGACCGAAGCGTCTCCAGCGTTATCAAATCGCCCGGACCATCGCGGTTCCGAGCACCAGCAGCAAACCTCATACCGGTGACTGTAGTCGGTTCCCCAAAGCTCCAGTAACTTCCTCGTGTGGCAGCGGCTTTCTTTAGCGAGAGCATTATCCGCGTAACCATCACCGGGATATACCTAACACGTGGTTTAGACCTTACCACTCCGGGAAACGAAGAAACGAGTTAGGCGTACACGAGATTTCCGCTGTTCCGTGGAGAGTGGATCAGCGAACAAGCGAAGGAGATAGGTCGCACTATCACTTACACTCCAGGGAGTAGTTTTATCGAAGGCTACAGAGGTCTCAGCAAACGAGAAGGAAACGGAGCAGCGTGATGATGTCCTCACGCTTCCGAAGATGATAGTCAGCTCGAGGACGAGGTGTGAAGAAAAAATAATCAGGAAATAGAGCGTCGCGTCTTCCGCCATGATTTTGAGCAGCCCGGATCCGTATGAGTCCGACTTGAAAGCAAGGTACAAGATGAGCAGGAAGGCGAGAAGGTCTGTGAGACAATCAGTCCCGCTCTCTCGCGCCGGACAAAAGGAATAAGGGAGTCTTCGTACCGTAAGATAGAGATATGGTGGTATATGCGATTTCCATAGGTATATTTTGCTTGAAAACGCAAATTTGAAAAATCTTGAGTGGAATTGGTATGGGCGGTAGCCCTGGGGGGCAATCAGATGGGCACAAATCACGAGCACCACTCGATCCTAGGCTCACCTCCTTCCCCTGCTGTATGTATAGACATATATATTCCTAGACCGAGCTGCGATGCCGTTATCACACCAAAGCACACGGCAATAATGCGATTCTTCCCTGAAACGGCATATATCCTGGTTCGTTCAATCATTACCAGCACACAAGCGTCCCGAATCAGAAGGAACAGACCTCAACGTCAAAACGATCTGAGCGAAGAGGGTGATGCACGTAATCGCGAGGATAGGAATGAACGCAACATTATCGCATCTGTATGGGACATGTGAGAAACCTCGTGGTTCAAGGTGTGGGAATATGGTCATACAGCTAGGACCCGTTCCACCGATAAATCTGTCAAAAAAAAAAGCCTCGATTGACAATATTGCTCACCCGTCGCGTCGTCCTTGCTGAGAGCTGAGTCTCTATGATACAGTTGGTGAAGGTCGATTCTGTATGCCTGAAGGGGGCGACGATCCCACTCACGGACCAACACCCAGGCCTGGTACACCATTGGCAGATACCTGTTCTGTATTCCCCGTTCAGAGTGGAAGGGTGTTTGCTGCAGAGGGCGTACCAGAAGGAAAAGCAGGAAAACTATCTTATCGTCAGCGGGTTCCGTAATGCGGATCTGCTTTCTGCGTACCCCATGATTTCTGCCCACACCAAGCGTACGTGATCTTTCACAGAGATGAGTCTAGCGGGGGTGAACGCTAATAGCGTTCCTTACCTCATCTCCCAGAGTTAACAGGTAGTCGTAGAAAAGGAGGCAGGTGGTCCCAATCGTATAATACTGGACGGAGTTCCTTATTCCGAGCCACGCGGGTGATGAATATCGATGCCCACCCGTATTCCATCTCTGGAAGTTTTGGGAACCGAAGGTTAGGGAAGTTCATGGGATAACTAGAGGATGCTCACAGTGCGTTCCCGACCTCGATGATCTGCTTCAATATATCGAAAGCCATGAAAGTCACAGGAGATATCACACTCACCCGCCGACGTGGGGGGGCGGCTCTTTAACAGAAACCCTTGGTGCTAGGCGCTACGCAAACCTCGCTTTGGAGTCGCCAATCTAATCAGGCGGTTTGATTCGCGTAGTTAGTCTCCCGATGATCCGCACCGCTCATCTCCACCTCCAAAGTCTCTGACAGCGCTGTTATCCGAGCTAAGAAATCCTGGCCCCGGCAGACAATTGCACGTAAAGTTGCAGGGGTCCGACACACGACATTAGGAACAAGTGGGACGGTGTGGGTCAGAGGCAAGTCCACCCTTGGACCTGACTGTCGCGTTCGGGGCATGGGACACAACCCGGCAATTCCTGCGGAACGGACTACATTGGGGCGCTTAGCCGTTCCCCGCCCAATTCCAAGGGCCTCAGTCGACACATCATGATTGCCATCTCGATGGAAGCCGCTTCAAATCACGACCAGAGAATGCCAATCACCCAGCGAACCCCCGATCGCTCATCGGTCCCATGGCATTATAAGCGAGTTTCATTATCTCGCTTGAGGGTCTCTGTGGGGGCAAAAGAGCCTTTAGGGCAAAATAGTGGCCCTCCCCTTTCCGAGGCGCACGAGCCTACCGCGTCTCCAGGGAGTCTAGTTCCGCGAGGGACGAGACGTCCTGCTAAAAGGGAAATGGTTGGCCACCGCCCGAGGGTCGGATAGTGAAACACAAGATAAGAAAGGATGTGTATCCCTGATGGGTGACCGGTGATACCTGGAGCGTTAGAAGCGCGTTCCGATCTGGTATTGTCTGGTACTTGAGATTTGTTCCGCTCCGCGATATCGGAGAACCCCCCTCATGCTTGTCACCGCCAGCGAAACAAAAATCAAAGATCGAGGTGATGCTAGCACATGGTGGGGTCGAAGTGAGTGGTGCCGCGACTATCCCGACGGGGGAATTCAGGGTCAGCTGATTCTCTGGCGAAAGAACCGTGGGGTCGCGGCTCCGGGGTCGAGAGAGGGACTGACAACTTCCCGACGCTAGCTCGCCACCTGACACCTAAAACACAAGCACTAAGCGGGGATGGACGATACACCGATGCAGCCGGCTGAACGCCATTTATCGGGAGGGTCCAACCCGGAGTAAGAAAAGTTAAACCGATGTGCGCCAACCCATTCCAATGTGTTTGTGCCATCGCTTTCTCCTCGAGATCATTACGCGACCCTGGGACGATTGTCCACAGGAAGGGTTCTATGCGCGTTCGCTCAGGGATTGCCGTCACCCGCACAACAATCGCTCTCAAACTCACGAAAGGGTGATTGGAGGGGAGGAAACTCACCAGGCATGCCGGACGCCGGCAGGACTGAACCCACAAGATCCAAACTCTTGCCATTCCAGGTGTCCACTCACGCAGACTCATTTCCGGTCATTGGCGTGGATAAAAGCGGGGGCAGCCGGTGACTCGTATATTTGCCAGGCCCAAGCTGTTCGAGCTGTTGGCCACGATGCCCGTTACGTGTAGCGCGTGAGTTCCTGTCGATTAGCAACTCGAAGGTGGTCACTGGTTGGTGGGGGTTGACACAGACAAACCAGATCGACACCACCAGGTGGAGAATCCACGGCGCTTCAGGGAACGACAAGCAGCGCGTTGCGTGCACGGCAAAAATTAGGTCAGGGTAAAATATGATATAAAACTCCACCATAAACAACCGGAGGGAGGCGAGAAAATGTGAACCTGAGGGAATCAACTCGGCGTGTAATCCTCGTCCTTACTGTCACCGTGAACCATAATACCGGACCAATCGTATTTGATGAGCTTCGCCTTGCCCTTTGCGATGCGTTGGCGCTTGGAAGGGGTATAATCCAATTCGGATTCTTCACCCTTCTCTTCATCCCCACCCTCGCTCATGGCGTCGTCGTCGTTCCCGGTGATAACCTTGCGCTTCTTTGCCGATCCCGATGACGAAGGTTTGATCGCTTTGAGCGAACGGGCAAGATGCTTCTCGAATTTTAAATCGTAGCCCACGCACTTCATTCCCCAGACCGCGATGACCTGAGATCGCGGTGGGCATCAGATCCACGGCAGAGGAAAAGACACAAGGCGCACCTCCTCCCCCTTAGTGAATGCTATGTCGACATCATCCTTGAGGTTCCTGGAAAGCGCCGGATAGCTTTCGGTGGCGAACGTTGCGAGATCCTCGATCAATGGCTCTTTGCCCAGTTTCTTTCTTAGGGCGACGCGGGCGACGGTGTCGTGCCACAATTGCCCGCCTCCGATGACTTGGGTCCAATTGCGCCTAACCTTGGATGTGACATTAATTGTTTAGAATCGATCTGGTGTGCGCTCGTATAGATACCTCGGTTGATTGTTGTTTCCATTCGTCCCCTGAGATATCGCCCAGCCTCACCATCTCGTATTGGCCGATATATTCAATAAACTGGGACTCGTGTTTAACGACCACTCGGAATTCTGTCCCGTCTGCGGGTCGCCACTCTTCATGGTCATCGTCTGGCCGGAGCATGAGGCCTGGCCAACCTGGTCGTGGTGGAAGGTAGGGATGGGACTCCACACTTGGAACCATGAAATGATTGAAACCGTGGTTTGCGAGCTTTTTGGGGGCAATCTTGGGGGTAAGGCAGCGGCCGCCTCCGTAAATAGCACCGAGATCGGTTTGGGTCGCCGGGGTCTTGTTGTGGGTGATGTTCGATGTGTCGACATGAAACGGAGGTCCAATACAGTCGAGGCTATTGAAGAGACGGTCCTCGTCCATATGGAAGTCACTAGGTCGGATAGTCCCGCGGGGTTTCCAGTATTCCTTGGCGGATGACTGTGATGTGGTTGGGAGATGATAACCCGAGCAATATGGAAGAGGGAGGGACGTACATAATCTCTCCTGGGAGAAACTGATCTTGATGTTTTAACAGTAGAGGGTCCTGCCCCCTGGTCACTGGACTAGTGATCTGCTGAGCTAACGAGAATCCACTGTGAAAGGCGGCAGTTACCCGTGGGGAAGAATGAGAAGTGTTCTGGGATGAGTGGGTGCCCTGGTGGTTGCGCTTCGTGCGGTTTAGAGGGCGCCTTTCTGAGTCTATCCCCGAGTTTGTTAGAATTCTGCATTGGCTGGTAGGGGCTCGCGCACCGTTAATGACAGTGTTTTTGGGCATATCGAAGGTAAAGGGCTTTTGAGGGACCGGGATGCGGGTTGTCGGGACCGACAACTTCACACCCTTTGGAATTGGGGCGAGTCGACATCGAGTAGGACCGCTCGGGGTGACAATCACACCCCGCAGGGTAGGCCCGTCGCTATTCTAGGCGGATATATGGTACCAGCGGTGACTTCGTTCTGGGTGGGCTAGGCGCACCTTGGGTTTTGGTTTGGCAGGGAGCGGATTAGCCGTGGATGCCAGCGGGCGCGGAACATCTGGTTCCGCCTCCACCGGATCAATATCCATAGGAGTAACGTGGTGATCCCTTCGGGTTTCAGCCAGCTCATCTTCGTCAAGGGCTGACTGATATTCCAATGGGGAAGACGACCTCTCCAAGCCCAAGCGAGATCTAGATGGGGGGGAGTTACCAGTCGCTTTCGTCAGAGAAGCTTGTTTCTCGGACGAAGCTCGGAGTTTCATCCACAGCCTCCGACAATCATTCGCCCGCTCCTCATACATAGTGTAAACTTCATCGAGATCGTTTCCGCCGAATGGGTCGCGGCGGGCGTTTTGGCCGTGGTGGAGAAGATAAAGTGAAATATCCAATTGGAGGGGGCTGAGGGCGCGAAGGGCGGCGAGCAGGTATCCTTTTATTCTCTGTTCTAGCTCCTTCGGACTTGGTTCACCTTGGGGCTCATCGGAACTCATCACGAGTCCAGGGGTCCGGTTTGGTGGAGGAAGGAACGACGTGAAGGCGTGTGCCCGATCATATTGGTGCCGATCCTTCGCTCAGTCGTCGATCGGCTTGTCCTCCGACTTCAACCAGTCACTCGCCGCTGTTCCTTCGGGTTCATCCCAGCCTCGACTCTGGCTCATGCGTGCCGTTCTGCAACGGGTAGCGTCCGCTTCGGTGACCGGTGCGATCAACCAAGCACTACCGTCGACGATCGTTCACGGATGCATCACGTACAGTGGACGGTGCGGTCGTGTCTGAGATCTCCAAGGGCCTGATGGTCTTGGTGGGCATAGGAGCAGGTCAGTACCTCGCCACCCCTCGATTCTACGACGACACCACCCTCTGACACACGTGGACAGCGCAGATGATACCATGGCCGACCTAGAAGTCTTGACGAACAAAATGTACGCCGGAACGTCCCTTAGTATCGACCGTGGCGTGCCCACGCGACTCACCGTCCCACAGTCTCCGGATACGGGTGTTTGATGACCCGGCAACGGGCTCGATGTGGAAGCAAAGCGTGAAAGATATCGAGGGAGATGTCCTCTGCGTCTCCCAGTTCACGCTCTTCGCGAACACACACAAAGGCAACAAACCGGACTTCCACCGCGCAATGGTACCCACTCGCTGCATTTCTAAAGCCCTCCCCGCACATCTCACACAGTTTTACTATATAGGGCTCGGAAAAGTCGAAAGAGATGTACGCGCTCTTTTTGGAACGCATGGGCAAGCTCTACAAGCCTGAAAGGATCAAAGGTCAGCCCATCCGCGCGTTCAAACAAACACCCAGACATCTCAACAGATCGGAACAGACGGAAGGTTTGGTGCCATGATGAACATTAGCCTCACAAACGAGGTACGTGGCGGGCACCGATGTCCCGGACGCGATGGTTCTCCGGAATGAACCTTCCTCACCTCAGGGACCGGTCACGTTGACCCTCGACTCGCGGAAGTTTGAATATGTCGAACAATCGCAACCAGCGAGCCTGAAAGGGAGCACAAAACCATCCCGTGCGGGGACCCCGACCACCACAACACCGGGGCCACCAGTAGCGTAGTTTTCCCTCTCGTGGGACCGCTTGCGATGTGAAGCACCGAGGTTCGAATAGACTCTTCGGGCCGTCACCTAATTCCGATTGACGCTCATTCAGTCGGCGTGACCGTCTACATTTCATGAAGTTAAGCAAGGGAGAGTAAGGACACGGGGGAAAGAGAGAGTATCACTTTAGGAACAAAAAGGGTTAGAGGGGGATCGTGGACATGGAGGGGAAACGGAAAAATAAGTAGTGCACACTCGTAACCTACTCATCCACAGCCATTATAATTGTACAAAAGCGACAAGCTCGGGCAAATAGAACAATAGCAGATTTCGCGAGAAATAAGTGAAACCGTTCGAGGTTTTCGTCCGACATATGAGCAAATCCTACATCCAGGCGGGGAGGTCTTCTGATACCACGCGGCAAGGGGGCATCCGCAGAGCGTTTTCGTATCTGGGCGGGCCTGACTTCAGCATCGGATGTCTTGTTGCCTGGGGTCAAGGGCCATCTGGTGGTGGGGGTGCGACTGCATCATGTGATCGGCGGAAGTGGGCATGCCGACATGATGTGGAGTGCTCACCCCAGATTGAGTGGGAGACATCCCGTATCCGGGGGTGATTAACCCGCTAACACCAGCACCGTACGCAAAGCCACCACAGAGACCGGCAGGCGAACCAGAGGTACCTAGGAGCATCACATGCCTGTAAGTGTCCAAGGACGTGCGACAATATTGCGATCGGACGTACCAGGGACGAGAACATTATCCCAAAACGTGTGGGGGAAGATATTGTCAACCGACAGCGAAGACCAGGATTGGTCGTGATCTGCCATAGTGGGTGGGAAAGTCGAGATGTCCACCGCGGTGCCCATTTCCCCATCGTTCTGGAAGTAGAAGTCGTAACTCGGGAAAAAACCGTTTGTAGGTGGGGGTACAGGAATAGGTGGAGCGAGTTCCCCAGCAGTAGGATTGGGAGAGATCATCTCCAGCTGAGTGCCAGCCTGCGGTTGCTGTTGGAGATGAGGTGACTGGATCGATGTCGAGGGGGAGGTATGGATCGACGGTGAGGTAGGGGGTTCGGTTGGCTCTGCATTTTCGAAGCCTTCCCTTTCCCCGTTCACGGTGGCTCCGGTCTTGCTTGCAATGACAGCCTTCAAGAAGGTCGAGTATAATCTTGGGGTGTGGAGAGGACCAACAGCCACATTTTCCAAAGTGTCTGCCAACTCCCTCACCAGTCTAATCGTCTTCTCTTCGTCCACGAACGACTTGAGTTCCGGCCGCAGGAGCTACAACGAAGATCGGTCAGGAATTGGCACAGACGAGAACGCCCGAGCACCACTGCATACCTTAAGAAGGGTCAAAACTGCGTACGATCCTTGGACAAAGATCGAATCCGGGGAGTACTTCAAGTATCCCTTTGGTCCCCAATTATCCTTCATCACGCTAATGCATGCGACAGCGCTCTTGTGTACCCTTCCAAAGAAGTTCCCGATGTTCACGGGATTCCTCTCGATCGCATCTTGGAGTCCGAAGGAGTTGATGACCAGCATCCCGTAGTGTAGGAAAAATTTCCCGTTCAGCGCGACATACTCGTCTGCGTGGGCAACAACAACCGGTAGCCATTCCTCATACCACCCTATCAGCTGAGACTCAACATTTTGAATGACCGTCAGGTAGTCACAGTCCATTTGGAGCCCCGATGGCGAGGTAGTACCCGAATAGAGGAGATCCATGCAACGAGACATGATCCTTTGATACTCCTATGAGAGCGGGGGGATATTCTCTGCGTCAGCGCCTGGCCAGGCGGACGAAATGCTAAACTTACCACGTAGGCTGTAATCGCAGTATCTTCGGGGATGGCCATCCCGGTCTTGCACCATTTCTTCGCATTCCGAATGATGTAACTGTGTGAAGGGGAAAAGACAAAAGCCGACGCCCGGTGTTTGATTAGCACCGAGTTCGCGCGCGCACCGTTCAATTCACCAGGCTAACCGGGAACTGATGGTGGCCGGTATTCAGAAATAGTAGGCAACGAGGCAAACTCACTCTTCTCGGATTCCATAGGGCTTTCCCATCTGCGCGCTAATGCTGCGATCTAAGGCATAGCATACGAGCCAAGTCCGTTCGCGGTTGTGAATTTCGAAGTTTCTTGCCCGATCTTCCTCCGAGTTGCTGTCCGAGAATTTCGACTTGCGGTGGATATTCAGGTCGGTTGCCATCCTGTTGTACCCCTCCAATGTGAGCAATAGGAGGTTCTGCGTTACACGGAGACGATCACCTGATGGCCATGCCAAGAAGCATCCATGTGCGGTCTTGTTCGTAACGTTCTACGGCACCGCTTCCGTACAGACTGAGTAGAAGGTACGCCTGCACGATTTCGAGCGACTTGTAGCCATGCATTGGGACGCTGAACGCGAGCTTCTTAGAGATATCAGTGAGCTTGGCATGTAAGTCCGGTTTTTCGGTGTAAAACTTTGCAGCGATGGCGCAAACTGGGGGTAGCGTGAGTTAAAAGGTGACGGGTCGATCCGGAGCACCGGGACTAACTGGTCGTCAGCAAGAATGGGGAGCGCGAGCAAACGAGTGAAGGGGTGTGGAACTCGCGATCGAGGAGCTTCGAATGACCCTGAATGAGTCGAATCAGTGGGGTGGGTCAAAATGGGCGTTTATCGGGGGCAGTGGACAACAGCTGACATTCATGTGATCGAAATAGCTGGAGAAGGGATGAATCATCATCAACACAGCCGAGCATGTACAGAGGAGGATAGTGGAGGCGCACATGGTAAACAATGCCAAAACGTCTTCGGTACTCGTGAAGTTCAGCATTTCGGGCTGTACACGGTTTTCGATGTACAGCCTCCGGAGGGGTAGGATGTTGATTGGACCTTGATGACTTTGCTGAGCACAACCTGTGGGTTCAGGGTCGGGGGACTGACCAGGTTTGAAATACACTTCACTCGCAACACCGACTTTTGGGGCGCCGGTCTCGTCGAAGGGTCGCGGATACAAAGTGCTATGGTGCTCGGCGTTGGATTTTCGCGTCGCCAAACTTGTCTCGGCGAGCAACCCGAGGGGATTTAAGGTGTCGTTTGGAAGGGAGTGAAGCTTGGGAGAGCCTCCTTGTGCGGCCGGCTCTTGCGGAGACTGAGGGGGAGAGTCGTTGTCAGAATCCATCAGCTCACGCGTTCCAATTATCTGTTGGGAAGTCATCGCGGCCTCTCTGGCACTGAGTCCGACGGGTGATGGGGAGCGCGAAAGCATCGCGGATACCGTGCTGGGGTTTCCAAGGGAGCGAAGGACGGTGTCAAGGGTCCGTTCAATCTTGCGCATAGAGCGTGCCAGGACCTCGTGTTTTCTGGGACTGATAACTATCAATCGTGGGGTACATTTCGAAGGAGATGGCCTACTTGTTCGATCGCTTGCCGCGGTTAGATTCCTCGAAGATGCACTCATGGTTGCTCGATTGACAGCGTTTACAGGGAGGTCCTTGTTCGGCGCCGACGCACTTCATCTTGAGACGACGACAGTTTGTACACGCCCTGGATAATACACGAAAAAAAGGATAGTCAACACTGGGAGCTAGTGTGGGCGGGATTGGACAGGCAAACGTACCTGGATCCTCGCGTCGACTTTGTTTTTGGTCCCTTCTCGCCCAACTGGTCTCCACTCTCATCTTTGCGAGGTCGTTTGTTGCTGGCGCCCCCCTCACTGTTTCCGACGACCGAGGAGGATCGTTTGAGGTTGAATGAGGTGTCGGACGGGGTGCCGACCGATTCTGACCCGGATGGGGATGATAATCCTTGGATGAACGAGCTGGTCGGCGGATAAGGGTAGAAGCCCTGGCCCTGCTGGTTTGCGAGAGACGGGTCGATCTGCTGGGGGGGTTGCATGGCTCGAGAGGGACCGCTAGGACGTGAGGGATACATGGTAGTGGACGCCTAGAGTTAAGTACAGTACCAGTTACCCGGAATATCTACCAGTTAAATAATTAAATAATTAAATAATCACAGCCTCAGACGGTCACGGCTGTTACCGTGACAGGGCGTCACGTGTCACTCTCCATCCCCTTCCCTTATTCCAGGGAGAGTCGAAGTCGAGGTTCCTCTCCTTTGTCGTCTGCCACAATGGCGTCCGGCCACCGACCAGTTCTCCACCTCGCCCCCTCTGTAAACACCACGACGTGAGTTGCCCATCCTGCGAATTCTTTCTTCTTAACCCAATGGTGGACAGTGTTGTTACGACCACGACCACGACCACAACATACGCTCCAATCACACTTCCACCTCTCCCCCCGCCCGTCATCCCTTCGAATCCAAAAGACTACCCGCTGCTCCACGCGGAATTTCCCGACTCGTTACTCGCGTTTCCTCTGGAGCTTCCGGGCGGAACCCAGGCCACCTACCGACACGATGAGTCCGATTTGGAATCAGACCCAAAGGAGGAAGTCATCGGTGGCCGTGGGTGGAGGATGCTACGGCGGGATCAAGACGCGGATGCACCAAAGATTATCGGTCTCGCTGACGCGGTGGAACGCTATGGCAGAAAACGAGCGTTCGTGAACGAACACTCGATGGAGGGTGTCGAGAATACCACCGACTTCACTCTCACCCCCCCCCGGAAGAAGTCGAAAGCCACACCATTGCCTCCGATATCTATGCCGCCGGCTGCACCGCCATCACCTCTACCGTCTCCAGGCGGTTCTCCATCCCCACAAACTCTCAACATTTGGCCATCCGCACCCCCAAGTGGCGCATCATCTCCTCAACTTCAAGTGCCAATCCAACCAGACCTGTCGCTCACAACCCTTCTCGCTTTACCCTCCATGCTCTCTCACTACTCCGCTCTTCCACCTCAACTACAATCACACGTACTTTTAACCTTTCTCAGGAACTCTCCGCTCTCGGTTATCAGGACCATCCATTCGGTGCTCACCCCTACCATGTCCAGGGATTTCCTAACGCTGCTCCCCGCAGAACTCACCTCTCATATCCTGAGTTTCCTCCCTTTCACCACTCTCGCTCGGGCCTCTCGCGTTTGCAAGGCCTGGCGGAACATCATCGATTCTGACCATGTCCTGTGGAGAGATCTGTTGAAAAGCACTAAAATCTGGTTTGGAGGGGACTCTGAACGGGCGTTCTCCAGAGAACTGTTCACGAGGCGACGGCGAGCCGGACCTCCAGCCCCGAATTCACTGCCTGGTCCCCATCCATACAAAATCCTGTTCAAGTCACGCCACCTTACCCGAACAAAATGGATCAACAACCTCAACCCTAAACACGTCTCCTTCCCCGCACACGGTCGTGCTGTCGTCACCTGTCTCATCTTCTCCCACGAACGGATTATCTCGGCATCCGATGACCACTCCATCCATGTCTATTCCCCTCATACGGGCCAGCTGACGATGTCCCTGGATGGACACGAAGGGGGAGTGTGGGCGTTATCCGCAACGAAGGACGTCCTTGTCAGCGGTTCGACAGATCGGACCGTTCGTATTTGGGATCTCAACACTGGCCGTTGTACACACGTTTTCGGTGGTCACACAAGCACCGTTCGTTGTCTTGCTATTGTCAAACCGGAATGGGTCGAAACAACGGGCGAAGACGGTGTGATCCGCCGGGAGAAGTGGCCCAAGCGACCGATGATCGTGACCGGTAGTCGTGACCATACTCTCCGCGTCTGGTTGCTCCCAAGGCCAGATGAAGATGAGTACAGATGTTTTGGGAACGGTGAGGACGAGGTCGATCCTGCCGAGGTATGCATAGATTCTTACCTGCACACCGTTACACCCGCTTACACTGTACCTGTGTAGGAGGACGTGGACGAGAACCCGTACCACAAACTCCATTTGGAGGGCCATGAGCACGCTGTTCGTGCCCTCGCCGCTCGAGGACGGACACTTGTCTCAGGGAGCTATGATACGCATGTGCGCGTTTGGGATATTATCACCGGAGAGTGCAAGTGGATCCTTACCGGCCACACTCAGAAAGGTTTGTCCTCTCTTGCATCATTGAACTCCAACGCCATTCTTACACCGCAACCGCACTAAGTTTACAGTGTGGTTCTCGACCCTACAAGGAACATCGCTTGTTCTGGTTCAATGGACGGCACAGTCCGCGTCTGGGACCTCAACACCGGAACAGAACGGTTCATGCTAACTGGACACACTTCTCTTGTTGGATTGCTCGGATTATCTGCCTCACATCTAGTCTCCGCAGCCGCAGACTCGACACTGCGCATCTGGGACCCCGACACCGGCGAAATGAAGCACACGCTTGCCGCTCACAACGGTGCCATTACCTGTTTCCAACATGACGAGTTCAAGGTTCTCAGTGGCTCTGACGGTACCCTCAAGATGTGGGACATAAGGGACGGATCGGTCGTTCGCGATCTTCTCACCGGGATTGTGGGTGTCTGGCAAGTCGTATTCGAAGGCCGGTGGTGCGTGGCTGCTAGTAACCGGCAGGACGCCACCGTCTTGGATGTCTGGGACTTCGGAACGGAGGAGATCGAGAACGAGGATGGGACCAGGGAACACAGGGAGGTGTCCGATTGGGTTGGAGAGCCGCCAAACGGGTTCTACGAAGACACCACGGACGATGAGTACGAGGAAGAAGAGGCCGTTATGATGGACGTCATGGATCAGGACTCGCTCGAGGTCGCGCCGAGCGACCGAGACCCCGATGAAAGGATGGATGAAGACGAGGAACTTCCGTCTGGGTCCCGTGCTGGGCCAAGCAGAGGTGGCGGGAGCGTTTTGAGTGGATTGGGAGACCCCGGGAGCAGGGGGAATCCGAAGGCTCGGGAAGAGTTGGCGAGGCAGGTGAGGGCGCAGATGCTTTCGACCTCAGGATCCCGCCCCGGGTCGTCGACGATGAGGGTGAGATCATTACCACCCAATGACGAGACACCAACACGGCCAAGAGTCAAGAACATGTTACCCAATCGCAGGCGCTGAGCCTTCCACAATTGCTGCTCTTGTCCACTCCGCCACGTCTGATACGTGATGGACCTTACCTACCTTCTCCCCTCGAACCTTCATCCTCTTCTACGACTGACGGCCGTTAGCGACCTCCACCTCGCCAACCTTCACACAGAGGATAGCATATACATATACTCATTTTTCACGTTTCTTCTGCGCTTGTTCTCACCACTGCCATCACGATGCCATATTCATCTGTACAACCTCGAGCTCGTCGCCCTGGTTTGTATATCTTTGTTTTTTATTTAGGTGTAGGCATATTATCTGTTGATCATACCCTCCCCTCCCCTTCCCAAAACCCCTTCCCGCTTCACCGCTTCCTTTTTCGTGTGTTACATTTTCTTTACCGGTTCTGTAGATTTGGTGTATTTTGGTACGTCGTAAATGCATCGTGAGGCAAACTGAAACGGGAGTTCCTTATCCCAGATTGCAGAACTAAGGGCGTTCGACGGGGTTACGGATTGGTGTACGAGACCAACAGATGTGGTCAGTGAGTGCTGTACTGAGTACTGAATGTACCCAGGTATCCCTCTCGGTTCCTGTGCCTCGAAAAAGTATTACATTGCACTCAATCATTGATCAGCATTCAACATCCTGTTGACGATCCATACGAGCGGTGGCTGTGTCCG
>Ga0307509_10002419_pt1 | contig 30236 bp, 34 predicted proteins | sample 10_EM_MG_FD_202245 | JGI IMG/M metagenome (GOLD analysis project Ga0307509, IMG submission 202245) | Populus trichocarpa ectomycorrhiza microbial communities from riparian zone in the Pacific Northwest, United States - 10_EM | ecosystem: Host-associated > Plants > Roots > Unclassified | place...
GCGCCGGGGGGCGGGTGAATTAGGTGTAAATAGATTCCGAAACAAATTCCTCCGCAAAGTTTGATAAGGGTATAACGTCTTCCACGCCATAGCGAACGCCCGGCATAGCGAGCCATCCACCCCAAATACTAGCCACTATCGAATTCCGGACTGGGTTTAGCCAATCACATTGCTTAAACTTGCAGATGGTTCGCTATGGAATGGAAGACGGTAAAAAAGGTTTGCAGATTCGGTCAATGGGAAATGGTTATTGCTGAGAGGTGTGGATCTTCAGCTGCTAAAGTATCCCGCGGTAATTAATATTTTTATTTTTTCTCTTCATATGTCAAACTTGTTTTGGGGGCGGTTTCAGTAGGTCATCCATCGACAGACTTCCTTAACTTATTCAAGAGGTCTTGTAAATAAGTTTTTATGTGGGGGGAGAGGAGTTCAGCATACTTCCACTCCTGCTCCTTACACCTATGTAGTATCATAGTAGGGGAAGAGGATTTGTTGGTGGATTGTTTGACGGGAGAGTGTGAGTGCAATAACACTGGAGGGATATTCCACTTCCAGTTTTTTTTCTAATTATTGGAATTAATTCGTCGCAATCAATGAAAAACCGAAACAGTAATCCCTTGGCGCAACTTTCGGCTCACAGTGATATTCCTTCCTTCCTTCCTTCTTACCAATAGCCAAAACAAAAGTTGCCAGATAGCCGAAACATATATAGAGAAACTTTAGTGACCTCATCCCTCCGAGTCATGAGAAAGAACCCGTGTCCCGTCCTCCACAGCCCATAAAGTATCATAAGTTCCGCCCTCCAAATCTGGAGTGACGTAAAGAAGCCTAGCCTAGCCTATACGAACTAGCCACTGTATAATCAAGAAACCAACTAACTCTATCTCACCACCACCATTACGTAAGAGGTAAGTAACCCCAAAGGACGGAAATGACATGGGAAAAGAACGCTTGCGACAGAGAGGACAATGGAAGACAGTAACAAGAATTCACAACTAATTTGTAAATTTACAAGCAGTGTTCGAAAAATACGGTACGTTACCGTACCTTACACGGTTGATACCATACGGTAAATTACCGTAAATTACACTAGGCAGATAAAATACCGGAAAACGGCATCTCTCCCACCTTAGATTCTGATGTTAGGTAATCCTGTCTTCCACCCTCTGTGTTAATCAAGCCGAAGCAACCCAACCCACAAGAGATCAGCTAGGCTAGGCATTCTTGGCTATGACACGAGTATCGCACTAAGATCCAGGATCATGATATGGAACTTTATGACGGTCGGCAAACGGCGCCTGGTAAGTTTACCGTACGTTACCGTACTTTACCGTATTGTATCCTATGGTAACTTACTGTACCTTACCATTCGAACCCTAATTTACAGCGAGTGATCTTTCATGACTCCTCTTGCCATTCTGTTGGGGTGCAGTCGCTGGCTGGTTGGACACGGTGGGTGGGTGGTATGCCAAACAGACGGAAATATTTCCATAGCGGCCACTACTACTCGGGTGTGAAGAGAGAGGGTGCAGGTGCAGGGGCGGGGGATTGGAATAAGAGAAGTGAAAGGCAAAATGAGAAAATGGGGGGGGGGGGTCTGATCGGTTCCATTGATTGATTGGCCTGTCAGGAGGGGGGGAGAAAGAGAGGCTTGCTATTGAGGAGCTGGGAGGTATGGCTACATGACTACTATGCAATTATTTCTCCAGTAAGAAAGTATTCTGGTATTTAAAAATGGCATGGTTGGAGGTAGTCTAGTGGCGGTACTTGTAGTTTGTCACCATTCTTATATATAACCTCTCTGATTCCTTCCTTCCTTCCTTCCTTCCTTCCTCTTTCTACTTACCTACCGCTAGGACATGCAAAGGCTAAAAATACTCGGACAAGATAGTAATTCAAATAAGGTACCGGAGCGGAAAAAGTAGAATAGAAGGGGGGTGGTGAATTGGCCGTATGTAATTAGTTCCACGCAAATCCAGAGAGGCAAGTTCTGCAAGAAAAACCCAAAAAAAAAACCTCCGGATTCGGGAGAGGTAAAATTCTGAGGCATTATATTTGAGCTAGAATCTCCTGCGCCTTAGACCTGCTTCCTTAGTCCTGCACGGTGATTGAGACTTTTTCTTCTTCCATAATATTATTATGTCAAACTTGTTTTTTGGGTAATTTTAGATGATCTACTGTATGTGCTTCCTGGTTCGGGACATTTCCTAGGTTTTGTACAGGGGGGGGGGGGGGTTCGCACCTTACCTATCCTCCTCCTTCCCGCCCGATCAGGGCTGAAGAATTTTCAAGGGTTGGAGTACCAATGCTGGGAGGATACACCAATTTCTTCAACTTCTCTAATGCATAGATTAAGAGTGCGAGTGACCTTTCATGACTTGAATGTTGCTTTCTGTAAGAAATGATTGCGGGCGAGTTGAGCCCAATGAGTGGTGTGCTTAACAGATGGGCTATTTCCGGCGGAAAGTGCAGTGCAATTACGAGAGTGAAGATAAGAGAGGTGAAAGGATAAATGAGAAATGGGCTGAGATTGGTTCCATCGTTCGGTCTCTTGGAAGGGGTCTAAGAGTGGGAGGGAGGGGGGGAAGGCGGAGGTTGCTATTGAGGACTGAGAGGTGGCTGCGTGACTAAGTGGTTATGCGCTGGTAAGCAGCTTCAGTGTTCCCAACCGGGCAATCGATCCGTCTTGAGCCAGGACGGGACGGGCGACTTTTTGTCGTCTCGTCCCGTTCTTCAGAAAAAATTGCCCGACGATTTAGAGTGGAGGACGTTGGGCCCCGCAGCCCCCCACCGTGATATCACCCCTGTAATGTCTTGGGTCGGCTTCCCCCAGTTCATGGAGGTAGAATATGAGACCGCTGGGTGTGCTACTCTGAGTACTTATACTACCAAGGGACTCCTCCATGCTCTGAATTGGGCCGAGGTCGGGAGTGTTAAGTATACTGGGAATCATGCTAACATTAAAATCCTAAATGGTTTCTTGTGATGCGGAATCCTTAAGTAGAATCGACATACCGAATAGCTGTTGTAGATAACTTGAATGTGGAGTTAGGATAGAAAAATAGTTGAAGTCAAACTTAGTCGTAAAGTGCTGTATCAGGAGGATTGTGCAGTTTGTATCCAGTGCTGTCTTCTATTTTGAACAATTGTCAACTTTACATCCTTTCTATTGTCCGTATCAGATATCTCAATAACCCATTCCCCCCTCTTTATAATTCAATCGGAGTCATAAAATGCCATATGGCTGGTTGGACTTTGCAGTCATGTAAAACACCAGCTTAGTTGATATTAGAATCCTGCTGCCATTATCCTCCACTCGAACTGGCTAGTACCCACTGTTTCATGTGTTTCATTTACCTTCACTTGTATTTGCCAACTAGCAGTCGTCACCCCCCGTCACTTGCAATCATGGTCTTCTCCCATCCCGGGAGTTTCCTCATAGACCCAGCAGTTGCCTGCTGTCACCGGTCGTCACCCACAGTCCCCCGCCATGCCCCGCCGTAGACTGTGATTCTTGCAACACAACCCCTGTCTTCATGCACCCCCACACATTATAGTCTCGGGTTGCCGGGCCCGTGGTCCTTGGTAATAACAGCTGTTTTTAGGTTTTGCAGATGAGGACGAGACGTGTTTTTTTGTTGTCCAGTCCAGCCCAGGGCTCTTCTTAGTCGATCCTCCAAGCGCTACCGGACCCCTGGACCATTGGGAATGCTGAGCATCTTGCAATATTTAACTGCATAGGGTGGAGATAGTGGTGGTGGTGTGTCAGGTGGTGGAGTTTGTTGCAGATGTAGTTTTGTTAGGTTACGTCTTTTGGAGGAAGCGTAGTGTGAGGTTGGTGGAGGCTCAATTCGGGAAAGGGGAGGGGTTTTTTTTGGCATATGTGTTTTATTTAATGGTAAGGTTTGCATTGCAGACTCTGGTATTGATAGAGTATGGTAATGGGTGAGTTAGAGAGGGTATTTCTGTGAATTCAGGGCCGTTCAGACATGGAGGAAGTGGTGATGGAGTACTGAGTAAGGTGTTAAGTACGGCATGAATAACTAGATCCCTGGAATTTCACTCATGGATTCCGGTCTATACTTGGGTTAGCTACTGATGGGTAGCTAACGGGGCCTGCTTGTCTTGCTTTCGGATTGGGGGGTTATATTCGCATAAACTGAAACACATTTAAGAAATTGCACAATAGCTAGGATAAGTTAAAAATGTATTGACTTGCTGGCATTAATCAAGTGGTACAATATATATTCCAGTGTTCCCAAACGTCCAGTCCGTCCGTCTTCGGGTCGGATGAGACGGACTGCAGTACCTGAAAGGGCTCCCGAGACGGACGGGTATCTTGGCGTCGGCCCAGATGATAGCCTAGGACGGACTGGCGGGACGGTAGGGGTCTTAGATAGCGCAATTTTCTAGGTAACTCCGCACGACGGGTGGGCCCTGTAGATGATTGACGGGCCCTACAGGTAATTGGCGAGGACTGCAGATGACGGGTGAGAACTGTAGAAGACGGGCAAGGACTACAGAAGAAGGGTGAGGGCTGCAGGTACGATTCGGGAGTTACCGACCCGTCGAGGACTGTAGGGCCCTACAGTCACCCTCTTAGACGGTAGTCTTTCCCAAAGGACGGATGCTCTTGCCCTACAGCTTGAGACAGATGCCCGGGTGTTCCCGAAACTGCAGTCCTGGCGGTGCCTATAGGGCGCTTGAGAATACTGATATATTCTACTAGTATACATAAAAGAAAGAAGCATATTTTGAGTTGATTTGTTGCCTAACTTACTACGGGACAAACAGATCTCTCATATCCAAGAAACCAAAAGTGCCCCTCATCAGATCGACCCTGTTTTTCAGTTCGTCCGCAATCTGACAGGGAAACAAATAATTGAATCCCAAATCACAATCATGTCAGAGCACAGGAGTTTTTCATCATATGAGGTTGTGGCAGATCCAGCAGACCATTACCCGACAGTCTATGTCCAGCACTCAGTACTCTATCCTGAAACACCCCAAAAGGGGAAGGAGATCACGCTCAAGTGCCAGACAGGAGAAACCGTCAATTCCGCTTATTTTCCCCAGATGCTGCGTTTTAAGTTGTCCATTTTGGATCTTCCTCCCCGTTGACAGTTAGTATTCAGCCTACCCACCCACCACAAACTTCTGAGCCATGTGTACCTAGTAGCATCATGGTCATACAGTTAGTAAACGCTCCTCATATGAGATTATAATTAAGGCAAGGAGCAGATAAAACAATTGAGCAAAAGGAAGAATGTAATAATAAACTAGTCATACCATAAGCACATGACCAGGCGGCAGAATCACAGCGCATGCTTCAAAATACCACAAATGGGTAGAGCACGAGAGCGCTGTGCAATTAAAAAGACACAAAAAGGTAAGAGAAGAAAGGTTGTGTAAGGAGAGAGAAGAGAAGATTGATGAGGAGGAAGGAAGGTGAGAAGGGGGAGGTCACCCTCCTTATATAGACTTTCCTTAAAAGTGCCAAGACCACCCCGTCGGCCAAAAATGGAGTTCATAGCCCTAGAATACTATCCCAGGGATTGCGGTGAGGTGTATGGTTCAGGGCTTTACACCATTTATGCTTAAGGGACAGCCATATTGTTCGGTGGTCTACCGCCTCTTGAAAAGTCTTCGTAACCACACTGGCCTACTCATATAGTCGTAATTGACATAGTATATCAACAGTGTTCCGAACCGCCCAGGGGCCCCACATGGACGGAGATAATGCCAAGAAGACTGGATGGGAATGGGACGGGACCGCTAGCAGTGGTCCTGTGTAGGGAAAAATTACTCGGGGGACTGCCGGGCCTTACACCCTAGGCCTTTGTTATTATAGTGAGACAAACGGGGAAGCGGTTGCTTGGATGGATGGCGGGGGGGGATGCAGGATAGGCTGGATTGAGCGCGGGACTATAGGGGGTATCAGATGACTGAAGGGTGTAGGTAAGGACTGTAGGGTGCAGGTAAGGACTCCGCGGAAGGCCCTCAGACGGCAGGTATTAGGAATGACAGCCGGGCACATGTGTGAAAAGGATGAGGAGGATGGCCGGGGATGGCTGAGGACGGTCTGGGGCTGCGGACAAACTATGAGTGATATATGGTGATGCCTTGTGACCGACACAATAAACGATATGCCTGGGAGAAAGAGAGAAGAAGGTTAAATAGATCATCAAGTACTCCAAGTGGTAGGATAATGCTAAGCCACTCGTTCGCTATGAGCGCCATTTTCTCTTTTAAATACTTCTATAAGTCTTTTTCTTTAACTATAGTCATGGTAGTAATGCTGCAACAAAGCCAAAGAACTGATGCAACTAATATCAGAACTTTCCTAAAGAGATTGTGTTAGTGACCTCAGCAGCAGGGACACTCTTGCTGCATTGCAGATTTATGTCTGCGGTTTTTGTTCTAATTTGGAAAATACTTTTGGTTCTTTTATTTCTTAAAGATGTATTTTTCCTTGCTTATTAGTATACGCATATAGCACGTGATTTACCTGTTCATAAACTATGAGCTGGATCAAATCGTGAGCTTGAAGTTTCTGAGCATACCAGCCAAAGAGATGTAACAGAGAAACACCACAGGAGCCTACCGGGCTCAGAAGGGCGTCCAGTCCTACCTCCATCTGCCCTAGCCCGACTCGAAAAAAGAGGAACACCACCAGCGGCCCGTCCGGTCCTACATCCAAGATAGACGGACTGGACGGTTCAGAACACTGCATATCAAACAAAAGTTTATAGTGTGGCCAGCAGAAGCTTCCCCCTCCCATATTCGCAATTTCAATATTATCAACCGCTTAGTTTATTATGGGATACTTAATATGGTAAGATACTTCTTTCGTTGATGATTGAACAATACGGGGGAAATAAACTAACTTTAGAGATATATGCTAGGTTTTCAACGAATCATGTAGTTCTAGAGGCAGCAGTAGTGCTGCTAGTTGACAGGTATGGGTCCAGGATTGAATAGGGATTCAGCATTCGGGCTGCGGATTAAGTGAATACAGTCAGGGGCTCGTACCAAGGTGTTTTTTTTTGTGTTATTAGCTTAGGCTCCCCTAGGGAACGGAGCATGAAACAAGTACCTTGAACAGCATTAACCTGCATCCCACATTTGGAATAAGTTGTGAGGTTGTAGCTTGTGTTACTCTGTCTAAACATACCGCCCCAAGGAGAGGAGAGAAACCGCTCCATTCTCGCTTTAACCCTTTTAGTGGCAGTTGCTTCTACTTCTGCAATCGATGGTGGCTGATAGGAAGCTTCTGAATTACATGTTGGAGGGTGGGCGTTGATCCATTTTTTGATTGGACACCCTCTTGAAATTTGAGTGTCGAAGAGGAGATGTCAAGAAGAGGCTGATTGGACTCATAGGTATCGGAGGGGAGGACGGAATGGTCGACACTGCGGTGCTACTACTTGGTGTCCCTACTGGAATTATCGCTGTTAGATCCATTTTAGGAAGGTGGCAAATAGACTTAGAGATCACTGTGGTAGGCTTAGGAGGTTTCCAAACTTCTGCGAGTTTTAAATCGATATCCCGGAGGATGGATAGAGATTAATTCAAAATTTGCTCAAAGATTCCGGCTGGCTTGTGGCTGAAATCAAGGTATATCGCTTTCCTACGCGCTGCCGAATTCTGTGCAAGGTAAGCCAATTCCCAGAAGGCCAGCATCTACAGAAACTTTTAGCAAAAATTTATCAGTCTAGTGATGCAAAAACAAACCTGTGTCAATGGCACTGGCGAAGCCTTTAGCCCACTAATCAGGTTCCCATTGGGGTCAGGAGACCTTTCACTGATAGTCTCACCATCCGCCGAGAGCGGCTTCTGGGTGAAATAAACGTCGAATGCTATGTTGGAAATTTACCACATGACCCCAATGAGAAATGAAAGCCACAGTGATCTAATAAACATCCCAGCGCCGACAGGGGACGAAGGAAGTGTACTGGATCGATTAAGCCTAGAGGATAATCACAGATCAATATTCGAAACTCCCTTGCCCCCCAGCGGTGGTGTTATTATACTTGGTCACATCAATCAAGTGGTACAATATATATTCTACGAGTATACATAAGAGAAAGCAGCATGTTGTAAGCTAATAATATCAAGATGAGTAGAGACAAAGGTATCAATTGTGAAAAAAGTTTACAGAATTACATTTTGAGTTGATGTGTTGCCTAACTTACTACAAGCCAAACAGCTCTCTTATATCCAATAAATCAAACGTGCCCCTCATCAGATCGACCCTGTTTTTCAGTTCGTCCATAATTCGACAGAGAAACAAATAATTGAATCCCAAATCACAATCATGTCAGAGCACAGGAGTTTTTCATCATATGAGGTTGTGGCAGATCCAGCAGACCATTACCCGACAGTCTATGTCCAGCACTCAGTACTCTATCCTGAAACACCCCAAAAGGGGAAGGAGATCACGCTCAAGTGCCAGACAGGAGAAACCGTCAATTCCGCTTATTTTCCCCAGATGCTGCGTTTTAAGTTGTCCATTTTGGATCTTCCTCCCCGTTGACAGTTAGTATTCAGCCTACCCACCCACCACAAACTTCTGAGCCATGTGTACCTAGTAGCATCATGGTCATACAGTTAGTAAACGCTCCTCATATGAGATTATAATTAAGGCAAGGAGCAGATAAAACAATTGAGCAAAAGGAAGAATGTAATAATAAACTAGTCATACCATAAGCACATGACCAGGCGGCAGAATCACAGCGCATGCTTCAAAATACCACAAATGGGTAGAGCACGAGAGCGCTGTGCAATTAAAAAGACACAAAAAGGTAAGAGAAGAAAGGTTGGGCAAGGAGAGAGAAGAGAAGATTGATGAGGAGGAAGGAAGGTGAGAAGGGGGAGGACACCCTCCTTATATAGACTTTCCTTAAAAGTGCCAAGACCACCCTGTCGGCCAAAAATGGAGTTCATAGCCCTAGAATACTATCCCAGGGCTTGCGGTGAGGTGTATGGTTCAGAGCTTCACACGATTCATGCTTAAAGAACAACGATATTGTTCAGTGGTCTACCGCCTTTTGGAATGCCTTCGTAACCACAATGGTCTATTCATATAGTCGTCGTTGGCATAGCATATCAACAGGTTCCGAACCGCCCAGGGCTCCACATGGACGGCGGGGATAATGCCAAGAAGACGGGATGGGAAGAGGCCACTGGCCGTGGTCCTGTGTAGGGCAAATTACTCGGGGGACTGCCGGGCTATGCTGGGGCCGCCGGGCCTCACATTCCAGGTCCTCGTTATTATCGTGAGACAAACGGGAAAGCGGTTGCTTGGAGGAACGGCAGGGGTGACGGCAGGATGGCTGGGATTGCACTCCCGGCTATAGGTGGTATCAGAAGACTGCAGGGTGTAGGTAAGGACTGAGGGTATTAGGGGTGACGGTCGGGCAAATGTGGGAAAAAATGATGGGGACGGCTGGTGATGGCTAGGGACAGTCTGGGGCTGCAGACAAACTATGAGTGATATTGTGATGCCTTGTAACCGACACAATAAGCGATACGTCTACAAGCGAAGAAGGTTAAATAGATCATCAAGTACCCCAAGCGGTAAGATAAGACTGAGCCAATCATTCCGCTACGAGCCCGATTCCCTCCTTCAAATACTTCTATAAGCCCCTTTCTTTAACTATAATCACGGTGGTGATCGCAAAAAGCCAAAGATCTGATGCAACCAATATCAGCACCTTCCTACCGCGATAGTGCAAGTATATGCTTGCTGTATTGCAGATTCATGCCGGTGGTCTTTGTTTTCTAATTTGAAGAACACTTTTGGTTCTTTTATTTCTTAAAGATGCATCCTTCCTTGCTTATTAGTTTACACATATAGCATATGATTTGCCTGTTCATGAGTGAGCTGGATCAAATCATGAGATTGAAGTTTCTGAGCATACCAGCCAAAGAGATGTAACAGAGAAACACCACAGGGCCCTACCGGGCCTGGTGGGGCGTCCAGCCTACCTCCATCTGCCTTAGTCCGTTCATGGACTCGAAAAAAGACAGACTACCACCGGCGGTCTGTCCGGTCCTACCTCCAAGATGGACGGACTGGACGGTTCAGAACACTGCATATCAAACAAAAGTGTATAGTATGGCCAGTAGAAGCTTCCCCCTCCCTTATCGCAATTTCAATATTATCAACAGCTTGGTTTATTATGGGATACTTAATATGGTAAGATACTTCTTTCGTTGATGATTGAACAATACGGGGAAAAGAGATATATTCTAGGTTTTCAATAAAACATGTATTTCTGGAGATAGTAGTAGTGCTATTAGACGACCGGTATGGGCCCGGGATTGAATAGGGATTCAGTATTCTGGCGGCGGATTAAGTGAATACAGTCATGGACTCTCGTATCATAAGGTTCAAGGTATTTTTTTCTTTTATTGTCAGTGCCCACTTAGGAAACGCGAATGACTGTAAAGGTGCTGTACTAACTGGTAAGACAAATAGTAACCCGAAAAGGAGACAAAAAAAAAGGAAAGAAAGAGAAAAAAAACTACCTGCAAGCTTTTGCTAGTTCAACAGTGCCCTCAGTCTTCACTATGATATGAACATTGGCGACCACTCGCACTCTACGAGCAGAGCACCCCACCCCCACACTAGCAACACAAGTCAAAGTCGGAATGCGGACCAGGCGAGATTAATCACCCCTCCGAGCCTCCCTTCCGAGACCAGGAGTGGTATGGTAAATAGGCAGTTGGATTTCCAACTGGTTTTATATCTGCTTCAGGGATTGCAAAAAGTACCTGCAGTTTTTTATCACGCGTGTATACCTACACCCCTATTACTACCTACAGTACCTTGAGAATTCGACCTAGCGACCTTTTCATCTTGACATTTCCCTTCCACATTCCCAGTACAGTCCTTACTGTAAAAACTCAAATAGAAGAAAAAAAGTGCTAGGACATTGGAATTTCGTTCCTCAGCAACGCTGGTGGAGGGGGGGGGGGCACAGCAAACCCAGCCCCCAGTCGAGACAAATCAAAAAGAAACATAACCTCTCGAATTCCTCCACCCGCCAACCTGCCATCGGGACTAAAGGGCCAAACTCGGGTAATATAAACAACATACCGGAGCGTGGAGTAGATTGGCTGGGCGGGTGAATCAGCTGGTGTGTGATTCCGCGCGGCTTATTAGAGGCAAGTTTGGCAAAGAAAACCCCCCCCCACAGGTTAGGAGGATGTAAAGTCCCTAGGCAATAGTGTTCGTGAAATCGCTTAGCCGGATGTCTCATATTTTCACGAACACTTGCCTAGGGACCGTAATATGATGCACTATTAGAGATATGGATCTCCTGTGCCTTAGTCGGCCGCGGTAATCGAGATTTTTTCCTATATTCCAAACTCTTTTCCCGTATGTTTTAGATGATCCACACCCTTCCTGATGCAAGACGTTTTCAACCTTTTGTATGGGGGGAGGATCGCACCCTACCTTCTCCGTCTCGCCTGCTCAGAGTGCTAAAGGAGTTCAGCGTGCTGGGGCACAACCCTGGGAGGATAGTTCTGTTCTATGATACTTTTCTAATTTGTTGGAATAGTAGAATTGGCATCAACAAGAGAGAAATTGGGATTGAAGAACCGCTTGATTAACTGTGGCACCCAGGGGCCTCGCTATACTAGTATACCCGAGTACCCTTATTTCTGTTGGCCGCACCCGGAGTCTCACAGGCCCCCGGAGACTAGTCCACTAGCTCAATTGTCAAGCGTCGTGAACCCCAGGATACTGGTACCCCCATATCCCAACATAATTCATAGATTTGTGCTGCGAGTGACCTTTCATGACTCTCGTGTTGCTTACTGTTAGAAATGACCTGTGGCATTGAACCCAATGAGTAGTGTGCCAGGTAGGCCATTTTCACAGTGGTTACTCGGGTGCGGGAGGTGTAAGGGCGGAAATAAGGGAGAGATGGAAGGCCAAGTAAGAAATGAGTTGGGATTGGTTTTATCGGTTGGTTTTTCGGAAGTTAGGAGTGAGAGAGAGATAAAGTGGGACTTGCTACTAAGTACCGCAAGAGGGCTGCATGAGGAAGTGTACCCATAGCTTTCAATCCGCGCATGAGCCCTCACTGCTGATAGCTACCTAACAAGGACCAATCTATCCGTCTCGCATTCTAATTGATGAATTATATTTGCATAAGCTGAAAACACATTTTCGTAAATGACACAAAGGCTAGGATAAGCTCAAACCCTTTCTACTAGTTTGTATTAATTAAATTATACAATATATATTCAACTAGTATACATAGCAGAAAACAGCACACATTATAAACTAATAATATCAAATTGAGCATATATGAAGAAATCAGTCACAAAAAATATCTACAAAAACAAGGTTTGAGTTGATACACAGCTTAACTTACTACAAGCCAAACAGACCTCTCATATTCAATAAACCAAACATGCCCCTCATCAGATCAACCCTGTTTTTCAGTTCGTCCACAATCTGACAGGGAAACAATAATTGAATCCCAAATCACAATCATGTCAGACAGGAGTTTTTCATCATTTGAGGTTGAACAGATCCCCCAGATTATTAACCCACAATCCATGTCTAGCACCCAGTTCTCTATCCTGAAACTCCCCAAAAGGGGAAGGAGATCACGCTCAAGTGCCAGACAGGAGAAACCGCCAATTCCGCCTCCAGATACCTACAACCCTTTTAAGAGGGCTGGTATCTGGATTTCTATATTTCCCCCAGGTGCTGCGTTTTAAGTTGTCCATTTTGGATCTTTCTGATGGTTAGTATTCAGCCTACCCACCCACCACAAACTTCTGAGCCATGTGTACCTAGTATGATAGCATCATGGTAATACAGTTAGTAAACGCTCCTCATATGATATGGAAAATAAGCCAAGGAGCAGATAAAAGAATTGAGCAAAAAGGAAGGATGTAATAATAAACTGGGTCATACCATAAGCACATGGCCGGACGGCAGAATCACAGCGCATGCTTCAAAATACCACAAATGGGTAGAGCACGAGAGCGCTATGCAATTAAAGACACAAAAAGTAAAGAGAAGAAAGGCTGTGTAAGGAGAGAGAAGAGAAGATTGATGAGGAAAGAAGGTGAGAAGGGGGAGGACACCCCCCTTATATAGACTTTCCGTAAAAGCGCCAAGACCACCCTGTCGGCCAAAAATGATGTTCATAGCCCTAGAATACTATCGCAGGGCTTGCGGTGAGGTGTATGGTTTAGAGCTTTAAACCATTTATGCTTCAATGGGACTGTCATAATAATATTACGGCCTGTTTGACAAAGATGGGACCGTTCCTTTGGGAGACCGTTTCTGCTGTGAAAATCGCATTCTCTCCGTTTTGAAACTGAAGGAAAAGGGTCATTTGTATGGGGGAAAGGAACAGAACCGTTCTATCCAAACAGACCTTTATTCAGTGGTCCATCACCTTTTGGAAAGTCTTTGTAACCACACTGGGCCATTCATGTACTTGTAGCTGGTATAACAAATCAAATGAGAGAATATGGTGCAGCCAGAAAAAGATCCCCTCATCTCGCAATTTTGAGTCTATTGACCCGTTGGCTTACCATAAGATGCTTGAAACGACGGAGGATTCTTTTGCCAGAGGCAGAAGAATAGGGGGAGAAAAAGTGAAATGAGGAACTAGTTGTAACTTTCCAACAATGTAACGACATCCTCAGTCTGTACTAGGAATATATACTGGTGCTTCTACTCCAACAACAACACAAGTCGGAAAATGAATCAAGCATAATCAGCCACACTCCGAACCGGAGATCACCACCATCGCCCCAACGGAGAACCCGAAAGAGTTAGACTATGGAACATCCGCCAGCCATCTCTTCTGATGCTGGGAGTGATCTGGTGGGCAGTTGGATTTACACCCGGTTTTATTAGATCCTACTTCGTGGGTGTGCAGGGTACTTGCGGTTTTGTCACTGGAATAAACCGGCAGTCCTACCACCTACAATACTCCGAAATCTTTAAATAACTATTTTTTTTTTCACATTTCTCTCGAACCCCCCCCCCCTATCGTCCACCCCCACCTCCCCTAGGAACTGAACATAAAGGGCCTTTGCGCTCAGGTAATCCAAACAACTTAACTTTTCCGCTCATCAAACAGTAAAGCATTACAAGTGTGAATGATACCGGCGACGGCTAAAAATACAGCTGGCGGTATCTATTCTCCTTTCCCTTCCCTGTATTCTCTTCCACCATTCAGGTGCCCAGGTAATGCGAACAAAGAATTGTGCGCCCACACGGAGCAAGCGCACAAGGAGCAGCTCGAAGCTATCGATAACGCACTGCCAGGCCAGGAGTCGATAGACCTAGAGATATTCGTGACGGAGGGGATTCCAGAGAGTGAGGTAAATGCGCACAATCAAAAGATTCTAGCTGCAGTTGCTCAGAGAGAGGCAGACCGCCGGGCCGCAAGTGGGCAATCCGGGAAATGCACCAGACTAGAAGGTAGGCCAGACACAAGTGTGAGCCGGCAGGTATATAAATTCCGCACAAATCCTCCTACAGGCTAATTCGGCGACAAAAAAAACCCCCCCTCCGAATTCGGCCAATCTAAAAGGATGCGCTATCGGAGCTATGAATCCTCTGTCCCTTAGTCTTGTGCGCTGATCGAAATCTTTCCATATTTCAAGACTCTTATGGCAAGTTTTCCACAGTGTTCTCAGCCGTCCGGGGACCCCCGGACCAGACGGGAGGGCAAAATGTAGTCCGTCCTCGTCCTTGAACTCCCAGGACGGCCGTCATTAGCAAGGACGACAAGCCCGACGATCTGAGACAACTTCACAGCCAGGGGACGGCAGGTAACTACTATACATAGGACGGAAGGGGACTGTGGGTGACGGCCGGGTGCTATCAAATCCATCCTATCCACGCCGTATCCACATACACACACACCCTCCAAGAATAATTCTAAGATCACCAAATAACATAGCAATATAGTAAAGGTTAACGAGGGGAAGTTATCTCTAAATTGTAGTTCTATTGCTTTCTAATATACTATAAATTCTAAGCCCGACACCTATTATCACTATTCTTGTCTACTTAATACTGGGAAAAGAAATTAGACCCTGCAGGGTGAGACATTTGTGTGTGGGGGACGGTGGAGGGAATGGTCCTTAGCTGTATAACTGGTCGGGCAAGTTCAGGAAAGGACAGGACAGGCCGACAAAATGTCGTCCGTCCTCGTTTTTCATTCTTACTTGTCCGGCATGTTGACAAAATGGGCGGACGGACTGCCCCGTTGCGAACACTGCTATTGCCTTAGGGCAGGCAGCCGGACACACAATGGATATCTTTCTCCAAAATACTTACTGATGATGGCCGGGCTCTACAGATAATAGTCCAGCTGAGTAGAGGTCCACCAGAATGTTATATTTATTGAGACTGCAGGGCCCAGCAGTCATCCCCTAGAATGGTCGTGGCTAAGAAAGACAGATATAGTGCTCTAGTGTCCTTACCCCCCCTATGCTCGACTCCCAGAACAGTTGAAAACACTATGCATAATAACTAGATAATATTATTCTACTAGTACATAATATAAGAGAAGAGAAGATATTATAAGCTAATAGTACAAAGATTGATATTCGCTAAGATAATCAGTTGCAAAACATTTATAAAAACGAATTTTGAGTTGATACACAACCCAACTCACTAACTAAACAGATGCCTCATATCCAAGAAACCAAAAGTGAAGTGCCCCTCATCAGATCAACCCTGTTTTTCAGATCGTCCATAATTTGACAGAGAAACAAATAATTGAATCCCAAATCACAATCATGTCAGAGCAAAGAGGTTTTTCATCATTTGAGATTGAACAGATCCCCCAGATTATTAACCCACAGTCCACCACGTCTAGCACTCAGTTCTCTATCCTGAAACTCCCCAAAAGGGGAAGGAGATCACGCTCAAGTGCCAGACAGGAGAAACCGTCAATTCCGCCTCCAGATACCTACAACCCTTTTTAAGAGGGCGGGCTGGTATCTGGATTTGTATATTTCCCCCAGATGCTGCGTTTTAAGTTGTCCATTTTGGATCTTTCTGATGGTTAGTATTCAGCCTACCCACCCACCACAAACTTCTGAGCCATGTGTACCTAGTAGTAGTAGCATCATGGTAATACAGTTAGTAAACGCTCCTCATAATATGAGATTATAATTAAGGCAAGGAGCAGATAAAAAGAATTGAGCAAAAAGGAAGGATGTAATAAAATAAACTGGTCATACCATAAGCACATGGCCGGACAGCAGAATCACAGCGCATGCTTCAAAATACCACAAATGGGTAGAGCACGAGAGCGCTATGCAATTAAAGACACAAAAAGGTAAGAGAAGAAAGGCTGTGTAAGAAGAGAGAAGAGAAGATTGATGAGGAAAGAAGGTGAGAAGGGGGGGACCCCACCTTATATAGACTTTCCTCAAAACCGCCAAGACCACACCTGTCGGCCAAAAATGATGTTCATGGCCCTAGAATACTATCGCAGGGCTTGTGGTAAGGTGTATGATTCACAGCTTCACACGATTCATGCTTAAATGGGACTATCATATTATCGTTTAGGACCTGTTTGGATACAATGGTTCCGTTCCGTTCACCCATACAAATGACCCTTTTCCTTACGTTTCAAGATAGAGAGAGTGCGGTTTTCACAGTAGAAACGGTGGTCCAACGGAACTGTCCCATTTTTGCAACCAAACAGGCTCTTTGTTGTCCGCTCTCTTTTAGAAAGTTTTCATAACTACACCGGTCTGGTCTATTCATGTAGTCGTAGCTAGCATAAGATATCAAACGGGAGTGGATAGTGTATCCAGCAGAAGGTCCCCCCCCATACCGCAATTTCTAAGTTATCAGCCGCTTGGTTCATCATATTATGGTACCGTAAAAACTGTAATAATTGAGTCGTGTGCTATGTAGTCGCGAATTCCCTACTTGAGAAAAGGGGGGCGAAAAGTACCGCAAAAAAGACGGCTCAGCCCTTCTAAGAGACATAAAAAAACAAGAGATCTTACTAGAGGGGGCAGCTCTGACTACATAGCACACCACCCAATTATTACAGTTTTTACGGTAAGATAGATACTTCTTTTGCTGATGATGGAACAATACAGACAAAAGAAACTCGAGATATTTGCTAGGCTGCCAATGAACCTTCTATTCCCGGGAGTGGTAGTAGCAATCCCCGGTTGGGCGGTTCTGGCCCGGGATTGGATGGGGATTAAGTATTCGGGCGGGGGCGAGCGGACAATAGCCATATCATCGCATTTTTCGCCGGAACCTCTAGTATCAAGAAGTCCATATACTACCGGTATATCTCACCACCTCTTCCAGACCTATGATACAACTAATATTATATCGAGAGAAACCTCCCACACCATCTCTCTTAACATTTATCAATCTCCTTAAGCGTTTATACCTCATCAATTCATAACAATACCTTCCATCAACATTTGATATTCCAACACTGTGCTTTAACCCCGAGCTACTAAGCACTGCCGGATCTATCCGCAAGCACTAGTCTTCTAGCCTGGCCCGGATAATTCGCCATGATCCACACCTAGGACTATACGATGTATATAAGGGACAGACATAAAACAATAACATACATCACTTGCGAGTCTCACCAATTTTTGAAGATTTTGGCCAGTAGGTCACTTCCGTGTGTGCGAAGACTTCATTCCTGTGCTATACTTGCTAGAATTAAGAAACATCTCACCCCCCCACCGGACGTCATTTCCTCTTTCTTTCCTTCTTCTACCAATATCCCATCTGGTGTACCGGGAGAATCATAAGTGATGAGCTGCGCTGGGAGGATTAGAGCTCTAGGAATGCTCGGCAGTTTAAATTACCCGTGAGGGTGGGTTAAATTAAGCTTTGGCGATGCGAGTGTCTATTGGATAAGAGAGTGGGGAGCGTGGGTGTGGTTGGGGGCTGGAAGCTTCTGCGCAAGATGGAAGTTTTTTTCCCTTGTCTCTTTTTATTTTCTTTTTCTCTTGCGGGGGGAAGTGGTTAGTCGTAGAGTACTCGAGCACTGGTGGTACAGGGAAGGTAACTTGTCTTGGGGGTAAGGTAGTAGACACGAAATGTGTGGTATTTGGGTCAAACAAAAGGGAAGATTGGAAATGTCACGTAAGGCATCATGTGATAGAAAGAACTGGACTTGGATGGCATACGGTACTAAACTACACCAGTATTGCGGACGAGCCCCGCAAGGCTAGTGAATAAAGACTGAATCGAATTGTGTATACACGAACACCCATCAATCGAATATTAACCTTCACTGCAACGCTAGGGAAAAATGAAGGAAAGAAGAAAGAGTAAAACCGAATTACAAATCCCCCTCCCAACCTACCCAACGAACTAGTTAACCAAGCCTAATAATCCCAGCAGCCATCAACTTCTGCACCTTCCCCCTGACAACCGGGTTCTTCATATGCTCGGTAAGCGCGGCAGGGTCCCTCTTAGCCTGTTGCAGGATACTCTGCATGACAGGGTCGGAAATAATGGCGACGATCTCTGGATCCTTTTGTATCCTCTCCATGGTCTGCTCCTCGGTCTCACCCTCGCGCGCAGAGTACATCGTTTGCATGGCCTTCCTGGTGAGGTCCTCGATTTCTCTGGTGTGTTTGTTCTCCGTGTCCGCTTCTGTTGCCGCGTTGCACGCCTCGAGGCACTTGTTGTACTCGCGCATGGCGAAGCAGGCTTGGGCTTTTCGGATGTGGGCGCGCATGAAGCCCGGGTCGCGCTTGATGGCTTCGTCGCAATCCTTGACAGCTTCCGGGAAGGACATGAGTTTTGTGAGGGCCGCTGCGCGGTTGGTGTACCCGCGTGGGTCCCCTGGTGCACGTTTGATCATCTCCGTGTAGGACTTTACAGCCTCGGGCCAGTTTGCAGACTTGAAGTGGGCATTCCCAGCTTCTCTTGCCTCTTCGGCTTTTTCTGGGTCGACGTAGGAGACGCGATCGCGGTCTGCTTGGATTTTCTCGACCGTACGAAGCTTTTGGAGGATTTCGGGGGTGCGGTGTTCCGTGAGGGATCGTTGGTAGTAGTCTATTGCTGCGGGGTAGTTTTCAAGTTTTTGGTGGGCGGTACCGATACGACCGAAGGCTCTGAGTTACCGGCATTTGTTAGTTTGGATTGAGGCGAGATGGGGAGAGGGTGGAGATACTTTGCGACAAGTTTAAAGTCGGCGTGGAATTCACGGCCTTCTTCAATGGCCCTTTCGCACTCCTTTATGCAGCCCTCGTAGTCGCCCGCTTCAAATTTGGCGGCTGCGAGGTTGTTCAAGTAAGTGATATCTTTATGCAACTCCCATGCTTTATTATAGTGCTCAATAGCAGCGTCGAAGTTGCGTTTCTTGTAGTTCTCATTACCCAGTGCTTTCTCCTTATCTGCTGCCTCCTTGGCCTCCTTCTTAGCCTTGGCTTCTTCGTTCTCCGGCTCCGGAGGTGGAGTCTTTGGTGGTGGTGCACCGGATGCGTCACGCATTTCTACATCGTCAGAGGATCTAGCAGCTCCCCCTGGCCCGCCAGAACTATCGCCCATTTCCATCTGGAGTCCCAAGAGGGCTGCGATGACCTGCATGATCCTTGGGTCACGCAGCTCGGCTTGGATACGGTTGGGGTCCTCACGAATCCTTTCCAGCTTTTCCATGAATTCCATGTCGCCAAGGTAAGCGGAAGTCTTTGGATTTCTTGCCAGCTTTTCCAGAAATTGTGGGTCTTTGAAGAGGTTTCCCATGCCGAGATCTGCGGCGCCGTCCTGCTGGCTGTCGCGAGCTATAGCTTCCTGGACGGATTTTACTCCAGACTTGGCTTGCGCGTTGTCTGGGTCGAGTTTCAAGGCTTCTCCATAGGTGTCCAGTGCTTCGACTAATAACATTGTTAGCTATCTCTAAAAGATGCGGGGGGTGGATGGTTGGATGCCTAAATCTCCTTGGCCGTGAAGGGCAGCACCCTTCCTGGTGTAACCTTTGGCCCAGTCCGGCTTTATCTCTGCACAGTGTTAGCTTATTGACTAATGAGGGAAGCAAGGCTTATACCAATGCACTTGACCGCATCCTTAAGGGCACCGTCAAAGTCCTTGATAGAAGCGTAACATGCGGAACGATTCGAGAAGAGAACATGATTATTAGGATCAACTTCAATGGCCTGGGTGAAGAGGTCGCTGCTATCCGTTAGCTCGCTCAATTTCTCCTAGGACCGCAAGGGAGAAGAACATACATAGCCTTGTCGAAATCTTTCGCAGAAAAAGCCGCGTTTCCTTCGGCTTTAAGCTACACCACAGTCAGTTTACCATCCCATCATTCCATGCCTTGCTAGCCCTCGCTGGAGTCGGTAGAAGAGAACGAAATACCTTGTCGGAAGACATGTTGCTTAATTATTTTCCGAGGGATTGGAATCCAAGATACAGAGCTGTGATTTGTGTTCCCCAAAGGAAAGAAAATATTAAGGGTGGAATAGGGGGTGGGAGAGATAAGGTAGAGGAGGGGCTTGAAAAAAGTGGTGGGATGGTTGCACAGTTATAGCGGGGCAAAGAAAGTTCGAGGGGGTTCCAGAAATTTGTGTGGGGTATAGCCACCACAAGTCAACGACGAGTTGCCAGAGCGATGTTGCTAAGATTAGGGGTTTTGGGTGCTAAAGATGTCCCTGGTGACTTTATTAATGTCCTTGGTGGGATTTTATTAGGCATATCATTCTTGTAAGAGTATCATAATATTATGTAACCTGGCCGCGAGAGTAGAGTATATTGCCACCGTACCCTGGGCTGAATTACCGGCACGATACCGGTATTCCAGTGCAGTGTGCCAGCATAGCACTCGTACTCGTAAGTCCATTTTTTTCTCGTTCTCATCCAGGGCCTTCTCTCTGCACTTTGCTGCGTTGAGCTTGGTTCCTGATGTTTCTCCACCCACCATCGATCGCGCCAAGAACTCTGTTCTCTGTTTGAGCCTCATTCGAAAACAAGGTTATCCTCATGGCTTATCACTCACTTTTGGATTAGGAGAAACAACCCTTCCCAGACCCCCGAGAAGGCCAGCAAACGTTCCAAAGCCTTATTACACTTATGCTAACCGTCTAAATTTCAGCCAAGGAATTGAATTATCGCCCACTCCCAACACCAAGCCACACCAAACCATGTTGCTAAACAAGAGCCCGAAGCTACTGCCCGGAGCTGGGGGTCGCCCGTTCGGTGATATATTAGGAGGTCTCTGGTAATCTCCGAGTTGTACTCGAGTACATTGTTGTGGCTAACCTCTTAGAGGAGAAATCATATAACCTGCCGTACTTGTACCGCCTTCTGCCCCGTCGGAGAGGGAGATAACAGAGGATGGTTTGAATGCTTGGAAGCCCCCAACTCAAGCGGTCGCTTACGCTATGCGTGTTCCACCAAAGTTTCCCAAGCCATGTTCATAAGCGAGGGCGGAACGGGGCATGCTTCTTGCCGGAGTGAGTGTCTAACTGAGGGTCACACGAGTCATGAATCACGGATCACGGAGAACTGTGTGGGAGCCTTCGGAGGTACGAGTACGGTACTGTATAATTGAAGGGCGGATTTTGGGGGAAAATCCGAACAAGCCAACCATAAGGATCGCGCACTCGCAGGGCCCCATTTGCTTTTTCATCAGTCTTCCTGACACCGGTACATGCTCTATATATCCCGAAACCACGTTTTTTGACTGGTATAGATTGCCGGGTGGCTTGAATGAATTGGTCCTTTTAGGCATTTTAGCGGGAGCTCCGGAGTGGGCTATCCCTACCGGCATTTTTTATTTTTTATTTTTTATTTTTTATATTGATGCGCTGGTCCGTAGGAAAGGACATCACGAGTATTTGATTTGGGGAGGCATTGAGGGAAGGAAAAAGGAAAAAGTGTTGAGCTTTATTTTCTTCGGCTGCTAGGATCAAGCTTGGTATCGAATCGCAGTCGTCATCTTGTCAACACCAACCAAGCACCGTCCGTCTGTCTCCTCCTCCCCGTCGCTCCCCTCTTTGTTCCTTTTCTTCCTTTTCCTTTTCCTCATCCTCCTTCTACCCTCTCGTTTCCCCAGTTCAGGTTCCAGGAAAATTTTATATTCTTCACGCGTCTCCTTGCAGAATCCCCCACTCCCACATCCACCATCTTTCCATTGATTCTTTTTTCTATTATCGTCAAACTCGCTACCCATTCCGTTCCCACTGCTAGTGCCGGTAGATCGTCCACGAGAATCATCAGTATGTATCCCTGGTCATGTCCCTGTCCCAAAGCTATCGTCTACAGTATGCCAAGACGGGAATACTCAACCCGGATGTTGTCGCTGCCTGGCAAGGCCTGTCTGCTTTGGCCTTGTTGGGTGGTCACGGCTCCGGGAGAGGGCATATTTTGTTGGCCTTGTTATCACTTCTTTTCCCTCATTTCCCTCTTTTGCCTCCCTTCTGACCAGATTTCAGTTTCTATTTTCTAGGACTCGCTACGCTCCTATTCACACAAAGATCAATCACTGGTACGTTGAAATCGGAAGGGGGAGATTGAGTGAGAAAAAAAAAGAAAGAGGACAAAGCGTCAAGTCAAACATGTTTGGGCACAATCCAATTACTAGTTATTCGCATAGCCGACGAAGATCATCCTTGTCGAGTATGTTCTTTGCTGCTTCTTCTGTTGCAACTCCGAGTAAGTTAATGAATGGGGGTGGGGCTTGTCTGAAGTGGTGATATAAAGGGCCAATGTTCCGTGTTCGTTTGTCGGAAGGCTAATGTTTGTTTTGGGATATTTAGGCAACAAATCGAGCGATGGCGATAGGGTCGATTCTGAGGAGGAGACTGTGGTGGATGATGGAGAGAAGAATAGTATGTGATCAGCAGCCGTGGATACTAAATTCCGGCGGACTCGAAAGGTGAGATCTATGTGAGGGTACTAATCGAAATGCTCCAGTGCTACTTTCGATAATATCACAGCTTCGACCGGGTGCGGATTTGAGCCGAATTACACTGCCAACCTTCATCTTGGAGCCGAAGAGTATGTTGGAGAGGATTACAAAGTATGAAGACAATTCCCTTGACTTTTCAAGGAGAGGCTGACTTTTTGTCATGTAGCTTCATGCAACACCCTGAAACATTACTTCCGATGAGCGAGGTGGAGGATCCTACGGAGCGATTTATATCGGTCGTCAAATTTTATCTCAGCGGATGGCACATCAAGCCTGTGTAAGCTTTATTTTTCTGGATGCTGGGTAGCCTTTTGCTGATGTTTACTTAGAGGAGTCAAGAAGCCGTTGAACCCTATTCTTGGCGAATATTTTACATGCTATTGGGACTTTAACGAGACGCCTGGAACTCAAGCTTTTTACATTTCCGAGCAAACTTCGCACCATCCTCCAAAGTCTTCATATTTTTACATGGCCCCTCACCACCATATCCGTATTGATGGCACACTGAAGCCGCAGTCTCGATTCCTTGGAAACTCGGCCGCCTCTATGATGAACAGCTCTGTTGTGGTCCTCCGATTGCTTAACCGGGGTGCTACTGCCGGGGGACCGGATGGTGGGGAAAAATACATCTTAACACAACCCAACATGTATGTTCGGGGGATTCTCTTTGGAAAAATGAAATATGAACTTGGCGATCACTCATATGTCAAGTGTCCTGAATTGGATCTTGTGGCCGATATAGAGTTCAAAGTCAAAGGATTTTTCACCGGAGCGTATAATGCTATTGGTGGTTTTATCAAAAGGGAAAGCACTGGTGAGGTTTTGTATGAGATAACTGGCAGTTGGAATGGTGAAACCTTCATTAAGGATGTTCTGGTGGGTTCACCCTTATGTAGTCTATGTTCGAGGGCTAACGGATGCAGACCGGCAAGAGAGATTTGCTTTTTGATGCCACGAACGCAAGCCCTACACCTCCGGCCGTTCGCCCGTTGTCTGAGCAGGACGATCGCGAGTCCCAGAAATTGTGGAAACCTGTTACTTCCGCTTTGAAGAAGAGAGATCAAGACACCGCGACAGAAGAAAAGTTCCGGATTGAGGATAGGCAACGAGAGGAGGCTCGGCTAAGGGAGGCCGATGGGGTGGAATGGACCCCGAGGTTCTTCCGGAGGGTTGATCCTGCAAAGGGAGAAGAGGAAGAATTGGATTGGGTCATTTCAACTCACATGTGGGTTGTCCGCTGGCGTGGTAGTGGGTGCAAGATATGATATCTGACAACCTTGGCTTATAGTGATGGGGCAACACCCGAGGAACAGATCAAGCAGATTCTCACCATTGCCCCAATACTTACCGGGGTTAGACGAAACAGCAAATATGACATCCCACCCCATAACCCTCATCACGAAAAGGCACTAGAGGAGACTAAAGGAGATTCCAATCTACTAGATGTATTGTTTCACCTGCAACCTGCTGGTGCCGGTACTCAGGTACATAGGACACCACAACCACCACCTGCTCTTGAAGCAAACTTGATAGATTTTGGGTTGGAGGCTGATGCAAAGGACGATGGCTTGGGGTCTACTTTGATGCCAACCAGTAAAGGAATTGCAACAGGACGTTTCGGCTCACCGGGCCTTGATGATATGCGGGAACTCGGAGGATCCTTGCTAGAGTCGGGGGCAGGATCGAGGCGCGAGACGTTAGAACAAAAATCGGCGGACAACAGTAGTGTGATAAGCGACGACGACAGTAGCGACGGGTTTGAGGATGCGGTGGAAAAGTAGATTTGGCGATTGGCGAATTCAACATAAACGTGTCGGTACTGGGGCGGGCGAGGAGCATTAGCTTTAAATGATTATGGATTCTTCAACGAGTATAATTGGCGTAGGCGTGGGGCAAGTATCTCTGCTTTTTTTGCGAGGGACCTGATGTGTATAGCATTGCTATTGGGCTTTCTTTTACCACCTTTTTTCTGATGTTTTTCTATCCCAATCTTAGCCTCATTCCTGGGTATCATATCTTTCTTTCGCTCGTTTTCATATCTTACGAGATTTGTGTTTTGCGTGTAGACTTGTTTTCCGCCCACGGTTTAGAAACGGGGTGTTATTAGATGGGGGACGTGAACTACCGGTAATGCGATGGATGCGAGTGTCGATGTTGTTATGAGTGTTATGGCGCCTGCTGAGTGGTGATCTGCGCTTGATCTGGCTGTCTTGGATGGTGCTCGAGTTTAGTGCTCGAGCGCCGGCACGCTGGGTTCTCGATTGATGGCAGTCTTGTGAACCTTGCTTTGCGCCAAGACACACGCTAATCCTAGTTTCAAAAATGCCCGGAGATCTGCACGCCAAGCATGTGACACCCAAATCCGGGAGTCTTGGCAGCACGATTTCTGGATGCTTTTAGAATTGGGAGCACATCAGCTATGATACCCGTAGAATTCCATAAATAAGCCGCACCTTAGAATAGGCCGCAGCAACACACAAAGCCTAGGTCACGTGGGTGACCCCTTAGGTATCGTAATACTTTGCTCCACAACTCAACCTTTGAACAATCCGCGCGGCTTATTTATGGAATTCTACGGTATTGTACTTGCGAGTTGCAAAAGTTTCCGGAAATGTGGACTTTAGCTTGTGGCTAACTTAGGTGTGGCAGTCATAAAAAATGCCAAGCCTAGTCTCCACATTTCCGGAAACTTTTGCGATACGCAAGTAAAATGCCAAATGGTAAGTGGGATCACAGTCTATCACTCGTGAATTTATTGATCTCACACTTTTGACCCACGTAGTATAGTCTATCATTGTCTATGGCAGTTTTGTAGCAAGAATCATACAGTACGGCGCTTTCGCTCTCAAAACCGGCTGGGGGGCCGTGGATCCTGATGCGCACCTCGAGCTGTTTTATTTTATTTTATTATAGTGAATATTTCTTCCCGTGGAGGGGGGGGTATAAGTTTGCACTAACCCAACAACCTGGCAACTGTGTGGTATCGTTGTGCCGGAATAATACGATGGGAGGCCTTTCGGGGGGGGGTGAGTTAGTCTTGTCCTCGGGTAGTAATGGTATCAAGTACGGGGGGGGAGAGAGGAGGCGGCGCTTTGGGGTGGGGATGTAATAATTGTATGTCTGTGTTCCTGGTGGTCCATTTCTTTCTGGTGATGCTTGGCGGTCGGTGGCTTGCCGGTGATGAGGATATTTGTCATTGCCGGTATATAGATAGTTTGTTTGTCCTGAGCCGTCCGTTTGGTTTTTGGAAAGAGCCCGGTTGGAAGTTGTGATTCCTGAGTTAAATTTTCAGGCCTAAGCTGTGTTTCTGTTTCTGTTTTATTGTCTTAAATTTTTAGAGTTTATGATTTGTGAGTTTTTTATATATTTATTTAGCTTAGAGCAAATGTCCTCGTGCGGTTGTTGTGAATTCGCTATTGGGGGTTTCTGGGTGAAGTTTGGCTTCCTTCTACGAGATCGCCGCTTCTTATCGGGGTAGTAGTATATTCTCTTCCGGGACTATTTATAGGTGCTGGATCGGGAGGTATTATCGTCTTGTATAGTACTGATCTTGCTGGAGGGGAGAGGGGCGACTCCAGCGCCCCCCGCGAGATTTCCAATTGTGCCGGTTCTTTCGGTAGACACTTTTTCGTCCTCCGGAGTTAGGGGATGTGGTTACTACCTTAAGAACTCAGAAGAAGGGGCGGGGGCTTTAAGGATCCGGTATAAAATTGGGAGATTCAAGGTTCTGAGTTGGACTTGCAGCTATAAGACTAATTCAAACTTGGATATACTAATAGTAATATGATCTGATGGATTTGTTTAAGAGATATGTGTTAAGGGTGTGCAGTGGTAGTGAGGGGTAACTTTTACGATATGCATAAGTAGCTAATGTAGTTGGAGTTGGAGTTGAACAAAGCTCGAGGTTGAATAGAAGTTAAGTTATGGCTTAATTGACTCTTTGTATTTTTTTACTTTTTATTTATTTATTCACTAGGTAGTGTTCCGAACTGTCTGGGGGCTTAGCTGGGATGACGAGGATAACACTAGGAGAAGGAACCGCTAGGTATGGTTCTGTGCAGGGTAAGTTTCATGGGGGACTGCCGGCCTTTGTTGTGGCCGGCGGGCCCGACACGCTATGCATTTTTCGGCTTAGTTATATGCACTAAACCGCCACCGCTCTGGCAGACAGCAGGGAGATGACATGATGGCGGGGATTGTAGGGGGACCATGGGGGTGTCAAAAAGCCGTGGGATGCAGGGAAGGACTGTGGGGGGCGGACATAGACGGTAGTTAGGGATGACTGCCGGGGACAGGGGAACAAAGAATGAAGGGATGGCTGGCGACCGAGGAGGACCGCAGCTAAATGATGAGTGATGTATTGTGATTCCATGTAGCACGCACGTGGTTTCTGCGTACAAGAAAGAGAGGGGGGTTAAATTGATCATCAAGCCCTTCAAGTATTAAAAATGGGACCGAAGAAATTCATTCCTCCTCCACCTTCAATTTCTTTTTAAACCGCTTCTTTAAAGCGGTCTTTTTAGCTGGTGGTAGTGTCTGTAACGAAGCCGAACCATCGGTACTACCGAAGCCAGTTCTCATGGGAATGCCCGGGAATTTCCGGAAAGTACGATAGGCGGGAGGGCTCAATTGACCATATCAAATCCGGATATCTCCGCCTAATTCTCGCCGTTTAGGGGTAATAAACTGTGGGGAGGGGTATGAAATCTTTAGGGGCTGTTTGGCAGGCCGTTGTTTGTAAAATTCTTGATTTCAAAACATGTTTTGGGCCAAATCATGTGTTATAACAATGAGTGAGTTTGGCACAGCATTGTTTGTACACACAACAAAATCATCGTTTCAACACGTGTGTTGAAACAACATACAAATTATTTACCATAATTACTAAAAATATCAATTTCACAATTAATATGGTTCGTGCGGATCAAGACCTACACCAAGAAATTAGACATTTTCAAATGATAATACCATCAGAACAAGTCACCCTGAAGACTCAAAAAAACCTCTACATTGTTCTCATTCTCTCTCTCAACAATGTAGAGGTTTTTTTGAGTTTCTCAGGTAGCTGTGAGAGGAGGTATAATCATTTGAAGTTATAGATTTTTGGTGAGAAAGATGAAAATGTGTTACGCACAGCCACAATTCAACTGCCGAGATAGGGCACTATTTGGATTAGTAACAATATTATTGTGCCAAGCCTGTATAAAACTTTAGAGAAAATAGTCAATAAAACCTATACCCTATATATTTTATGCAACTTTGATCCAGCATATATATAGAGTCAAAATTGCCATCGTATTTTGAAAGTTGACAGTAATTCTACCTTACTATTACTAGCAGTAGCTTTTAAGTGTAGTAGAACCTGTCAGTGTATTCCTTTAAATATCCAAGCTGGTCATTATACCGCAGGATCCAGTTCAATGGCACGCCCTAAGAAAAATACAGTTCTACGAAGAAGAGTTGGTCGCCAAGGTGGTCGACCACCCTCTGTTGAAGCACCTGGAACTCAGGATGTGGCAGATGAGATGAGTGTTGATGAATCTAATGTCATAGATCATAGTAGAGGTATGTTTAATAATAGCAAGTCGTATATTTCATATTATGTAGACTGAAGCTAATATAAGAACTGTAAATTAGAAAGTATGAGGGCAAATTCTGCTATGCATGAATTAGAGCCAGAGGTAAGCAGTATTAATGAAACAGGAATTAATATGGCAAAGAGTCCCTCACGGCAAACACTATGGCGGCATCGCAAGAAGCTTCAAAGACAACAAGAAGAGGAGATTGAAGCCAATCTTATTGAACATGAAGGTATTTAATCTATTCTGTTATTAATGTAATAAAGCATATGTAAAACTAACTATTAATAATTATCATTAAAGCAGGCACTGAGGTTGAGAATAGCAACTCAGAGGAGTATCAGTTAAGTGTCTTGATTGACCAGGGTTATAAAACCTGGCCCAGATTGTCTAAACTTAGACAAGATACAGTCAAAAGGCATATATTGTCTGATGGTAAGCTTTATCTTGTATATAAAGTAAGTTAGAAGTTTGAATACTAATAGAAATATATAATATTAGGTATAAAGGATTTGAGACGGAAGTTAAAATCAAAGAAGTGCAAGCTACAAGGCTTTGATTTAGAGCGCCATAAGCAAGTATTAGAGTTTATGAGATTTCAGAGGAGGGGGCTGACAAAACAGACATGGCAAATGCCACGAATGGACACTGCGAGACTGGTAGCCGTAACATCAGAGAAGGGACAATGGGTTGCTCTGCGAATCTTAGATGAGGAGCGAAAGTGGATTAAAACCAGACAAATTTGCTTGTTAAAGAAGCGAGAAGAGGGCAGTATTCTATCCCGGTTAGATTCTGAAGAAACAAAGCTTGCAATACGTGAGTATATTGCAGGTGCTGGGGATTCTATTACTTCCCAGCGCCTTGCTTCTGCAATTACTACTTATTGGACTACTGGTAAATTGCCTAACAGTACTGACCTACAGGAGGGAAACATAGCAGGTAGTGAAGATACAAGTAGTTTGGCAAGTAGGATAGAAGGTGAGGCAGATCTCAGAACTAATGTCCAGACAGTATTGAAGAGCCGTACAGCAGCCGAATGGTTGCACAAGCTTGGGTATAAGTATAAAGAAGTTAAAAAGAGAGTCTACCAGGACGGACACGAGTGTGAAGATGTTGTAGCTTATCGCCAAGGTGAGTTTCTTCCTGCACTTGATCATCTCAAGCCATATATGGTCAAATGGGAATTAGATATTGATGGAAACCCTTCAATGATATTCCCGGAAAACTTACCTGCAGGACAGAGGCCAATTGTTCTGGTCACCCATGACGAGTCCACATTTGACTCGAATGAGGGTAGGGGCTATGCTTGGATGAAGGAGGGGGAACCGCCATTACGAAAGAAGAGTAGGGGCAAAGGGATAATGATATCAGACTTTGTTACAGCGGGTGGGAGACTGCAGGCACCTAGTTGGCTTGATATAGAGGATCTGCCTTCCTTTGGCCTCTCTGATGATCTGAACCTTAGATATAGCCCATATTCTGCCACAATGAAGGTAGAGTATGGTGGGGATCTATGGTGGAAAGGTGATGATCTAGTAAACCAGGTTGTACAGGTGGCAGTGCCTATTTTTGAATGGGCTTTTCCTGGATGCCAGACCGTATTCCTTTTTGACAATGCAACTAGTCATTCGGCCTTTGCTTCAGATGCTCTACGTGCAAAGAGCATGAGCCTGCGACCAGGAGGTGCACAAAACAAGTTACGGCCTGGTATTAACCCCCTTACTCTACAGCCTCAACCAAT
>Ga0307509_10002420_pt1 | contig 30226 bp, 36 predicted proteins | sample 10_EM_MG_FD_202245 | JGI IMG/M metagenome (GOLD analysis project Ga0307509, IMG submission 202245) | Populus trichocarpa ectomycorrhiza microbial communities from riparian zone in the Pacific Northwest, United States - 10_EM | ecosystem: Host-associated > Plants > Roots > Unclassified | place...
CCTGGAAATTTCGATTCAATTGACCCCACCACAGTCAACGTTCCTGTTTTCAAGCGCCTCAACCTCATCATCCCCACTCCACTGGAAGTCTCAACCGAAGGCCATCCGACCCGAGATGTTGTTCGTGCCTGTGCTGCGACACGGGGCCAAGGGTTGAAGAAAGGTATCCCTGAGGTTTTCGACACTGTATTTGCTCGGAAGGAGCCTCTCGTAGGTGGGAGGTTGAAGTGGTGGTCAAGCCGAGGTAATTTCCATTCCCCTCCTGGCACACCGTAACTGAACCTCTTTCGAGACCTCTGTGTTGCGCAGGTGCGGGTCATTTTCAACCTCCCGCCGGAATACGGAACATTCCCGGAACCACTTGCCTACGTCAAGTGGTTCAAACTGCTCCGAATGCCAGATCCCGAACACGGGATGTACAAGACATCCCGTTCGAGCCGCCAGCACCACCGGAACGCTTCAATCATCCCCGTCAGCCAGATTGCTCGCAGCTGCCACCTCATACCTATTTTTGGCCGGGAGGTTGACCCAAGATGGACCACCAACAACGTTCTGGAGGAAAGCAAGGAGTTCTATGTTAACCACTACCTTCGTCATCTCGATTTCGTACTAATGCGGTATTTTGGAGTATAAAAAATTCACTCAACTGTATTAGGACTGTTTCTGTGCGCTGTGGAGCTGGTGTGGGCTCTCATGAGTTACGTGGTGCTATGTAGCGCTGCGTGGTGAACTGTGATATACAATGTGCTACAGACGCTACGGAACACCGCCTCGCCTACGGATCAAAATACGTTTCCCTGATGCGTTCGCCAAAGGATATGATGGGAAAGATACTAGCTTCGGGGGACCACGACACCGGAAGTGGGATTTGTAAGTGAAGTGACGTGACGTTCGGGAGTCCGATGAGTTCGAGAACAGGTAGGACGAGCCTATCCAGTTTGTGGGTCAGTACGCTCATCTCCTGCACATGGGGAAGTGTGATCGCCCGGGAGCGCCCATACCAGCTCGAGCCGGCAAACGTGATGGATAGCCTCTCCAGTGTTGGAAGCTGTTCCAATGTTTCCACAAAAGCGGCGATTTCTATCGCGTAGGTGCGCACTGTTAGCTCGGTGATGTGGGGGAAGGTTTTCGAGGTGCCGGGGACCATCAGACCCTCGCGGAACAAGGAGATCCCGTCAAAATCTAGCTTCTTTGAGTGCAAAACGAAAGGATCGCGGACATCTGAGGCGAATTCCACCTCGCGTAGTCCAGAGATGGTGGTGGAGATGCAGAAGGTCTGTAAGCAAGGGATGGGGTGGCGAAGATGTTTTGCAATTTGGTTGGGGCAACATTGGGAGTCGTTCGCTCGCGCGGTCAGACCGACCAACCGGGAGGTATGCACCACGATCAATTCAGCCAGCTCTGGAGAGGAGAGGTTGATGACAATGGGCATACACCTGGACCGCTTGAGATACACTTGAATTTCCGATGAAGTGCCACCAGTGTTGTACCACAGTTGTGGAGGGGACTCGGAGAGCAGGATAATTCGCCACCGATGACAAATCACAGTCGCAAAGAATGTGGAGATTTGAACGACCATTTCAGTATGGAGATTGTTGACGGGCACGAGGGAATTCCTGATTTCTGCCACCTTCGTTGACAGTCACGAAAGTGTGTCATCCATCCACATCAACCCTATCATTAGATGATTTATTTCCGTTGGCATGGCATTGGGTTCGAACCAGTTTGTGTGTGACAGTGTCGGTCGTATGGCTGCCAAGGTCGAGAGTCTCCTATGAGCCCATTGGAACCGGTGCCCAGGAGACAATGCTCTGCATCACCCTAGTGTTTCAGCGATGACTTGTCTAGCGTTCAATTCTTCGACAGTGTCGAGCTATTGGTAGAGCGACAGCCCTGACTTCGAGTGTTCGTTTCTCATTGTGTGAGAGCGTGATGTTTGTGCCTGTTGTCTGCCGGAGTTGAGGGGTGTTCCCGTGGTATTTTGATTCTCTCGTTGCATTTCAACTCCCATTTCTTGACCGCCCACAGGTCGCTCGGTCTGTCGGTACAGGCACGTCTCAAATTTCCGAGACTTATCGCTCGATCCTTCAAGTACAGTCTTGCTCCTGGGAGACTCCACCACGGAACAGTACCTGCCGCATTCTAGGTGGGGTCCGCGGCATGAGCCACTCAGTATCGCAGTAGTACAAGGTGGAACTCGCCCAGGCGCCTCTCCAGAGCCCCTGGCCGGTTCCATACCTGAGGGTCGTGGTCCGCTTCGCTTGTTTTCACTCTCATTGAGGTTAAAAATACTGCGGAGTTCCCCATTGGGTATGTTAAAGGGTATGTTACTTCCCACGACTGCTGATTGGACTGAGGGGGCCCAACTAGGACATCCTTGGCAATCCTTGCGCGCAGGAGTCCCGATAGGTACGGGCTCAGCGCTCAACGTCAACACCGACTACGCACGACACAGGCTTCGCGGTGACCGCCTGCGACATCTGTCCCCGCGATCATTCTCCGCAGCATCCTACCCATCGTCCGCAGTGGGATACTCCCAGTGTGACCGTTGCATAAAACCCCCAAAGACAACTCTGGAAAGTACCACCGCTCCCCCCCAAAAACCCACCAACCCCACCACTATGCCTTTGCTCACTCTGGATTCCGGTCGGGTCATAGCTTACGAACAAGACGGCGACTTCAAGAGCAATCGGGTCCTCCTCTTCTTCGCGGGCATCTTCGCCATCGGGTCTATTAATTACACCTTCCCCGTCGTAAAGGAGAAAGGGCTACACCACATCGCTTTCACCCTCCCCGGGTGGGGAGACGCAACTCCCGTCCCACCCTCATCCACCTTTGCCCAGACCCTCATTGGCGATGTCACTGCCCTCTTCGACCACCTATACACCGACACAAGCAACCTAGAAATCTACGTCGTGGGGGGCTCCTTTGGTTCTGTTCCCGCACAGATCGTCTACGGCGCATCATTCGACGTCTTCCCGCTCGGTCGTAAAGTCGCGGGAATGATGCTCATGGCTCCCTTCTCCCCCTTCCGCATCCACAAGTCCTACGCCAAAACCCTCTGCTGGCGCGACTGGGTCAGCGTCGGCCCTCTCAACCAATACCTCCCCATTTCAAGTCTTCTCTCTCTCGCGATGGGATCAAAGTTCAAGACGGTCGATTCCGCGGAACAGATGCTCCGTCCGTTCTTGTTCGATAAGATGGACGAAGCGGAGAAGGAGAAGTTTGCGGCTCATTGTCAGAAGGTTGGGACCACTCCTGACGAGTTCGTCAAGACCTGGGCTACGGGTTCCGTGAAGAGTGTGGAGAATGGATGGGAAGGATTCAAGCAATGCGCTGCGGCGTTGCACAGTGATTGGGGATTCACCTTCCCCTTGGACGCCGATCACGCCAGAGGGAAGGTGGTGATCAAGGTCGCAAAAGGCGATGACCTAGGGTCTGGGATGGGCGAATACCTAGCTCAGAATTACGTCAACGCAGAGCTCCTCACCTGCGAGGGTGGTCATATTTCTGGTATTTATACCCTCAACGAAGATATCACCCACCTCATCTCGTAGATCTTTAACCTCACATAATTGACCTGTTTTTTGTAATGGTTTGGATTCGTTTCTTGGTACATTCACGACAGCTTTACATGACCGATATACGACGTTAGGTGCAACTACAAAACGACAATGAACAATGAAAAGGAGGGGAGAGAACCGCGAGTAGCAAGCAATAGAGTTGGTGGTAAAAACAAATAAAGCATTAGTATCGTTGAAATGTTCGGAGCACTAGTCCTGGTCGAGTTCTCGTCGAATCCTCTCCCTAACCTCCCTCAGCCCTCCGACCTCCTTCTTCACCCTCTTAGGGCTCCTGGTCAACACCTCCTCGGCGCTGGTCATGTCTCGTCCTTTGCCCTTCCTCGCACTTGGGCTCGGCGGAGCTTGTTTCTCCTCATCCTTCTCAACAACCGAGGATGAGGGCATCTCGAACCATTCCTCCCCGTCGATATTCAAGGGCCTGATGAAGAATGGACAATGTTTCGCGAGCATATTCACAGACTCGACAGCTTCAGCGTCCGAGATGGGAACGGGGGATGACTTGATAATCGCAGCGGAAATCTCAGACAATGGAAGCGCGCGACGCTTTCGTGAGGACGGGGTAGCCGTAGCTGAACCGGCAGGGCCTGAGAAGAACCTACAAAAAACGTAACTGCGTCAGGGCGTACAGGTATTGTAGCACATGGGGGAACCCACATCCAAATACTCTCTGCCACACCTCCGAGTCGGCCCAACAAGCACCTCCGCCGCGTTTCTTCCTGACTCAATTTCAATAGTTGGTCTTTCGACATCCTCGGGGTATCCTGATCGCCGAGGCGATACTTAGAAGGGGAATTCGTGATGGACTTCTGTCGAATTCTGTCATAAAGTGCCTGCCGGCGGGCTGTTGTTGGAGTCTCCGGGGCCGTATCGGCATCATCGCCTTTCTGACGACTAGGGGTAGAAGTAATGGAAGTCGAAGGCGTGCTGACGGAGCTCCTCGGCGTCCGTGGAGAGAAGATAGAGCTGGACCCACCGGAGTGATGGGAGGATGGAGTCTGTGGGAAAAATACAGAATTCTTCCCCGGTGTCTTGGGGAATACCCCGGCCGAACCCTTGCTGGGCGACTTTGTGGGTGACTTTAGCGATGACGAGGAAGGCGTAATAGGGAATGTGACGGCAAATGGTTTGATCGGAGGAAGCTGCTTCGTAGGCGACTTCTTGGGAGATCCGAGAGATAGTCTGGACGAGGGAGATTGTGGCATGGAGAGAATTTTGACGGAAGCGGCAGATCTTGGGGAAGAGGAAGCAAATGTTTTCGTCAACGAGGACGCGGTCTTGGGCTGGGCGGACAACTGAGGCAGGTCCACCTTCGGCAAAGTCGGGCACGGGTCAACCCCCTCGTGTAACTAAATGGTAGGTGGGTAAGTGCGTTGGAAGGAGGAGGGCCTAAGCCACCGACCTTGAGCCATTTCTCAAGCTTCGACTTGAACTGGGTTTTCCTCGTCTCGCCGTCGGCGGTCCACCGAGCCACCGCAGCCATCCCACCCCCCATGTCCTTATCGATATCGATTTCGACCTCAATCCCAATTCCATAGGCGGGGACGCGAATTCCACCAGACTTGGTGAAATGAGTGGTTGGGGTGACGACGAACCCCATTCCACCACGGGACCAGTCCTTCGGCGGTGCGGGAGCCTCAGGTTTATCCAAGAAAGGATTGTCTTCGTCCTCTTCACCAGCTTCCTTCGCAGAGGGTATCTTCTTTCCATCCCACTGCCATAGCCAACAAAGTCGCTTTAAATCGTCGATTTCGAAAGTGGTACTTAGACCAGAGTAGTTTGTGAGGGAAATATGCGTCAGAACGTCTCTAACGACACCGGTATCGGAGGAAGGGGATAGTGCACATGTAGCCAAAGCGTGTGATAGGGCGTGTTGCAGAGTAGTCTGTATATTGAGCAGTCGCGTGAGGTTCGCGGGCAATCGTGTAGCTTGTTGTTCCTTGGTAAGTTTGCGTTTCACGGTAGGCGGCGGTGATGGGTGCCTGGTACAAAGTGAAAAGCTGATTAGTCTTTGCCCCAGATTTACCTCCCTCCTGTCTATGAAACACAGGAACGCACCTAGTCCTAATCCGTTTCGGGGTGAGCGAGATTGCTTCATCTGCACCTGGAGAGGCCCGCCTCTTCTTGCGGGGTGAGACGCCGAGGGAGGTGTAAAGATCAGACATGCTGAAACTTCGTGGCACCCAGGAGGGGGTGGTCGTCGGCACAGAATCCGCGAGTCGCGAACAGGCCAAGTTCAACCGCCCACGTGACACGCGATCGCCAAATAGACGCGCGCTTCGGTCTCCTTGGACTCGAGGTCATAACTCAGCATGGGACACTGAGCGTCGGGCCAGCCTGTCGTGGTAATCGCCGCTTAATTATGGGGTTTCATGGAATCAAAGTGCACCCACTAAGCGTTATTGTATTAGACTTTTCCCATGGAAGACCGACGCACCCCAACCGTGCCCCACAAGTGGCGTAGGTGAGGTTTGATACCACCAGGACCCCGAATCCCATAGGTAATGAAGATGGTAAGGATAAGAGGGCACACGCTTGTGTGGTTCGATGTGGAAGACTCAATCACCAACTGTCAATAACTTCACGACACGATGCATAGTTCACGAATGCCAGGCGGTAGATAAGTGTGCACTTTGAACGTAATTCAGCTGCTACCCAGACATCCACGCCCCATACGGTGCGCCAGTAACCTTGGATTATCGTTGTCCTCTATCGATAGCTACCCGCTGATCACTTCACAATCTAGAAGGTTTTTTTTACTGTATTTCCAACACCAACCCCTAAAAAGATTCAGTGGGGAGGCGAAGTAGATAAGGTCGACTTTTCGTTGCGATTCTGACCGAAGAACGATCCGAGCTTCCACGCGGCTCTTGGTGGTAAAATCCACACCACCAAGATCAACACCTTGGTACTCCAAGAGTTATGTTACGAAGTACGTACAGACCCCCACTCAGATGGTAATCATAAGGATTGGGTGATGCATTTGATAACTCACGCTCCGCAGGTGTTATTTTGAACGATGAATTACTATTTCACTCATTCCGGGTGCGACAAAGAAAACCGGAGGTGAGGCCTGAGGGACTAAGTTTACCCAGCTGCCACTTGCGGCTCCAATAGACCCCATTGGACGATATTGAAAATTGTTAGGGGGAGATCAAGAATGTATTTCCACAGCTGGAATAAACCCAAGAGGCGGCAGACAAGTTGGGTTGACCGTCCCTCGATCTGCGAAAATCGAAAAGTCGGATGATAGTAGGGTTTGAACTCGTGTGACCTGCGCGCTGTTTTGGGATGCAAGATCCGCTTGAGCCTGTCAGCGATAAATTGCGACGCACGGAACAAGGACGTCACCCCTAGGATAGTAGGAAATAGCGAGCATCCAGCCTGTCGTTCTTGCAGCACGTCGCGCCACATGCCGAGATGTAGCGGAAGGCGAGCCGGGTATGGACGTTCAATAACCGAAATCTGGCCTTACCTCACAAAATGAGGGATCTGCGTCCAACCAAGAGAGGATCCGTCGAGCGCCAGAACGGCGACGAGTGGTTGGGGGGTCACGGCACTTCTGGCACTGGAGAACAACCTACCTCCTGGAGCTCCGATGTACTGCTGACCACCAGCGGTAACGTAGGCGACAAGGGCCGGTGAGAAAACATGGTAAACGCCGATGGATGCTGCGGTCACGGGGCCCGAATAGAGGCTCGCGGGAACGAGGGGTCGGGCGGAGGCTGGTCAACGCGTGTTTGAACTTTGGGGGGGGGGTTAGATCCAACGGATAGCGGCCCGAGCCGAGCGTGCAGCCTGTCGTGTCACCGCCACCAAGACGTCTGGGTCGCACAGCGAGATAGTTGGGTGCACGACAGGACGGGGCGACGTCTAGCCAATTATGCCGTGGCCGCTTTCAAGGACGCTACCTGGCGCTCATTACAAGCCTCGACTTTATATGTTAGCCGCCTTGGAAGGATTGCTGCCACTCTTCCAGTAACTCGGGACCTATCATATGTCCTGCCATTCACGCAACGTGGGGGCGGTGTGGCGGACATGTGACATGGGGCTGTATACCTGGAGGCTCGCTGTTGCCTGCTCCTCTCATTCCACCGTCGTCCTCTGCCTTAAAACCTCGTAGACCGTCCTACGAATCTCAACCCAAAGCAATCGCGCGACCGAGAGGAAACTGGTTTCCTGTCGATTTCACGGTTTGTCTTCCAGAGATATCGTATTTCACCTCGAGCTTCCTAGGTTTCCAACTACGCGAATTCACTCAAATTCCCAACGTTTTTCAAACCCTCATGAATTTTGAGACAAGAGTCCCTGTCATGGATGTCGGCTTTTCTACGGGGGGGCCACTGGTAACCCAATCCGCTATTCAACAACTGATGTAAGCCTTCCCTTGCGTTTCAGGGAATCTCATTCTGATAGGGTGGACCTGCACAGCGACCAGTATCTTGGAGAGTTCAAAGGTAACAATCGCCCTGGCGTTTGGCTCCGACATTGCCTCCGCCTCCGTGATATTGCCTTTACTGATGCGGGGTTCCGTAGGAGCGATCGTGAATCACGTCACCACCAAGTGCCAGGATCAGGGACGACTCCTGGAGGAGGCGAATCGTGACCTCGATGTGTTCAAGAAAGCGTACTACCGAGCAGAACGTGAAATGCAGGACTATAAAGTCAAGATCGAACTGGAAAAACAAAACCTGAGCGACGAAATCCACCAACTCAAGGTGAGACTCTCTCTTTCCCCCCATATCCAATGCGAAGTCTTGGGCGGGCGTTTCAAGTTGCTCCGCCACAAGCTGATTTCTCGTATGACAACGCGGTGATGCTAATTGTTCCGTCTCCCGTTCAGGCAATCGAGGCTCGTGAAAAACGAGTGGTGGTGTTGATCGATGGCGATGGGGCGATCTTTCTTCCCTCGTTGATCGCAGAGGGGAAGAAGGGTGGACACGAAGCGGCCACCCGCTTGACCGAGGCTATCAAAGCCCACCTGGAACCCCACCAGTTCCAACTCCACGTTTATGTTTTCCATAACAGACGTGGCCTGACGACCACTCTGAAGCGCTGCGGACACGGGGAGGCAGCCCTCATGTTCGACGACTTTGTCGTAGGGTTCAATCAGGCCGCTGAGCGGTTTGCTATGATTGACGCTGGGGAGCTCAAGGAAGGAAGCGACCATAAGATGAAAGGTATGCCAGCCTTTCCTGCTTGACCCGACCGTGCGTGACAGAAACTGATACGGACCGCGACCGAAAGCCTATTTAGAAGATAATATATATTCGGCCGGTACGCTCAAAGTTTTGTTCGGAGGTACGCGGGATAGAGTTTTTTCCACTTCGGTCTCGGAGGTTAAGCGCTCTTAAACTGTTTACGCTAATCTTCGGATCCCAGGATGTCACGACAACGGCTACGTCTCTGCACTGAATTCGTTCATCACTTCCGGCTACAAAGAGAAATTAATACTTTTACCGGGGTATTCCGACATGGCTGTGGGGATCGGGAAACTGGGGTTACCCTCGATTCCGATACCTGATCTCTTCCTCGCTGAAAAGATCAGCCTCTTTCCTGCTCAGCAGGCAACGGATCGGACCAGGACCCCAACCCCGCCGACCAGTCCCCCGCCCCCCGGGCTTCCACACCCGTCTTCTGTTGGGATCGCCAAACCGACGACCATCCCGCAGAATGTCAGGGAGAGCTACATCACGCCTGTCCGTCGAGGAAGTGATCCGGGCACGTTCAGCCGAACCGTGATCGAAGGCGTCGCGAGCTACAAATCTGCGGTACAAGCCAGAATGTTCGGCGGTGGTGACGGCTACGCTAAATCAATCACGAACCCTACGAAGGGGCTGCCTTCGCCCCCACAGAGCGACACCTCGGAAGGGGTTCTTACGGGCGGAAATGGTTATGGGTCTCCGGCCAGAAGGATTAACCCAAAGATCGTTGAGTCGATCCAGTCTTTGCGTTTGCCATGGGAATGGGAACTGACAGTCTACCCCTTTGGTCGCGTTCCGGCACATTGCAGCCTGTTTGGAAGCGTGAGTTATTTCTGGTTTGGGAAAAGTTCCGTTTACCCAATGCTGACTTGAAACCCTTTCCAATTGACCGGCCGGTGTTCTATCCGGATTCGGTTTCCAGACACCCCGCCACCCTGCACGTTGTTCTATCTCGCAAATTGCAAATTTGGGTCGGAATGCCAATATGGGCACGACTATCTGTTGAGTGAAGGTGACTACGAAACAATCCGGATTAACGCCAGGAACAACCCGTGTACGGCGATTATGAAGGGTGAGTGGAGAGGACCCTGTTTTTTTCTTTCCCTCTTTCCTTTCTCCCCAAACGTCTATTCTTTACCCTATGCTTGCCTTTGCTCGTGGTGGGATCACAGAGAAGGAAGATTTGCTGATGGGATCTCTTTTGTATATGGTAGGGGAAGAATGTCCATGGGGTTCCCAGTGTGTCTATGGTCACGTGTGCCCCAGTGCCCCCAGATGCCCCCGCCACACAATCCGCAAGTGCAAATTCTCTGGAGAAGGCATGCACACGGTGGGTTGAAGGAGGGGGAGAGAAAGAGTTCGCAAAATGCGAACGCTGTTTCCACAAGGATGAGCTTCTTGCTCCAAGTTTTTTTTCCTACTTCTTGGCTCGTGTACTTCGATCGATTGTTTTTGTAAAGTCGTTTTGACCGAGGCCGTTTTGTTACGTAATGCCACGATTATTTTCCATATTCGGCGAGGAATCTCCACCTCTGGGACATGGCGCTCGAAATCTTCTTTCCGGTCCATTCAATCCAAGATACAGGATGGCATACTTAATACAAACAGCCCGCTTCCCCTCCAGCTCCGTCTCCTTACCTTCCTCCCCACAATCCCCTCCGTCACTCACACCCTCCACCACTACCTACAATGACCGCTCCGAAACTCTTCGGGGATAGCAATAAGCTCATTTGGTGCGTCCTACAACCACTGCGCACCCCGCAGACCCCGCTAACCTCTGTCACGTTCACAAGGGATGATACCTTCACGCATCTAATCAGCCCCGCGAACACTTCATCTTGGTCACCTCCAATTCCGTCTCTGAACCTGTCTCCCTGGAATTTGCCAGACCTGACTACCGCCAACATCAAGAAGTGTGACCACCAGCGCGAATCCAGGCTTAAGGAGCTGGAGCTAGAACTCGCCGCTTGGAAACAAGCTCACGCAAATCTCCTCGAATCCGTCGAGCGAGAGAGGAAGGCGCATAACGTGCAGATTGCTTCCTTCAACCGCCACTTTGCGTCCCTGGATTTTTTTAAGGTCCGCACGCCCTCCTAGTCCCGCTCCATATGCTTGGGGGTTAACTCGGATCTGAAGAACCAGAGCCCCCTAATTCTTTGCGTTATTAATGGGGACGAGAACGTGTTTCCAAAGTCCCTGCTTATACAGGGACAGACGGGAGGACGTCAGGCCGCGCAGTCGCTCACCAAGGCCATTGCGGAGTACCTCGCCAACGAGGACCTTCAGGTCCTCGGCCGAATCTCCTTCTGGATCACCATTTACTACAATAAGAGAAACCTCCTCGATTTGTTGCTCGATAACGATCTATGCACGGCCGAGCAGTTCGAGGCCTTCCTCTCCGGGTTCAGTGAAACGTCCCCAAGGTTTACAATGGTCGACGTTGGTTTCAACAAGGGCGCGACGGTCGCCAAGGTCATAGGTGCGTATCCCACTTATCTGGTTTCGTCTCTGCCATTGGACTATATTGAGACCGCCGTTCTCTGACCCCGGATGATCATCTAGAACACGTTCAGACCCAAGTACGCTACCCACAGACTTTGCGCGTTTTCCTCGGATGTAAGCCCAACTGTCTCATTCATTCGTTAGCGCCTACTCACATGGCATCCCTGATCCCTTCCTCGTTTGTTCGCTATTCCCAGCAAATGGTAGTGGTCCAGAATCATCGACTTCATTCGCATCTTTCGACAGAGAAGGGCTTTTGGGGAAGGTGGTTTTGATGCGCGATCTTGCACGCGAGTCGTCCCCTGATCTTCGGTTGTTCGGAGTGCTATGCCTTGACTCCCATGGGATCTTCATGACGGAACGATTGGCTCCCGTGACGAGACGCCCACCTTCGCTCATCCCCGTTCCGCTTTCGACGTCCGGGACAGTGACGACCCACGGTGGCTTAATATCTCCGCAAACCTCGGAATCGCAGTTTTCGGCGACGAACAACGGATTTAAGCCGATCGACGCTACAAAGGTAAGAGCTGTCCATCATTATTTTGGTTGCCGAAGTTGCCGGATCGCCCTTTCTTTTCTTTTTTCGTGGATGCTAACTCCGCCTCCCCGATTCGTAGCCCCTTCATAAACGTGAGCCCACTCTGGCGTTCAGCTTTCCCTGGTCCTCGGCGGAAAAGCTGACTGGTTGTGATGGTTTAGAAACGCCTCCACCATGCAACGAGTTCTATCTGATGAACTGCTCGGTAAGATCAAATCTCACTCTTGCCGCATTCATCGCTAGTGTGATTGACCGATCGACATACATACAGAAAGGTGTACGTGATACATCGTCAGATTTCTCTTGGCACGGAGCAGGACGATAACCGTGACCTTTCTTCCTCACAGCCATCATGCAAGTACTCGCACGACTGGTTCCTATCGCAAGAGCAACTGGTGACACTTGCGAAGAACGCGAAGAAGGCACCATGCAACTTTTACAAGAATGGTACGAGTTTCTTCATCCATGATATACAACGGGGCTAACGATGTCTTTTCCAGGCGTAAGCATGCTTTATGATCGGCGTTAGGATGCTTCGGTTTTTGACATTGCCTCCGTTTGACAGATGGACTGTCCGAATCAGTCGTCATGTTGCTGGGGACACGTATGCCCGAACGGAAGCAAGGTGAGGAAGCCCGACACGCGCGTATTTTGACGGATTTATCTGATTACCGGGTGCAGTGTTTCCACTATACCAAGGGCAAGTGCTGGTTCAAAGGAGGTGAGATCGAGCGAGAACCCGGTTGGGCAAGTTGATTGATGTGGTATTCACCGTTTCCTTGCAGCCAATATGCACCCGGAAGAGAGTTAATCTGCCGACGCTTACCGAAATCCGGCCGCCGTGAATTGCGGCCCATCGCCCATCTATATCTCGTATGTGCCTTAAACCCCTGGTCTGTTGATCTTTATCGTTCCCTCGTCTTGGTTGTATCCATCCTCACCCATTCCGTTATTTATTTCGGTTCGAGTTGAAGTAATTGTAGAAAGAGGAGAATGCGACCTGTAGTAACATGCTCTTTGTCTGCTATCCGTCTTATACGCGCGGTTGTATACGTATTATGCATTTCGTTTGACAATTTGATGTATACTGTTATCTCGTTTCTTACCTTTCGACTGCCTGCCTGCCTTAGCGCGACTAGCCTTGCCATCGGCGAAAGTCCGGACGACGAGTGGGTGATCTTTGGGAGTACTCGGAGATCGGATGGAACTGCCGAACTCACCGGCGTCCGCTGAGAGTCGTGGCTCTCAGAATTTTTACGACCGATCAGCGGGAATCCGAAACACCGAACTTCTGACCGTTCGAACCGCGAGTGACAAGGCGAACGGTGTAATGAGCGTATATCGGGACGTGCTTAGCTGCTACGCGTAGTAACGGAGAGTAGATGTGAGGCGGGAGGGATGTTGGCCAGTGGGGTGGGTAAGGTCGGCGCACGTGAATAGGCAGGCTAGTCAGATAACTTATTCGGTCGGTAGTTAACAGTAAGATCGCTATAGATGACGTGATGCGGCGCTCGGTGTGCTAGAGCCGTGAGCTGGACAAGACTCGAGCGTACGGCTAGGAGGCAGAGTACTCCCCAAAAGTGTATATAATGTGGGCTCCTCTACTGGTCCTTGTTCGCTACCCTACTCCTCTTCCATCCCCCTTTCCTCCTCCGGTCCCAAGGGTACAGGAGATGCAGGACTCGTCGGCCCTCCAGAAACGCTTCATCCCAATCTTCTTTCTCGCCCTCACGGTCGCGGCTCAACACGACCAGTGCCACATTCTCCATGGAGAGCCCAAATCCAAATGGGACGAGGAGGATTATCTCAAGTGCAACCCACCTACCCCTCCATCTTACTGGTCGGAAGACACGAGGATGCGGATGAGCCCCGAGGAAGAGCTGGCTGCGCAGTATCCGTGGTTGATGGCCTTACACATCCTGTTCATGTCCGGGGCGTTTTTCGTCGCCCTTCCCGCTGGTGAGCACTTTAGTCATTTTGTTTTACCCTTTCACGGGTCCCACAATCCCCGGGACCATCGGAGCCCCCGCGGCGGATCGCCTTTTCCCACACCCACATACTCTCCGGTCCCTATCACGCTTTCAGTCTCCTAGAGCCTTGATCAGGGCAGATTACTCATTCTTATCTCTCGATTGGTAATCTCTCCAGGGATCGCTTTGAGATCCGTCAAGTCGTCGTTCCACGCGCTCAGTGTCGTCGCATTCTACGGTCTCGTAGCCCTCGGTCTCAGCTCTAGCGCAGTCTATAAGAAACTAACCCCGGATCTGTGAGTGCTGCATGACCAATCGCCTTTGCTCCCGCCTTCCTTCTGTTTCCCTTCGTTTCTATTGCGGTTATTCCCCAGCAATTGGCGCCATCACTAACCGCCGATCACGTCAAGTCCCCACTGATCGGATGACCGGACAGTTGAAGGCTTCTGGTCACAGCAAACCAGTTTCATTTTTCATCACCGGCCTCGGAAACGTTTCGCTGACCAACCTTACTGCCCCCCCACCTCGCGTCCGCGAAACAGATACGAGGGCAATGTTCACGGCACCCACGGCTATATTATCCTGTTGCTTGCTGCGACCCTGTCAGCCTTTGACGTCATTTCTCTCGGTTCCAGATTGATCGGGTATCTCCGGTCTATCAAGTCAGGCGACCACCAGTTCACCTTCTCCTCTTTTTGGAACACCGCCATCCTCGGCAAGGGTACACCTCTCCTAGGTTCCGGTGCCGAGTACACCACTCTCGTCGCCGACGTTGGTGACGAGGAGTACGAGGAGGCCGAATTGAAGGGTATAATTACCGACTCGGACCAGCTCGGTTCCTCACGGCAGCCTCAAGGCTCGCGCTCCCCCCCTCAGGCTGTCAGTTATGACGATGAAGAATGTGGCGCTCAAACGATTGAATGGTTCCCCCAGACACCCACCTCGGACCGTACCGCAGTTTCCGGTCGATTCCACACCCGTAATCATTCAATTCATTCGGATGACACCCTCCACGACATCATTTCTCAGGTAGACGAACAGAAACCTTGGTACAAGAGGGCCGGCTCCGCGGTTTTCGCCACGCTGGAACGGGTTCTGGTTTTTGCTGGTCTCGTGCAGTTGCTGACCGGTGTCGTCATCTATACGGGTGGATGCAGAGGGAGTCACGTCAACATCTGCCTCGCACATCTAATCAAGGGGGGTATCTTCTGGTGTTATGGACTCGTCACCTTTGCTCGCTTCTTGGGTTCATTCTCCGAACTCGGTTGGGCATGGAACAGAATCCCCATCGCTCGCAGGAAGCACGTTCCCACTGCGGAGTTTGTCGAGAGTCTTGTCGTCTTCCTCTACGGTATCAGCAACACTTGGATGGAACGGTTCGGGGCTAAACCAGGTGACCCCTACAGCACTCGTCAGGTTCAGCACATTTCAATTGCTGTGAGTCTACCTTTTGGCAACTACAGCCATATATCACTTTCGTGATGAACCTTGACGCTACCACCATTTAGGTCATGTTCTGGTTTGCCGGTTTAGTTGGAATGGGCTTGGAATCCAAGAGGTTTAGGCGATGGCTCGCTGCGGGTTCCCTCGCTTCTCAGTACCAGTACAACAAGAATCGTGCCACTCGGGGTCAAGATTCCGTTGCGGAACCGCCTTCATACGTCGCTTCATTCAATCCCTTCCCCGCCATCTGCATCGGGATCACCGGGATCGTAATGGCCGCCCACTTCCAGCCATATGTCTTCCAGGTTCAGATCCATTCCTTGTGGGGTAATTTGCTGGCCGGGTTCGCGGTCATGCGGTGTTTGACCTACTTCTTCCTGTGGTTGGGGCCTCCCCGTTCGACTCTGCCGAGCCGACCGCCTACTGAAGCCTTGGCTGGGTTCTTCTTGGCGTGCGGTGGTTTGGTGTTCATGTTCAGCACCTCTGACTTGACCGTGGCCGCGATGAGGCAAGGTCGAGACGATATCATGATGGTCGCGTGTTTGGCTGTCGCGATCACGTGCTTTGCCCTCACTTGGGTCATGGCCGTCGTTTCGTTCAAGGGCTGGCTCAAGTCGAGAACGATCCCATACGTCAAGTTCCACAGTTCTGCTTAACCTTTCTCCCTCTTTCTCACATACACCTTCCTCCACTTCCATCTTCCTCTCGATCCCCGCGTCACTTGCATCGGTTTGTCAACTTTTTTTCACCCCATTTCCTCCACCACCCAGGTTACGCACATACTCTTAGAGCCACCTCCTGTCACGCCCCCTTGTATTGATTAGCCAACTATATTCCTAAACCCCCCTGCCGTTAAGTAACCTTTTCACCCCCCGGTCCACGTCACCCCACGAGCTCCCCGCGGAATCCTTCCATATCGCAATTCTCTTTTAGTTTAGTGCATGTTTCGTTATTGCCATCGAGATCTGTCACCTAAAATCAGTGCTCCGCGGATTTCCCCCTCACGGTCGCGCACTATCGCAGCTCGCGAACCACATCCCGGCCCGGCCGGATGTTCAACCGGGGACTGCTCGGGTGCTACTTGAGATACAATCCGTAGGACTACACCGTGTCCACACAAATCCAGGCGGATATCAATCTGAATCACGATGCCGGGGTCATTTCGTCCGAAACCAAGCCATCCATCCGAAATTTTGGGCTTGGAAGCACTGCGCTTCCGCCCCCGCGCCTCAACTTCCAGTTTCGCCGGGCTACGTTCCGTGGAGGGCTCTTTCTCTCTCCCTGATTTTCTCCAGTGGTACGGGCAGTCACCCACTAATGAAGCGAATGTATGGCATAGCAACCACGTGGGATAGTTCTCTGAATTCTTACAGGGGTGGTCCAGACAATACCCCCAACTCTCCGGCTTCCAAAACCTCCCAAAAGTAGCGAGTGCGGACGGATCCCGTGGGGAGTTGAGCGACGTTCCATCTCAAGAACTTGCGGTCTTTGGAAGGGCTGTTCTTGAGGACGTCAATGAAACATGTCTTCCACGCTTCTAGCTTTGCCAGTGTATCCGGAAGTCGCCCCGGACGATGCTCGGAATCGGAGAGGCGGATCTCCACAACAGAGAGATTCTTTGCTCGCTGCAGAGATTTTACCAGGGATTTTGAAATGTCGGTCTCCATAGTAGGCTATTGTGGAGCGTTGTGTCAGTGATCCCTAGGCGTCGTTAACGGAAGGGACGTACCCAGAGGCCACCGGGGAAGCTATCAGAAAATGAGATCTCCTGAAGTTTCGGGCAGTTCTGGACTACACCTGTGACCCGGGCCCATCAAATAATTGCCTCGGATTGGAAGGTACATTCGGGAACTCACATTCCACCTCCAAACTGGAGATGTGCAACCCCCCAACTCGCTTCAACTCTGCGCCGTATGAACTGAGGGCGTTGTAGTCCCCCGGAGAACCACATCTGAAGGTCAGGCTCTCGAGGTTTGGGCAACTCCTGATGAAATCAGGGTACGCGGAGCAAACAGTCATCTCCCGGATATTTGGGAACTTGGCGCATTTGCGTTTGAGCCCTCTCGTGACGGGATTCCTGTGGGAGACGTCCAGCAGTTCCAACGTCCTTAGGTTCGGTAACCGGACCAGGACGTCGACAAACTTTGTCATCAGATCCTTCGGGGCGTCCTTGAAGGATAAATCCACAGACATGACCCTGCAGGGTCACGACTTGTGAGTTCTATTCGAACAGAAGCAGGGTTAAACCCACTCGACATGGGAGGCGATCATCTGGTTCGACAAAAGGTAAGTGCACTGAGCGTACAGGCCGTACGTCTTCCCAGTCGTAGCAGAGGGCGAGCGGACGACGCATCCCTCTGTATTTTTCCAAAGAACGGGGAGGAGGGTATTGCGCAGCGCCCAGCAGGTCATCGTCAACTTCCGGGTGACCGTTGACCGCTCTACACACTGCCCGGTCATCACCATTCCAGACCATCTATTGCCGCAGGTGTTGTGGATAATGCGCCGGTGGTCATCAAAGTGGGAGAAGATTTCGAAAAAGAGTTCAACCGGGAGCTTGAAAACTATACGACCAAGGTTAGACGCAGGTCAAAAGGGGGGGACAGCAACCCGAATACCCACCTCCGCTGGTCTGAACGTGTGGGGTCCTTTGGGTTGTTGCGTGTATTTGGAGTACCACTGCCGTCGACCTCCGTTTTGGTGGCATTGTTGTCGCAGATGATGTGTGAAATAAACCTTGGAGCTTACATAAGTGTCAACGACGGAGGGTTGGCTCGAGTGAAGACGGGAGGGAAGTCCCGGTTAAGGGTGGTCCGGAGGCACCACAAGGGTACGGTGATTTACGTAGTCGCTCACCTCCTTTAAAAATCTCCTTCGAAGCTGCCCTTGACCCCACAGGAACAATTTTCGTGTCGTGCACGTCGTGGAAGAAAGCAAGGTTAGGATTCCCGAGTTCGGGGATAGGGGCTGACTACCGGCCTATGTCAGGAAGGGAGTCGACCAGCGACCCCGCCTGGACCCAGCGGTGTCAACTCGCGGGTCCCACCAACACGTTGATTTACGCCGTTGCGCACCTAGCCGCTATGACGAGGTCGCTGAATCGCATATTTATCGTCAAAGCTACCCCTACAACCGATCTACAGCACTGTTTCTCAAGGTCATTTGGGTGAACCTCATGACCAAGAGGCCTAGTTCGGCAGGATACTCGAGAGCGGGCTGATCAGATGCGGCTTGAGATGCAACCAAAAAGGCGAACGTAGGGAGGAGTGAACGTATGAAAGATTTCACTGAATTCCTACGGGGATGGGTCAGCCAACACCTCCAACTCCTCGGCTTCCACATCCTCGCGAACATAACAAATGTCACTGTGTACCCGTGAGGATCGTGCGACATTCCATCTCAAGAACTTGCGGTCTTTGGAAGGGCTGCTCTTGAGGACATCGACGATACCTGTCTTCCACACTTCCAACCTCGCCAGTACACCCGGGGACTGGGCTAAAGAACCATTTGGATCGGCGAGGTGGACCTCCACAACGGACAGATTCTTCGCTCGTCGTAGTGGTTCTACCAGGCGTTCCGCGATGTCGACCCCTATAGACTATCGCGGATGGTAGCATAAGCGATTCCAAGACGTCGTTGACAGGAGGGGGAGACATACCCAGATGCCGCCAGAAAATGAGATCTCCTGGAGTTTCGGGCAGTCCCGCACTACACCTACGACTCAATCAAACCCATTAAGTGATTACTTCAGATTGGAAGGGAAGTTCGGGAACTCACATTCCACATCCCAACTGCGGTAAATGCCCACCCCCCCAAGTCGCTTCAACTCTGCACCGTATGAACTGAGGGCGTTGGAGTCCCCCGGGGAACCACGTCTGAAGGTCAGGCTCTCGAGGTTTGGGCAACTCCTGATGAAATCAGGGTACGTGGAGCAAACAGTCATCTCCCGGATATTTGGGAACCTGGCACACTTGCGTTTGAGTCCCCTCGTAACAGGACTCCTGTGGGTAACGTCCAGCAGGTCCAATACCCTCAGGTTGGGTAACCGAACCAGGACGTCGACAAACTTTGTCATCAGATCCTTCGGGGCGTCCTTGAAGGATAAATCCACAGACAGGACCCTGCGGGGTCACGTTTCGTGAGCTCTATTCGAACGGAGGTAGGATTACACCTACTGGACATAGGCAGCGATCGTTGGGTCCGACAGAAGATAGGTGCATTGAGCGTACAGCCCGTACGTCATCCCAGTCTCCCTCATACCCGAGGGTGGTCTAACAATACATCCCTCTGTATTTTTCCAAAGAACCGGGAGGAGCGTGTTGCGCAGCGTCCAGCAGGTCATCGTTAATTTCCGGATGACCGTCGACCTTTCCACATGTCGCGTTCTCATTGGCAGTCCGTTCCATGGGTTACCACAGGTATCGCGGACGTAGCGTCGGTGGTCATCGAAGTGAGAGAAGATTTCAAAAAAGAGTTCAATAGGGAGCTTGAAAACTGCGCGACCCAGGTAAGGTGCAGGTCGAAAGAGCGATGCGGGAATACGAATACGCACCTCCGCTGGTTTGAACCTGTGGAGTCCCGTGGGTTGCAACGCGTGTCAGGAGAGCCGCCGCCGTCGACCTCTGCTTTGGCGACATTGTCGTCGCGGACGGTGCGTGAGGGACTTGGAGGGGGAAGTTCCAACGGCGAAGGTTAGTTCGAGCGAGGATGGGATGGACGTTCTGGTCAAAGGTGGTCTGGACCGGAGGCCCGAGGGTGTGGCGATTTGCGTTGCCGCGCACTCCTTTCCAAAATATCTTCGTTTGAGCTCGTGGGAGCGATTTGTGCAACGTACGTGCCTTAAAAGAAAACAGCGTTAGAAACGCCTCTCGCGTTTAGCTCGGGCTCGTGAACTAGCGTTCGTCGTAGGCATCTGGAGGCGCCCGGACCCCGATCCAATCACAAAAAAGACGCCTGAGCCTTATTCACCCTTTGTATGCTAAGAGTGTACAACCGGGAAGATAGCTAACGACAGCAGGCCTCTTCCTACAGCGATGTCTCCGGGAACACTTCTAACTCCCCCTCCTCCACGACCACGTGGATCCCCCTAGGAATGCCATGGGGTCTCTGGCTTTTGTAGACCTTCCACCTCAAGAATTTGCGCTCTTTGGAAGGGCTATCTTTGAGGATTTCAACCACACACGCCTTCCACGCCTTCAAATCCATCTCTACCTGCGTCCTGTAAAGGTCACTTTTCGCCGTGCCAGTTTCATCCGGGTGAAACGGGGAGGTGATAAAGTCGAGTTCAACGACGGCGAGATGCCTCAATGCCCGTAGGCGCTCGACAGGTTTGGTATCAGCCTGTGTAAAATCGATAAGTGTATGAGCCCCAGGGGTTTCTGACAATCGGGGACTTACAACAGGTATACGGATGCTCCCGATCGTATCCTTGACGGAGATCTCCTGGAGATCCGGACATCCCTCTACGACTTCCATAGCGGTACCTTCAGTCAATGGGAGCGTCCGACCAGAGTATCTCTGAGCTCACCCCGCAGAACGTGCAGCTTATGTACCCCTGCAACGCGCTTCAATCTCTTCAACTCCTTTGCTTGTAAACACAGAACCCCGACATCCCAAGAGAGCCCCCCCACGGCCGTCACGCTTTCCACGTTCGGACAACTCCCGACGAACGTCCCTAACATGTCGCCAATCCATAGTTCACGGATACTGAGAAACCTAGCACACTCCCGTTTGAGACCTTGCTTCATAGGGTCGATGCTGCTGGTGCCGAAGATATCCAAGGTCCTTAGGTTGGGCAGTTGAACCAGGCAGTCGACAAATTTCGTCATTAAATCTTTCGGGGCGCCAGCGAATTGCAGATCCACAGAAAAAGCCCTTCAAGGATGAGACACCGGAGGTTATATTAGTTTTGTTCGAGTGTATATGCTAGTCCACTTACTGGACATAGGCACTGATTTTCGGGTTGCGTATCAGGTACGAGCACTGATCGTACAGTCGATTTTTGAGCGGAACCATCTGATCCGACCCAGCGCGCTGGTAGCGGAAAGGCCGGTGACCGAGAAAATTGCATCCCTCCACATATTCCCAAAGGAGTGGAAGGAGCATGTTACGCAGATGCCAACAGGTCATGGTTAACTTTCGGATTACCGCCAACCGTTCCACGTGTTCCAGAACCAGGACCCCGCTTCCTCGACCAGACCTTTCGTGCCGGATGTTGCGATGAGGATCCCCAAAATGGGATAAAATTCCGACAACGAGCTCCGCTGGAAGCCCAAAGACTGATCCGCGCCGGAAAACGGTGAGTAGGATACTGGGGAATAGGAAACCAAAGTACCCACTTCCACTTGTCTGTATACATCTTGGCTCCACACCGTGTGTCCGGGGCGTTGCTGTGGGGTCCACATGTCTCGGCTTTGGTGGTATCCTCATAGTTTGTGGCGGGAGATACTCGCGGCTGAGAGAAAGTCGAGCGGAGTTCACTCGGATTTCGCCGATCACACATCGACGAAATCCTGATCGAAGGCTAGGTCGATTCCTTCGGGTGTGCCCAACGGCTGGTTCTGAGGTGCCTAGCGGTAGGCACCATTATGCGGCCTGGGTCAGATAAAAATCGAAAGAGAGGGATAGGAGCCCGAATACCCACCCCCTCCGGTCCGAGCATGTGGGTCCCTTTGGGTCGTTGTGTGTATCTGTTTTGGCGACATTTTTATCGGGAACAGCATCTGGAAAAAAGGAAACGGGGATTATCGACGACGATAGGTTATTTCGAGTGAAGGTAAGGATGGAAGTTCTGGTTACAAGTGGCCCGGAGGCACCACAAGGGTGGGTGACCTACAACGTCGTACCCGTCCTGAAAGCAAACAGCGTCAGAAACACCCCCCGCATTTGGCTTGTGAACCGGGCCCTTCATGCCCAATGGATCCAAATTGGCCGATGGGGCGATTCGTTCCGGTCTGGTCCAACAGAAGGGGCCTGGGCCTCATCCGGCCTTTGGGTGCTTATAAGAAGTGTACAAAAGCGAACAAACGATGACATGCCTCCCCCTACAGTGACTTTTATGGGAACACCTCCAACTCCCCCTCCTCACTGACCACCTGAACCCCTCTGGGAAAACCATGGTGACTCCGGCCCTTGTAGGCTCTCCATCTAAAGAACTTGCGGTCTGTGGAAGGGCTGTTTTTGAGTATTTCAACCAGACACGCCTTCCACGCGTTCAAGTCCACCTCTGCCCGGGCCCTGTGAAGTTCACGTTCCGCTGCTGTGGCTTCATCCAGGTAAAACGGGGAGGTGGTAAATTCGAGATCCACGACGGCGAGATACTTCAATACTCGTAGGTGTTCAACTGATTTGGTATCAACCTGTGCGAAATCGATAAGGGTATGAGCCTGGGGTTCCTGGCAGTTGTGAACTCACAACGGGTGTACTGATTCTCCCGATCCTATCCCTGATGGAGATCTTCTGGAGGTCCGGACAGGCCTCCACAACTTCCATAGCAGTACCCTTGGTGAATAAACGCCTCAGATCAGAGTGGGACTCGGAGCTCACCCGAATGAACATGGTCCTTATGCACCCCCACGACGTGCCTCAGCCTCTTCCCGCGGAAATGCAGAATCTCGGCACTCCGGAGTGCTGCACCTACGACCGTTACACTTTCCAAGTTCGGGCAGTTCCCGACAAACTCCACCAAATCGTCGCAGATCCACAGTTCACGGATACTGGGGAATCGAGCGCATTCCCGTTGGAGTTCCTTCTTCACGGCGTTGACATTGCTTATGATTGGGATATCCAAGCTTCTTAGGTTTGGCAACCTAGCCAGGCAGTCGACAAAGACCGTCGCTAAATCCCGCCTGGTGCCTACAAACCACAGATCCGCAGAAAGGGACCTGTAAGGAGATCCCTCATGAGCGTTTCTTCGAGTGGGTACAAGAGCACACGTACCGGACGTAGGTGCAGACGGTCGGGTTGTTTATCAGATACGAGCACTGAGCGTATAGACCGTTTTTCAGCATTGGTACCATATCCGAGCTGGAATGGGAATGGGCAGGGGGGCGGTGACTGAGCATGTTGCACCCCTCTACGTACTCCCAAAGAAGCGGAAAGAGCATGTTACGCAAATGCCAACATGTCATGGTTAACTTTCGGGTTACAGTTAGCCGCTCCACGTGCTTCCGAACAAGGATCCCCCTTGGTTTTTCGTGCCGGATGTTGCGATGAGGGTCCCCAAAGTAGGAAAGAAGTTCGACGATAAGCTCGGGGGGAAGCCGGAAGACTGCGATCCGCATTGGTCGACGATCAGCGGGATACTTGGGGCGTTAGAAACGCGAGCACTCACTTCCACCTGTCTGTATACACCTTGGCTCCCCTCCGTATGTCCGGGGCGTCGCCGTGAGATCTCTCTTCTGTGGCGATTGGCACCTTGGCTCTACTCCGCGTGTCTGAGGTGTCACTGTGAGATCCCTCACCAATGTCTGGGGCGATTGACACCCCCCTTCCACTTCGTTTGTCCGAGGCGTCACTGTGGGATCCCTCTTTCTCAGTTTCCGCCGTACCTTCATCAGTACCTTCATCATCCGTGGCGATTGAAGGATAGTAGTTGGGAGAGAAAGAGTCCGAGTCGAAGTTCACTCGAATTTCGCCCGGCGCTTAAGTCCACGCCTTCGAGGTGTCAAAATCAGACGGAGCCGATATTTAAACCCCCGCAGATTTCCTCGTGCCTGTGGTTCAACGTTCAACCACACCTGCCTCCCGGCCGTATTCTTCATTCAAAGCGCCGAAATTTCCTGTACCCAAGCGCGAGAAGATTCACCTTCGGGTGTATTTGGTATGCATGGGTTTCCCAAAATTTGGCATATCCTACGAAGTGAGTAGGCGCCTCGCGGGCACTAAGACACGAGGTAAAAGTAATTCCCCACCGCACCAATCCAAATCCAAAACCCAGACCACCCACACCCAACGAATCCCTTCCAACAGCTCACCCGGTCGTTAAAATCCGTTTGCCTCAAAACCCTGGCGAGCTGGAGTGCGCCAATCCCGAGGCCAGCATAGAACGGGACTCCAACGACGCCGGTGAGTAGGGTGTCAGTCAAGTACCCCGCCGTACCGATAAGTCCAACAGAGGTGACCGAAAGGACTGACAAGACCGACCGCGTGTGTTCGCCAAACAAGAGAGCGGTGGATCGGATTCCCATCTTCACGTCGTCTGTCTTGTCCTGGATTGACAGGACGCGGGATAGGAAGGTGTGTTAGCGAAGGTAGGCACGATGAGGATCGCGTGAAGGAAGGGGAAAAAATGCGCGGTGACACGCCTGTGGAGAGATAAAACCCACCCCCGTGAGCGGAGTGAGAGGGGTTAGAAAATGGAGATCAGGTGCCCCGTCGTACGTTACAGCAACCACATGCCACATCTCAGCACGGAAACCCCAGCCGGTTAGTAGAGGCCCCCTGATTCCTCACAAACGGGAGTGGATGTGGGATTCACAGCCGGAGCTGGTGATGAGCGATTATGCGGTTGGTCGGATTTCAAGGCTGACTGATCCACGAGGATCAACCCGACCAAGCATCCCCACTTGCAACCCCGCCGCGGAGTAACTCCAGGAGTTCTGAACCACGGCGGTTCTTCCCATCGGACTGGATCAAGACCGGAAGAGATAGGAGGAGGAAGAGAAAAAGATATGAAAGAAAAAACAAAGTGGGCGAAACCAAAACCCTGCAACACAAACAACGTGCTTACCTGGTGGGCATAAATCGTATCATAAACCAAAGTCCAGGCTACACCACCCGCATACAATGGGAGACAAACAGCCCAGTTCACCGAACCCGCAACCGCAGACCACCCAAGCAAAGCGCCCCAGTTAAACGCGAGACCTAACGAACGGGAGTAGGTTTTAGCTTCCACCATAATGGTTGAGAAATACAGTTCCACGGATGTCGTACCGAGGACGCTTTGAGGCCAGTACGTGATTCGTTTCATGAAAGGGTATATGATGACCACCGAGAGTGATGATGCGCCAAGTAGGATACTAACAGACACGGTGAGACTCCTGGTTTCACAGGAGGTGACCGTACCCACCTGTACCAGTTCAACTGGGTCAAAATCGCCAACCCTGCGCTTAACTGTAACCCGAGGAACCCGACGGCTTGAGGAATAGTTAGGTCCCCATTCGCGATAGGACGCGTTTTAGTTCTCTCTACAACCCAAATTCAAATACAGCCACCAGTCAGCACCAGACGCCACGACTACACGAGAGTTTTCGGTCGCGAGTATGTGTAGGGGGATGACGGGGAGGGACTCACCAACACCCTTATCCAGATTCCGATCCCACATGTCATTAATCGTGCACCCCGCTCCCCGCATAACGAACGCGCCGATCCCGAAGAGGCTCAGGTATGTTAGAGGAGTTGTTATCGGGAGCCCAAGCGCATACGAAGCCATCGTTATCGACCAAGCTACCACCGGTTCCTTCGTCACGATCCCATAATTCCGGTCTTGGGCGGAGGGGACGTACTGCACGGGTAGTACAACAAGAGGGTCCCAATGGGTTTATCAACCCTCGCGAGGTAGAGATACGGCCTAAGCTTTTCGGGTGCGCGTTCTACCCATGACTTCGGTGGCGACTTAATCGGAGTGGATGCAATGACGGAGTCCGCTGAGCTTGAGGTCGATGTGTACCTGCATTTGATGCGCCCACAACCAGGTACCAGAGCCCTCGGCTGCAGGCGCGACTGCTGTCGAAAGACCGTCGATGATAAAGGAGTGCGAAGACGGAGCAGGGTCCGTGGTGGGATGACATGAGCGTTGAGCATCTTGAGAAGTTGAAGACCGGACCGTCCGTCCCGCTGCGCGGCAAACAAAACCCCCCAGTGTCACGTATCATGGTCAATGGTCACACCGGTTATAACGTGTATTCGAGCGTGAGGTATTCAGCGAGAAAGAACCCGAGAAAAAAAGTACATTAATCAAACAGGGGTGCACGAGTAGGTGCTTGAAAAAACCACGATGATTAGAATCGCGATTTGCAAAACCGGTTTGCCTATCGTGTTTTACCACTCCTTGGTGAGTTTGAAGGTCCAGTCCCAGTCTATAGAGGGTGACGCAGGTGTTCAACGTTCAGGTTTGGTCATTGGACGTATGGAGTGGATGGCACGTACCAGCGTACACCTCGCCGTCATCGTCGATGACACGACTTCTCACGTTGTAAGACCCACTCCGCGCGAGGATACCAGATGGGGACTCCTCCGGCTCAAAGTTCTTGGCGTAAGCGTCTGAATTGGGTCCATACGATCCAAGCATTTGCTCGAGCTTATCGACTTTGAGGGTATGAGCACTGATCACTGGGGATTGTTGATCAATAAATACCTTTTACTCCACCTCTCTTGACGACTTGGATGTATCGGACACCGGAGATAATCGAGTGATTGACCTTGAAGGTGATTCGAACACTAAAACCACGCCGGCGGTCAGCACGGATCGTGCTAACCTTTCATTCACGTACTTGTATTCGACGCCCTCTTTGATAGAAATGGGGTTCTTCTTCAGGTGCGCCAGCAACGCCTGGTCTTGGATGTTGACGCTGATTTTCTTGCCAGGGGGGAGAGTGGGAGAGTCGAGTTCCAAGGCCAACACAGTCACCTGGTGGCAGCGACCGGTAAGTTCCCATCAAGCCCTCGTCCACAGGGTATGGTTACCTTGGGACCGCTGGCAGAGCCACCAGCAGCTCCAGGTACGATGCCCAAGCTGGCCTTCCAACGAGCCAAACTCTCGTCCTCCGCATCCAGTTTTGCGTACTCATCCATGCTCTTGGCCGCGGTGGGTTTGTATCCTGTCGAATTGTCGGTGAGATCTCGCCCGGGTCTCGTCGCCAGCGATGACTATGGCACCTGGGGTGGCACTTGGGGCCAAATCTTCTTCATGCGGCGGGGCCTAAATCGCGGCGTCGTCAATCCACCCCATCTATGCTTTCGGGGAGGAGGGGACGTACGCTCATGTTTGGGCAACGATTGGAGCTTGAGTGTGGTTATATTCTCTGGAAGGGGATGCCACTGGAGTCTGGACAGCGAAACGGCGCATCTGGTCACTACTTTTTATCGATAACGGCAACTACCGAACAGTCACGTGGGATCCCTATTATGGCCATCGCTATCCTCGATCTGGGGTCATGGTGAATCGCCGTGGCGGTAGCGATGTGTGATTCGGTCTCGGTGCGGTAAACATCACAAACGCACCCTGACGTGGGTGCCGCACCGAACGCAGCGAGACCCTCAAACTACCCACCCTGATTGACACTCGATACCTTCCCAGGTTCCCGGACCGTTCCCGAGAGACGATTCGATTGCACAGAATGGGGGGAGTAGTGCGCCCTCGGATCACCTCCACTGAACAAATAGAAGACCCTGGGCAATTTGACAATGAGGTTGCTACGGGGGTCGGTCTCATAATAATATATACATCGATATCGTCCTGCACCAAGAAAAGAGAATACACAATCGGAACAGCGTCACCGAGCACTTGCCAACACCCCTTTTGCACTCGAACTACGCACCAGGCAGGGATCGACCAGAAACGTACGAGCAGCGGAACACGACCGAACGTACTCCCGCGTTGGAGTTGAGAGACGAAGTGGTTGGGTCAACAGCGGGGACCGACTGTTCGACCAGAACCCCGTAATTGAATCGAAAGGTGGGTATAGAGTGAAGGAGATGGTGGGTCACATGTTAGAAACCTAAGGCAGTGGTAACTCAGTAACGCTCAATGATAGAACCCTTTTTGGCCACCGCACCTGAAGTGTTCTCAACCCGGGAGGGGAAGGATCGCGGCCTAAGGACGCGCCGCCATACGCGTCATCGTCACCGTTTTTCCACTGTCCAAAACTACCTGGGCGGTGGTCAGGAGTAGGGAGTCTCGGTGGATTGTATTGGTTAGAAGCTGGGGACTGCAGGGTGGCGGGTGGGGGCGAGATTGTCGGTGGTATGGGTGATGAGCGATTTAGTTGAGGGGGGTTCGTAAACGAGAGGGAAGCGAAGGTTTGGCCTTGGACCGGATGCACCCCCGGCTGGAGTTGGTGGGGTACAGGGGCACCATGATCGGTTACCAAAAGGTGATCCCCACTCGGGCCAGGAGGGTAAAATTGGTCGTACTGAGCCTGACCGATTGGATATCCTCCGCCGTTCCTAGGACCGTACATGTCATAGGGGTTGGGGGTTGCACCATACCCGGCCCCGATGTTGGCCAGATTGTGATACTGGGCAGGGTAACCGCCATCGTGAGCGGCATAATCTTGGGGGAAGTAGGAGGGGATAGGTGGAGACGAAGGTGCGGGTCTGGGAACACCCCCCATGCCACCTGTGGTAAAGCCGCCGGTCGCTCCGGTGCCTAAGGAGTACTCGCCATGACCATGACCGCTGCTGTGGTAGCCGGAAGAACCAGGGTGAGAATACTTCTCCTCGGCAGGCGAAGTTCTGTCTTCGATATCTTTGGGGTCGAAGGAGAAGTTGGAGGCGTCGGTCAGAAGACGTTTTCGATTGCGCCTGCGCACGTAAGAAGTCACAGCGATGACCACAACAATCAAAACGGCCAACCCAGCCAGCCCAAAAACAAAGCCAGAGAGGGGTTTGTTTTTTAGGAATGAGTTTCCCTTTGGCCCAGAGGTTCCGATCGAGGGGGGAGCAGTGGTGGAGGTTGTCACTGTGGTTGTAACTTGTCCGTCCGATGTGGGGAAGACTGGAGACGGCGTCGATGGGCTATTCAAATTTCAGCACCGTAGTAGCAATTGCCGTCGGTTTCAGCTTACCCGGGCGTGAGAGTGGGAGTGGGCTCTGAGGAAGATGTCGGCGGTAGCGTTGATGGGAACCCGGGAGTTGGATTTGAGATACCCGGGCTGCCGATACTCGAACTGACACCAGTACTACCGGTTGAGGATGAGGTGTTCGGTGGAGGTGTGGACACAGGCGGGGTCTGTGTGGTAGAGGATGGAAAAAGAGGGGGAACTATTGGATGGTTAGCGAGGAGTTTTTTTTAGGAAGATTGCTAGAGAGGACGCACCAGACACTGTAATCTGCCGTCGGACGAGAGGACTAGCCATGGCGTCCAGACGGGGTAGGGGGAGGGAAGAAAGGAATGCGAGAGAACGCCAGCGACTGGTATTTGAACAAGGGGGAAGAATGGGTCAACTCGGCTGAGAATTCACCCTGGCAGCTTGGTGAGTTTTAAGTAGTATGTTCTTGGTTGCGATGGGCGACTCATTGATCTTATCCATTCCCACGTGGATCCACACCGACGTCGTCGCGTGAATCTTCCGCGCCCTGATCCGCCTCTCCTCCCCCTCCCCAGTGCAAGAAAGTGCACTGGAGGAGGCCACCAGAATAAAAAGGCGATTTTTTAAACCCCAGTGCAAGGTCCGACAACGGAGACGTGTTGGACCTTCCCTGCGATCTTGTCGCTCCTCCACAATCAACCAACACGTGGTCTCACTCCACCCCTGCCCCAACTCGGTAGCCGATGACCTTGTGATTCAAGATTGTACCCAGCTGATGTCGATCCATCTCAGCCATCTGTGTCAAAGTGGGTCCAAATCATAGGAACCAGATGCGCCGCCAACTCAACTTCTCCCCCAGGGGAGAACGGCGGATGGGAGTGAGAGCTGCGTGGTACGAATGGAAGTTGTAGCGAAAATTTGATGATCGACTCGAGGCTGCGTGCCAAATGGCACCGGTGCCGATATCCTGACGATCAGCCATAACATTGCGAGGAGTTCGTTGTTCCTCCGGGTGCCAGGTGTTTTTAGGCCACCCCTGTTCTGGCGTTGCTCCTGCAGGAAGGAATGTAAGAGGCTAGAGCTCATTACTCTTGCGGCTTAGTCCGGCCTCCCGTCAGGATACTGTTCGGCAGACACCGCGGGCAACGAGCTATATAACCGTTGAATAAATTTTGATTTTGCGCTGAATGGTGAACCGATTTCTTCAGGACAAAGGGAATGAGCAAATGTTAAAAGA
>Ga0307509_10002421_pt1 | contig 30214 bp, 11 predicted proteins | sample 10_EM_MG_FD_202245 | JGI IMG/M metagenome (GOLD analysis project Ga0307509, IMG submission 202245) | Populus trichocarpa ectomycorrhiza microbial communities from riparian zone in the Pacific Northwest, United States - 10_EM | ecosystem: Host-associated > Plants > Roots > Unclassified | place...
ACGTGATATATTATGACAAAATACATGAAAGAGCCCTAGCTCCTTAATGTGGGACTAAAAAGTGTGCCAAGCCTGCGTCCCCGTTGCTATAGACTTGGGGGACGTTATAGACGGCCAGAACCATATTAAAGCCTCATGTTAGGTCTTTTTTGTCTAATTACCTTCAATTCTATGTGCCTCAGGAGTCTAAAATCCGTTTGTGGTAAGGAATTTTAACCCACCAGCACTTTCTGCAACATGAGCGCGCGCAGTAAGAGATACTATTACCCGGCATCAAATTTTATAGCCCTAGATACTGTTTCACAGTATGGTATCTTGCCCCTATAATTTATGGTATAGTATTGGTCATGATAAGGTAACTCAGGCACAGTCAGAACACGACTGTCATAGTGCGAGTTGATGTTTCCCTGCCTAGCTCTGAGCCCCTTCGACTACTCTTATCAAATTCAGGTGTAATACCGCATATACTCGGAAAACTCGCTATTCACCAAAGTACTATATGCAGGTAAGGGTACAGGGCATTCTGTTAAAGGTTGTGGTTGGCCCTGGGATCTCTTTCCTTTGCTGTTACGGGAGTGGGATGAGGGGCATCGTTACGTTCACCGTAATCTACCGCATCTCTTAGTCAGAGAAGTTTGCGGAAACCAATTTTCATTTTTTTTACGGCAAACTACCCCAAGCAGTAATTCAAAGGGTTTCTAAATATGTTGATGAATAGTCTCTCATCGGTTCCTTGGATGATTTAAGGATCCAAAGTTTACAGCTATGCTAACCGGAGCAGCAAACCTTATTCAGGGCGATACTTTTTGTATATCGTATGTAGAACCTAGTAGTCAGGGCTACTCCCATCAGTACAGTAGGTAGAGAAGGAGAAAAAACAGAATTCTTTCATCGTCTGTTTATAGGCAATTCTAGAATTGACAGTTATGACTATTACCCCCGCTATTGCTTAAAACGCCATCACAGCTCATCACTCGTTTAATTTCCGAGGCGAAAGGTGAGGTACTTGAGTACGGCAAGTTACCAAATGATACAATGAGGTGGTTTTACATAGCATACGCCACCATTCAATATGATGCAGTTCAATATCAAAACTCTCCGCTAGCCTGTTAGAAACTATTGGTCGGGCTAATATAAAAAACAGTTCTGATAACGATGTTGGGGGAGGGGGAGGGGTTACACGTGACTTGTTGTGAATTGATCCTTTTCAGAAGTTGTTATTGAAAAGAAGAAAAGGTGAGTAAAGCACTATCTAGGAAAGCAAACACAGGGAAATTATATGGGTGTAGGAATGCGGACGCTCCGCGCCCGTACACATTCAGTAACAAGAGTGGGCAGCATAACACAGCATAAAGACCAAGCGGATACGTGTTAGAGTCGACGGAAGTGGATAGTCGTTAGAGATAAAGAAAGCGGATAGATGAGGGACAAGACGGGATGATATCCTTAGTGGTTTCTTTGGTTTAGACGGAAGGATAGACGGAACGGTTTATGGTCTTGTCTTTCCTTTATTGATATTACGGAGCTATGAAGGCAAATGGGATGTGCTGAAGAAGAGACCAATAGGTGTGGAAGACTATAGAATGGTTGACATAGTTTTATTCTTCCTATAGACTTATGTTTGGTTGGTTAGTTTTGTTTTATAATAGGATGACTAGCGAATGAAGTTTCTGATTTTACCCTACCCTTTAGTTTTAGCCCCAGTCTAGTTCGACCGTTTGACCGTTAGGCGATTTATCTCCCGCGACTGTACAGAGATCAACCAAACAATTAATGAGAGTACCTTCAGATGTATATTGTAACATGACTAGTAGCAGTGGAGAAGAAAACAAAATTCGAGTTTCCAATAAACAATCAGTCCCTAGTACTCGAATGAGAACCTCCTGGACCCAACTTGGCTCCGCGTTGCTCCCCTCCCGGGTGCAATACTCTCTATCGAAATCTCATAATTTAATTCTTTGTCCAACCGTCCTCCAATCTCTGGAGGCCGGTCATTTAAATTCCGGTTCTTGAGAGGTGACCCGATTTATCAGCACATCATACAACATGAATTCCAGTAGTGAAAGACCCCATAACCCGGCATCGACTTTGATGGTTCGAGATACCTTTTCCGGTGTTGTGCCTTATGACTACAATTTACTGCATGATATCAATTGATTACTGTACTGTAGCGTAATGAATTATTGAAACACTACCGTCCCAAGGCAAGGCAAGATTTTCATACGGAGTTCGGGAGATCATATTTGCTCCTCACGATCAACTTGAGCGTGAGCAGAATGCTTTGGGAAAGAGAAGGGCTACAGTATGCAAAAGGAGATCCGGGGAGGATGGGATTTCTCATCTGGCTGGTAAATCGATATCGCGCACCAGCGTGGCCATTTAGTCACCCCTCTCCGAATTAGGGTGAGATACCAGGCGTAAAAAATTCGCTACGAACCTACTCATTATATGGATACCGCCCGCTTGGGCCGAGTACTTGTAACCGAGATATTCAAAATGGTCAAATATAAGGCATGGAATGGCAGCTGGGTATGGATAGCGCCCAACGTCTTCTATTATTGCTTGCTAAACTAGTGGTAAAGACAGAAGTATATATCAAAAGCAAAACCAAGCTCTGATCTTACCCTTCTATCGATTACCACACATCTCCGCCTCCTTTCATTCATGTTCCATATCCCAAAACGGAAGCAAACAAAAGAAAGAAACATTCTGTGTAATCTCTGAACAAAAGAAATGCATCACAAAGACTCCCGCTCTCTCGCGCTTTTGGTCCAATGCCCAATTCTTGCTCTGCCTTCATCTCCATAGTTGTCATGCGTTCCATTAGGAGTCTATTCTCCTTCCTATCTATCAACGGAAAATCATTTCCCTTGCTTCTGCGCCCGCATAAGACACAAAAAACTATGACATGCCAAGCAGAATTAACAGACTTCCAACACAAGGAAGCAGAGAGCCCGGTATCAGCTACCGTATTGAACCATATTCGGATATGCAACCTCCGGAGGGTATTCTGGAGTCCAAATTGAGTGCGGGCGGATTGGAGAAAGTATACCAGGGCTCGGCACTGCTCTCCCTAATGGCACGCCATGCGGTCGAGTGCCGTCTAGGGGGATGCTGAAGGAATTAGGTATGGAGTATTGTGAATTACCCAAGCTTTGCGATGTGATTGATGGCATTAACTTGGCAGTATCAAGAACAATGGTTACGTATCTGGGATTCATCATCTCACGCATAAAGGAAGAGCAAGAATAATCTGGATGTTGGAGAATGAAGTCGGAGGTGGGAGTGGAAGTAGAGAACTCAGAAGGAAGAGAAAGGAAGAGACGAAGAGGGATTGAGAGTGGAAGAAGAAGAGATTAGGTGAAGCTGGATGGGGAATGAAGGGTGCGGCGAATTTTATCGTGAAGGTGGAGAGGTTGTGAAAGGAAGACGTTGGAATGTAGAAGTTTTTCTTAGTTATATATTTAAGGACGCTTGTTTTCCCTTTTCAGTGGGAGGATAGAATATCAAGATATCCAACTCCGCTATCAAGCTTCCAGTTGCGCATATTTTTCATCAATTTACTTTATAGAGCAAATCTTTGGAGTCAATATAGTGGATGTAAAATCTGAGTTAATTTCACTGTCAAAATACTCCCAAAGTTACTCTATTGACCTTTCGTGATGATGAAGGCTCAAAAGTGCGGATAGCTATCTAACCTCATATTCGAGCTCACGCTTGGAGGACCTTCCAAACAAGCAGGATCTTCATTAAAGACACATCCATAGTGGGAACCGATCGTTGTGCCTCACCGAACAGCTAACTCACATGTCACTTTAAACGGGCTGAGGGTATACCAGTACTCGAGTACGATATAGTCTAATTTTTCCTTTGTAAATATATAGAAAGAACCGTCGCGTTTAGAGAGGAGGAATGAAAAACAACAGGCTGTAGGGAAATGAATTGCCAATAACAAAAAAAAACAATAAAACAAATATATGGGAACCTCAAGTTTCAGTGGTTTATCTCAATACAGTAGAAGTAGCTATCTAAATTGAGGCCCGGAAGCCCTAGCTTAAATTTATGAGAAAGATCCAGACAACAGGTTGGGCAGGTATGTGATGCATATCTGCATTCCCATTGCGTATAACCCCCCACCAAGAAAATATAATAAGCCCTGTTACTATGGTGGGCTCACTCCGGAAAGTGGGGTAATATCGCAATTACCACATGGAAGCGCTTTAGGTCGCAGAAGAAGGCTGTGCGGGGGTGAGGGGGGGGCGGTAGTGGTAGCGATAAACAAGTTTATGGAGCCATTGAGGTTATTGCGGAAATGGTGTATAGGTAATCAGTAAGGTATTCGAAGGTGGTAGGGTGGGCGGGGGCCTCTCGAGCTTAGGCCGTTCTGTGAGTGGCAGGTGTTGGAGGCTGTAGTGGAGCTACAACTCAGGCGTGGTCTCTCTAGCAGCGACTCTAGGTGGTGTTTTGCCGTCCAGATTTGACTTGTTAGGGCTAACATCCTGGCGTTCGAGTAGCAATCTCACCACTCCCTCATGCCCATTATGAGCGGCCGACTGGAGTGGTGTTTGCCCTTCATTATCTATTTTGTCGGGGGTGACGTCGTCCCGTCCAAGTAGCAATTTGACCACTGGCTCGCGCCCCCTAGCAGCAGCCTCCCAGAGTGGTGTACGGCCGGACTGATCTGGCTTATCGGGGTTGACGTCGCTCCGGCTTAGGAATAATTTCACGACTTTCTTGTGCCCTTCCCGAGCAGCCCACCAGAGTGGTGTTTGGTGACGATGATCTGGTTTGTCGGGGATAACGTCGTCCCGTCCGAATAGGAATTGGACCACTGGCTCGCGCCCCCTGGCAGCAGCTTCCCAGAGTGGAGTACGACCGGACTGATCTGGCTTATCGGGAGTGACGCCGTTCCGGCTAAGGAGTAATTTCACGATTTCCTCGTGCCCCTGACTAGCAGCCGCCCAGAGTGGTGTATGGCAGGCCCGATCTGGCTTGTCGGGGTTGACGTCGTTCCGCTCAAGGAGCAGTTTCACCACTCCTTCGTGCCCCCGCCTAGCAGTCCCCCAGAGTGGTGTACGGCCGAACCGATCGGGCTTGTCAGGGTTCACATCGTCCCGTCCGAGGAATAATTTCACGATTTCCTCGTGCCCTCGCCTAGCAGCCTCCCAGAGTGGTGTACGGCCGGAGTGATTTGACTTGTCGGGGTTGGCGTCGTCCCGCGTAAGGAATAGTTTCACCATTCCCTCATGCCCTTCTCTAGCCGCCTCCCAGAGCAGTGTGTTGCCGTACCGACCTGGCCTGTCGGGGTTGACGTCGTTCCGCTCAAGGAGTAATTTCACCACTCCCTCATGCCCCTTCTTAGTAGCCCACCAGAGCGGTGTTCGGTCGTCATCATCTGGCTTCTCCGGGTTGACGTCGTTCCGCCTCAGGAGTAGTTTGGCGACTTCCACATGCCCCTTCCTAGCAGCCTCCCAGAGTGGTGTACTGCCGAACCGATCTGGGCTGTCGGGGTTGATGTCGTTCCGCCTGAGGAATAATTTCACGATTTCCCCGTACCCTCGCCTAGCAGGCTCCCAGAGTGGTGTACGGCCGAGCCGATCTAGCTTATTGGGGTTGACGTCGCTCCGCTCAAGGAGTAGCTTCACCACTCCCTCGCGCCCGTTCCTAGCAGCCCACCAAAGCGGTGTTCGGTCCTCATTATCATCTGGCTTGTCGGGGTTGACATCTGCGCGCCTAAGGAATAATTTCACGATTTCCTCGTGCCCCCGCCTAGCAGCCTCCCAGAGTGGCGTACGGCCGGAGTGATCTGGCTTGTCGGGGCTAATGTCGTTCCACCCAAGGAATAGTCTCACGATTTCCTCGTGCCCCCGACTAGCGGCCTTCCAGAGTGGTGTACAACCGGACCGATCTTGCCCATTGGGGTTGACGTCGTTCCGCCCAAGGAGTAGTCTCACCTCTTCTTCGTGCCCATTGTAAGCAGCCCACCAGAGCGGTGTTTGGTCCTCAATATCATCTGCCTTGTCGGGGTTGACCTCTCCCCGCCTAAGGAATAATTTCACGATTTCCTCGTGCCCACACCTAGCAGCCTCCCAGAGCGGTGTACGGCCGGACCGATCTGCCTCGTCGGGGCTGATGTCGTCGCGTCCGAGAAGTAACTTCGCTGTCTCCTCGTGCCCATAGCGAGCAGCCAGCAACAGTGGCGTTTGACCATCCTCACCTGCCTTGTTAGGGTCGACATCATTCCGACCTAGCAGTATTTTCACCACCGCTTCGTGCCCACCCCCAGCAGCCCACGCGAGAGGTGTAATACCCATAGAGTCTTTCCGGTTGATACCACAGCCCTTAACCTCGACAAAACCAGCTACGATCTCAGTAGTCCCAGAAATAGCGCCCAGTGGAGGCTGCTGAACCAGGAAAGTTTATCGCAACCAATAGGCAAAATATGCGGTTTTTGTGTTATCGAGAGGATTTTAGTGGGTCGTGGCTATTGCAGCGCAAGCAATTTCGTGCAATCTAGAGGGTCACTTTTTGCGTAGATTCCCGAGTATCATACCGTACAGAGAAAAGTATGCGAGAAGCAGTATGCCTTGGAGGTCGAGAGGAGGCACGCAGGAGAACGAGAGGGGTGTTCGTTGGAGACCAAGAGAGTGACTAGTCGTGAGCTTTGACCTCCCGCAATCCGGACAAGTTAAGCAGGCTTCTGCAGCTGTTGAGCTGTACCAAAAAACCCGGGATGAGAGCCGAAGTATGGTGGAAGTGAAAGAATGACTCAGAGGTGTTGACGGTAGGGGATGTCGAGGTGCACGTTGCCTATTGGAGGTTGCCAGCGAATGACTATGATACTGAGCAAGTGAAAATTTCTGCATCCGCTGCTTAGCCCGATCTCCGGTCATGCACTGCTGGTGTAGTGTGTGGCGATGCGTCCACACTTCTGTGCTCCTTCATATCTGCGCTTCTCGATATCCGCGATTCCCTCGACGCCCCCTATCCTACAACGCCCCATCACTAGGGTAATTCTACTATTAAGGTACAAGTACGGTATTATCCCGCAAAAGTGGTTTTTTTCTTCAAATTTTCTTGGCATCGCCGGCGGGACCTCTAATCGCCAAGAAAAAACCATGCTGTTTCTCTTTTCATCTTCTCAACTAGGTTTTCTTCTTTCCCTTGAATTGTGTCGGCAGCTCTGGATGCAATGGGGCTTGGAAATCATCGAATTTCTGGTGCACGTTTTCGGGTGAACGAGTCATAACCGTATCGTACCGGGGAAAGGCTGGGGGGAGAGCTGAGCCACTCGAAAAGAGGAAAGTGGATTACCGGTAACCGGACAGCAGAGCCTCCTCACCTACGGAAACGGGTACGGGTATCATACTCGCCGCAATTGTTACGATAGATGTATTCAGCCCAGGGGTTCGAAAACGATTACCGGTATGCAGGTTTTTCGAGTTTTTAAAAAAACAAAGGAGTGTGAAATGCTTTCTTGCATACAAACTAAGAGACCAACTAGAAACCTGGCCCTCGAAAAACTTTTTTTTTCGATCCAGGGGCTAAATTAATGCCTCTAATGTCTTTACTGTAACGAAAGAAATTGGGATCCGGAGGCTCTTATCCGACTGTTAGGCAGTGGCTTAGTGGGGGTGGCCTCGCTTACTCTTCACCTACCGTACTCATACTGTAACCTCGTGTGGAGATATCCGGGGGGATATCGACCTGACAGCAGCGCATATTGTCGTTACTCTTCCCGAGTGAATCTTCGCGAGTTTTCCCCAATGCGCTGCCTCTTAGTCACGAATATTCATGTGCCTAGAAGTCACTGGGGTATTTGGTTCAACGAATTAAGAAGTTCTCTCTAAGTAACGCGTGGTTTTGTTTTGCTGGCATTTTCTCCCGTCCCCTCCAAAATAGGATGCCTTTGGGAGTGAGGGGGAGAGGTTGCCATGCTACGCGGAGGAACATTGCAGAGTTAATTGTTCGGTTACTTGTGCTAAGGGGCAATAATATACTTTAGGCTTTTCAGAGGCAACAGCCTCCAGTATCTTCACAATATCCGGAACCACTACCCCCGTCCACCAATTATCCTCTTCTATAGGCTTGTAGATTCCCCCCCGGTACCCCTTCTAGCCCGTCCACAACCTTTTTGGGTAGAGCGCCGATCATACCCGTTGCTGGCTCTTCAGCTTGGGCAGCGAAGCCGGCGTAGGATGTGGCAGGGATATCCCATCTTCCGTCCTAATTGCACAGCCTTCCAGGCCCCAATGGGCTAATATCACTGCTTGCTAGCACTTAGACTCTCTCTTCCATTCCTCGTGGTTAATTTTGGCTCCTGTTATAATATATTTTTTGCCGCCCCCCCCCCCCCAGATCTCGGTAGCAAAATAAAATTACCTTATCAGATTCGCCTCCCCTACGTGTACTACCGGCGTACCAGCTTCTAGGTTCCTCCATTTGTAGGGGCATTCCCGCACATTTCAGACTCGGCTATCTTCAATATCCTACTGCTCTAACCTAGGCTCTAGTGATGGTAACCAGGTCAAGACCTGAGACCGATCAGATCATCAGCAATAGTACAGTTTCTCCACAGGTTAACGGCTATTTCCAAGACGTACTATTACTACTGGAATGTTAGAGACATCACCTGTCTTTGACTGCTTAAAGTATTATGGATAGTGGGTAATGGAGTTTACTCATAACTGGAGAGGGAAGAAGTGTGTTGTGGGACCCTGTGAGCGCTTCCGCGCCGCCCACTCAATCTCCCCCGAATCTATCCCCACAACACCACCTTTTCTCCTTGTATATCGGCAGCAAGTGCCGCACCTCTACGGGCTCGATCCCGCGGCACAGCACAAGTCTCGCCCACGGCGGGCAAGCACCAAAGAGTGCCTCCGGCGGAGTCGGCTAACTTTGCTTGTTTTGTATTCAAGCACATCAAGTCTTATGAGTAAAATCTGTCGAAAGTCCTACAGTATGTACTGTACATACCCAGAAACCCAAAGCAGCACACAGGATTCCTTCATGCTGCCCATCTAGACTTGAAAACTCTTCCCCCTACATTGTATCATACCTGATTTTGCGAAGATAGAGAATATGCTTTTTGATTCGAGTTACTACCATCAAGCACAGCGCCATCGCCACCTTCGCCATAATCTACCGCATCCTCGCAGCCATCGAGAAAGTTTGTCACAACCAAGTTTCATTTTTAGGGCTAACTAATTTAGTTCAAGCAGTAATTCAAAGAGTTTCTAAATATGTTGGTGGATGGCCTCTTATCGGATCCTCGGACGATTCACCATTCAAAGTTTACCGCTATGCGAACTGGAGTAGCGGACTATTTCCCCGGCGATGCTCTCAGCTTCCGGTGTCTGGGACAAAACAGCTCCTCCCACCACCGTAGAATACAAAAAAACCTGAAATCCACTTCAGTCTGTTCATAAAAAAAAATCAGGAATTAACCGCTATTACCTCCAAGAAAGTGACTCACTTCTCTCCATTATTGCCCTTGCTGTACTAGTATTATGGTGCCATCACAGACCATCACTCGAATACGTTTAGCGTTCAAATTGTTGTAAAATACCTTAATTGAAGAAGCAGAAAAAAATAGATCTAAAAGCCATCGACAACCTCTTGCAAGAACAGACTACTAATATACTACATGGATTTGGCGGTCACACTGAACAGCGTGTCCTATACCATTCGGACCAACTAGCGACATCCTCTTCTCGACATCCATATACAAGAGGGATCCGATATGGTCAACTACCAGTGATCAGATCATCAGAAGCCACATTTTCCAACACAAACCGTAACCTTACACAGCATAAAATACTGTTTGGTGTGATGCAGTCCAGTAACTTGCCGTGAACATATCCGAAGCTATCAGAATGGGCAAAAAAAAGAAGGGAAAAAACTTTTGATCGCAATGATCATGTTGGGAGAGGGGGTGGGGTTGCACAGGAACCGGGGTAATGAGAAGAAAGCCAAACTCCAGTTTCAAAATACACCTTTAGTCCCCGGTATCGCGAACAAGGACCTCCTGGACCTGGCTCGGCTCCTCCGCAGTGCCATCCAGCACTCGACCCTCCTCATACGCTATCAGAACCTCATGTCAAGTCTTTTTGTTTGACTAGCCTTCCAACCAATGCTCGATCGGCGATCTAAAATCCGCTCGTCGTAAGGTATCTTATTTCGTTAGCACTTTCTGCAACAAGAAGCTCCTGTAGTAAGAGATCCCATTGGCCGGCATCAAATTTTATAGTCCGAGATACCGTTTCCTTGTATTATAATATTATTGCACCCCACACCTATAATTTTGGGCAAGGTATTGGTTATAATGCGATAAAGTAGGGTATCGTACAGTACAGTCAGAACACGACTGTCACGGTGCGAGGCGAGGCTTCCCTACATGGTTTGGGAGATCGTATGGGTTGGTGGCGCCGAGCCTGAGTATGGACAGAATGCCATAGGAGATGAAAAGAAAAAAAAATAATGCCGCGGCAAGGAAAAAGGAGCTCCCGTGAGGATGCAATATCCCAGTCTGTTCTGAGGTCAATATTGCCCAGCACTGCGGCCCCTTCAGCCACTTTTTATCAAATTCGGGTGCAATACCAGGTATATCATTCTCGGAAAACCCTCTATTCAACCAAGGTATGATACTACATGTAGGGAAGGATATCGAGGGTTTTGTTAAAGGTTGTGGTTGGCCCTGGGGGTTGTGGGCGGGTTGCTAATCGTTCGGGGGTGTGATGGATCGTTCTAGCGCTTTAGCGATCTACGAAGGTTTTTACTGACATGTCTTTCCATTGTTATCACGGGAGTGGGCTGGAGGTGTAAACATCGGAACAGGTATAGAGATTGGTCTGGTGATCTATGAAGGGATGAGGATTCTTTCATTGGGTATAGCTAAGATCCTGTTCTTTACCATCTGTTTGGTTTTAGAGGAGAGCCAATGAAGTTGTGGAAACCATCTCCCCTTCGCCCCTCCGACACAGTGCTCGAGATCTAAGCAAGTCCTCTCACTCTACCGCCTACCGCTGGTTTATCTATTTCCCCACTTTAATGTGCTTGAGCCGCGTGTTCATGACCAAAGATGTGGAAGTTACGATAGCAATTGTTCAGCATAGAAAAGCAATCTCCGTAGCGTGTTCAGGAGACCAAGTCGTGTGGGGGGATTGGTGAAGCTATGCTAGTGCAGACCCAGTACTACTCTCCTAAGTAGCACAGTATGCGGGTGGCCACCATCTAAGAGGATATAGAAGGGTTTGACTACACAGCGAGTTTTTGCACCTAATACGGTATTGGTAGAATTGGGGTTGATTCCCTAGATAAAAGACTCCCTAACGTAATAATTTTCCTTAGTAAGAGGGAGTAAAAGGTAGGGAGAGGCTTCCAACCCCACTTCCGAGCCTAGGCCCGGAGAATTTTCCAGATGAGCGGGATCTTCATTAAGGTATCCATAGTGGAAACTATGATACTTACCACTAACTTATACCTTACTAAATAACGAGCCCTTATGTCACTTCGCACAGGCGCAGGAAGTGGTTGCGCTGTATATTTCTCCCCATCATATCTAGACCACCGTCGCGTTTGCATTTGAGAGAGATGGAAGGGGAACACAATAGATTGTAGAAAAAGTATAATACCGTAAATGAACAACCCCCAAAAAAGAGAAATAAAAAGTAAATATTATGGAAATACTAGGTCACACTAGCGTATGGTATCTCAATATGGTAGAAAAAACCCTCCTATAGCACTAAAATCCAGATATTAAAGGGAAGATCGCGAATATCGACCTTACCTCAGGAGGAAAATCAGGATAGAGGGCGGAACAAATGCAATACGTGGTAGAGATGCGCATTCCCATTTCATGACTTCCTTCCGCCAAAAAAACAGAAACTTTTTAAGTGCCGTTTTTGTGGCAGGGTCACCCTGGAAGGAAAGGTAAGATGCAAATTACCACAAGGCAGTGGCTCAAGGGGTAGGAAAAGGTTGGGTGAGGGTAGGGAAGTGGTGGTTGCGAAAAACAGGTTTATTGGGCAGTGACGGCTATTGCAAGGGTGGCAGATAGGCTATGAGTGCGATATTGGTAGCGAGGGCGATGTCTCTTCCGGCCTAGGTGGTGCTGTGGGCGGCAGCTGCTGGGGCCGTAGTAGGGCCATCACTCGTGCGTGGCCATATCTAGCAGCATTCCTGAGTGGTTGGCTATACCGAGTGGCTTGTCAGGGCTGGCGCTTTCCCGTCCGCGTAGTAATTTCACCACTTCCTCGTGCCCTTGGTGAGCGGCCCAATAGAGTGGTGTTCGCCCGTCATTGTCTAGTTTGTCTAGGTTGAGGTCATCTCGCCCGAGCAGTAACTTGACCACTTCCACGCACCCATTCCCAGCAGCCCTCGAGAGGGGTGTGAGGCCTTGATCATCCTGGCTGTTGGGGTTGACGTCGTCCCGTCCGAGTAATATTTTCACCACTCCCTCGTGCCCATTGTAAGCAGCCCAATAGAGTGGTGTTCGTTCTTCGTAGTAGTCTGGCGTGTCGGGGTCGGTGTCATCTCGTGCTAGCAGTAGTTTCACCACTTCCTCGTTCACATTGTAAGTCGCCCACCAGAGTGGCGTTCTGCCGTACTCATCTTGCTTATTAGGATCAAGGTCGTCTCGTCCTAGTAGTATTTTCACAACCTCCTCGTGCCCTTTGAAGATAGCCCACGTCAGAGGTGTAATACCCATAGTCTTTCCGGTTGATACCGCAGCCTTTAACCTCGACTGAACCAGCTACGATCCCAGTAGTCCTAGGGATGATGCCTAGTGGAGGCCGTTGAACCAGGAAAACTTATCGAAACCAATAGGCAAAATATGCGGTTTTTGTGTTATCGAGAAGATTTTAGCGGATCGTGGCCACGGCAGCGGCAAGCGCAAGCAATTTCGCGCAACCCGGAGGATCGCCCCCCAAGCAGTATGTCTTGGAGGTCAAGAGGAGACACGCAGGAGAACGAGAGGGGTGTTCGGTGGAGGCCAAGAGAGTGACTGGTCGTGAGCTTTGACCTCCCGCGAGTCCGGACAAGTTAAGCAGGCTTCTGCAACTGTTGAGTGATTGTTGAGTGAGCTGTACCAAAAAGCCCGGAATGAGGGCTGAAGTACGGTATGCTGGAGGTAAAAGAATGACTCAGAGGAGTTGACGATTGGGGATGTCGAGGTGCGCGTTGCTTATGATCGAGGTTTTGCACTGCTGAACGCACTCCAAGTTTCCACAGCAACAGTATGGGTTAGGGTTACTGGAGTGCAGACAGGAAGTGCGGGGGCTCGCACGCACTCCTGGAGTGCAGCACTCTGCACCCACTTCACCTTGTATTTGGAGGGCAAACAAAAACTATGATTGGGGGATTGCAACTTGAATGTCGTAACCAGAGCCCCACTTGAATACAAGTACGGTATGATTCAACACAGACTACGGTATCCGCTTTCATATCCAACGTGATATTGCCGTTCTCTTTCTCCTATGATACTCCTATCATAAGCACTATCATAACTTTAATTCTACTATTAAGGTACTCGTGGGGTATTGTCCCGCAAAAGTGGTTTTTTTCCTCCAAATTTTCTTGGCATCGCCGGCGGGAACACTAATTGCCAAGAAAAAGCCCAGCCAAGTTCTCTTTCATCTTCTCAGCCAGGTTTTTTTCTCTTTTGAATTGTGTCAGCAGCTGTAGATATCATACAATGGGGCTTGGAAATCTTCGAATTTCTGGTCCACGTTTTCGGGTGAACGAGTCATATCGTATCATACCGGGGAAAGGCTGGGGGGAGAGCTGAGCCGGTAACTGGACAGCAGAGCCTCCTCACCTACGGAAACGGGTACGGGTATCATACTCCCCGCAATTGTTAGATGTATTCATTCAGCCCAGGGGTTCGAAAACGATTACTGGTATGCAGGTTTTTCGAGTTTTTGAAAAACAAAGGAGTGTGAAATGCTTTCTTGCATACAAACTGAGAGACCAACTAGAAACCTGGCCCTCGAAAAACTTTTTTTTTTCCTTCGATCCAGAGGCTAAATAAATGCCTCTAATGTCTTTACGGTATTGAAGGAAATTGGGATTCGGAGGCTCTTATCCGACTGTTAGGGTAGCCTCACTTAATCTTCGCCTTTTCTATCTGTTTACGGGCTGCGCCATAATTGGCCCAGCCCCCCACGTGACAGATTGTGGCTTATTGAAAGATCTTATCGATACAGGTATTCTGCTAGACAGGCGGGAATCGGGATATGTACGAGTACATATCAGAGAGGAGAAATGGGAAACTATAGGTAGTAGGGAGGGTAAATGAACAACCGAAAAAGAAAAAAGAAAAAAAACGTTAGAGCAAATACAATGGAAACCTCAAGCTACAGCAGTTTTATCTCAATGCAATAGAAGTAGTCGTCCTATAACACTCAAGCTCTAGACTATAAGTGGAGGTTTAGAAGTCCTGGATTAAATTTATAGGAAAAATCCGGACAGTATGATAGGTTGGGCAAGTATGTGATAAATATCCGGATCCCCATTGCGCATGATCAATCACCCACAAAGAAAACAAAGTCCTCTTACAATAGCAAGCTCACGCCAGAAGAGGTAGTATAATAATATTACAATTACCACATGGCAGTGTTTTAGGCCGCAAGAGAAGGTTGGGCAGGGGTGAGAGAGGCGAGGTAGTGGTAGCGATAAACACATTCACGGAGCCATTGAGGTTATTGCGGAAATGGTGTATAGGTAATCAGTAAGGTATTCGAAGGTGGCAGGTGTTGGAGTGTGTAGCAGAGCTAAAACTCAGGCGCAGTCTCTCTAGCAGCACCCCGAGTGGTGTATTGCCGTCCAGGATTGCCTTGTTAGTGTTAGAGCTGGCCCCTTCGCGTTCGAGTAGCAATCTCACATCTCCATCTCGCCCCTTATGATCGGCCGACTGCTGTAGACTGGTCTTTGCCAGTCTTTTTTCTGGTTTGTCGGGGGCGACGTCGTCCCTTCCCGGCAGCCTCCGGGGGCGGTGTGCGGCCGGGCCGATCTGGCTTGCCGGGGTTGACGTCGTTTTGGCCTCCTAATAATTTCACGATTTCCTTGTGCCCCCCCCTAGCAGCAGCCCAGAGTGGTTTATGCCCGGACCGATTTAGCTTGTCAGGGTTCACATCGCCCCGCTTGAGGAATAACTTCACAATATCCAAGTGCCCCTGGCTAGCAGCCTCCCAGAGCGGTGTACTGCCATACTGGCCTGGCTTGTCGGGGTTGACGTCGTCCCGACTAAGGAATAGTTTCACGATTCCCTCGTACCCCCGCCCAGCAGCCTCCGAGAGTGGCGTACGGCCCAGCTGATCTGGCTTGTCGGGGTTAACGTCGTTCCGCTCAAGGAATAGCTTCACGATTTCCTCATGCCCCTGCCTAGCAGCCTCCCAGAGTGGTGAACGGCCGAGCAGATCTGGCTTGTTGGGGCGGACGTCGTTCCGCCCAAGGAGAAGTTTCACCACTCCTTTGTGCCCATTACTAGCAGCCCACCAGAGTGGCGTTCGGTCATTATCGCCTGGCTTGTCGGGGTTGACGTCTCTCCGCCGAAGGAATAATTTCACGATTTCCTCATGCCCCTCCATGGCAGCCTCCCAGAATGGTGTGTTGTCGAAGACACCTGCCTTGTCGGGGTTGACGTCGTCCCGGCTAAGTAATAGTTTCACGATTTCCTCATGCCCCAGCTTAGTAGCATTCCAGAGTGGTGTACAGCGGGACCGATCTGGTCCATTGGGGTTGACGTCGTTCCGCCCAAGGAGTAGTTTTACCACTCCCGAGTGCCCACGGAAAACAGCCAACAAGAGTGGTGTCCGGCGGTTGGCATCTGGCTTGTCGGGGTTAACGTCGTCCCTCCTAAGGAATATTTTCACGATTTCCTCGTGCCCCAGCGTAGCAGCTCCCCCGAGTGGTGTAGGGGCGGACGAATCTGCCCCGTTGGGGTTGACGTCGTCCCGTCCGAGAAGTAACTTCACCGTTCCCTCATGCCCATGGCAAGCAGCCCTCAAGAGTGGTGTCTCGCCGTCCCGGTTTGGCTCGTTGGGGTCGACGTCGTTCCGCCCAAGGAGTAATTCAACTACTCCCTCGTGCCCATTGGAAGCAGCTAGCCACAGTGGTGTTTGGCCGTCCTCACCTGCCTTGTTAGGGTCGACGTCCTCCCGCCCCAGCAGCATTTTCACCACGGCCTCATGCCCACCCCCAGCAGCCCACCCGAGAGGTGTATTGCCCATAGTCGTTTTGGTTGGTATCACAACCTCAAATCTCTACCAAATCAGCTACAATCCCCATAATCCCAAAGATAATGCGCAGTGCAAACCATTGAACAGAGCAGAGAAAGTCTACCGAAATCAATAGGGCAAGTGTACGATTTCTGTGCTTCCGAGAGGATTTTGATGGATATGTGGCTATTGGAGCGATTTCGTGTAATCCGAAAGGTCACTTCTTGCGTGGATTCCCAAGTGCAAGGAGGATATGCGAGAAACTGTGTGTGTGTTGGAAGCTAAAGGGGGAAGATATTGGGGACGAGAAAGGGCGCGCTTTAGAGATGGGGAGAGGGACAGGTTGAGAAAACCTGGATAACTTAAGCAGGTCCCCGTAATTGTCCAGTGAGTTGATCTAAAAATATCGGGATGAGAGTAGAAGCACTCGTGGATGGTGGGGGATAGCAGATCAAGGAGACATGAGAGGTCTCCTTACCCGCCCCAACAAGTCCTTGGCGGTTGGGTGGCGAAATCCCGATTGAAGGAATACGGTACTATACCGGTGTTGTGGCCGTTGAGATTCGAGGCATATTAGACTGCTAGGCTGTTATTGTGCGTTAACAAAATTAATCGTACCATAGTATGATACACAGACAAGCGATGGCAACGCAACCCTCTTTATCAACCCACATCAACACTTCCAAGAGATATTTCTCTGGATCAAATATTAATTTCTACTATTTATTCTACTATAGCTTTATTTTTTATATATTTTTTATTTTTTATTTTCATGAGTGTGGGGTTGATGGGGGAGTGCGGTTGTCATGGCATAAGTTTTTCACGTTCCTTTATGTACGTACAGTACGAGTACTCATGCGGCTGAGTGCTAAGTTGGTCACGTGATCTTCGATTCTGGATGATTCCCAAGTCCTCGACACAGGAAGTGAGTATAAGGTTCAAGGGGGAGCATTGAACCTCCTCTTATATCCTGGTCTTCCTGAGCCAAAGGAGAAAACAAGAGAAGCACTCAATTAAATTTACCCATCAAAATCGCTGGCAAATCTGAATAGAATATCACGTGACTTATTTAGCACTCGGCCGCTTGTGTATGGTTAATTTTGTTGAGGCACAATACGATACAAGTACTAGTACTGTACACAACCTCGGGTAGTTCAAGCCCCGCACCACAAAGAGCCGCAACGGAAAAGAGCCGCACCGCAAAAGAACCACCTCGAGCCTAAATTTCGTGGCATCGTAAATTAATTATCCCCCACCCGAAGCCATTACCCTGGGCTTTTGTCCCTTGTGACCGATTGGGCTTCTTGGAGCATGCATCGAATCGATATTAAGTGAGACTACGAGTAGTAGGAATCAGGTGCACGTAAAGTTACTCGAGTACAGACTTGTATTGCGGTAAAATTTTCGTGACAGCCCTAGCGCCAATTCCAGTTTAACCAGTCAATGCGGCATAATACCATATCTGTCAGGAGATACTCGAGATATTGTGCTCGTACCTACTAAGTTACCGGTAGTACAGTCGCTGACAGAATGTCGTTGCTCCTACCCTCATTCGAGAAGTATCTTCCAGAATCTCCAAGAGTCCCTCTTCCGGATCGCTGTCCATCGCCATCTGGGCTGTGTCCTCACCTAACCCTGTATGGAGATATCTGGGGGTTATCATCTGTCTTGGAGGCGGTACATCTTGACATTGCTCTTCCCGAGTGACTCTTCCCTATCTTTTCCCTAAGGCGTCTCTCAGTCATGAATATTCATGTGCCTAGAAGCCTAGAAGCCTAGAAGCCTATGAAGGATTTGGTTTAGCGAATCAAGAAGTTTAACTTGGTGTTCTACTATATGACATTCATGTAAAGAGTCGCTACTCACAAATAGGCTTCTCGGAAGCAGGAACCTCCAGGATCTTCAGAATATCCGGAGGCCGCTGCCCCAGTCCACCAATTACCCTCCCCCATGGTTTCTATAGGCTTGCAGTTTTCCCCCGGTACCCCTTCTAGCCCGTCCACAACCTATTTTAGCAGAGAGCCGAGCATACCCGTCCCTGGCTCTTCAGTTTGGGCGGCGAAGCCCGAGTAACACACATCGCGGCGATAGACCTGTTGATGGGTGCCGAGAATGATAAGGCAGGGAGAAGTGTTATTGAGTCAGCATTGCCAGACATTATTGGTTGTTTTATAATACTCTACTCTAGGATGGCTGAGGCAAGCACGAGTTCTCGCTGCCCTATCATTCTCGGCACCCTGTCAACGAGTCTATCCCTTCCTCCGTTCTGATTCCACAAGCCGCCCGGGCCTCAATGGGCTAACATCACTGCTTGCTAGCACTTGGACTCTCCCTTCCATTACCTGTGGTTCATCCTTGGTACCCAATGTAAGTTTTGCCAACCCCCCGGATCCTCATTGCATTACAAAACTACGTTATGGATTCGCCTCCCTCACTACCATCGTATCAGCTTCTTCCTCCGTTTGTGCTTGTAGGGGACATTCCCGTACAGTACATTTCTTACTCCGCTATCTTCAGCACCCTGCTACCCTAACATAGGCTCTAGTAACGGTAACCAGGTCAAGACCTGAGACCGAGATCGATCAGATCACCGGCAACAGTACAGTCGTATCCATAGGTTAATGGCCAGTAAAACGTTAGAGATATCCCCTGCTTTTCACTGCTTTGGGTATTATGGATAGTGGGTAATGAAGTTCGCTCACAGCTGGAGAAAGGCGAAGTGTGTTGTGGGGCCTTGTGAATGCTTCCGCGCCGCCCACTCAATCTCCCCCGAATCTATCGCCACAACACCACCTTTTCGCCTTGTGCATCGGCAGAAAGTGCCACACCTGACTCCATATCCACATACTTGTATGATATATCTGCATAACTGCCTAACCGCATGCCCTATAGGAAATCCAACACCCAAGAGCACATCCGGACGAGTCGGCTAACTTTGCTCGTTATGTATTCAAGCAAATCAAGCTCTATGAGTAAATCTGTCGAAAGCCCTACATATCCCCAAGCCCAAAGGAGCAAAGCAGAGTCCTTCATGCTGCCGGCCTAGACTGGAAAGCTCTTCTCCTACCTTGTAAAGTGCCGGATTTCGTGAGGATAGAGACAATGCTTTTTGATCTGCGTCACGACCACCAAGCACAGCCGGTGCAATCATACTTTCACCATAATCTACCGCATCCTCAGAGCCATCGAGAGGTTTGTACCAAGCCTCATTTTTACGGCTAACTAGCCCAAGCAGTAATTCAAAGAGCTTCTAAAATATGTTGATAAATAGTCTCTTATTGGGTCCTTGGATGATTCAGGGTCTAAAGGTTACCGCTATGCTAAGCGGGGCGGCAAGCTATATTCCCGGCGATACTGTTAGCATGCCGTATGCACAACATAAGTTAGACAGGGCAACTGTCGTCAGTGCGGTACAGTAAGTGGAGCAAAAGAAAGAGACCGAATTCTGCTTCAGTTTCTTTATAGAAAATTCTAGAATTGACAGCTAAATTTGCAGTATTGTCTACAAGCATGTGGCTCGGTTATGACCATTATTTCTGTTGTTAGACGGATGTGCTTGGCTTTGTTACGGGAGTGGGAAGGATAGTTTAGGAGATATGCAGATAGAACGGATACGGGAGAATGTGCTATAGAGAGTTTATCCGCATGTTCTTTTCTTTGTTATCACGGGAGTGTACGAAGGAATAGGGGCATGAGGCAAACACAGAGATAGGTGTGGGTGATCCATAGGTGGATCAGTATGTCGTATTATGTTTTTACTTATACACCTGTCTTTACCGTTAGTTTGATTTTAGTACGGACGAGCAGTTAGAGCAGAACGAGCGAGAGCGAATGAACGAAGCATTATAGGCGGTAAACTTACGTTCCATATTCCTTCCTCCGAGTGCCTAAGTTCCAGGTCATATCTCTTAGTCTATTGGCTTACTTCCGTGCGACCCTCACCTCCTCACGTCGAGAACCTTTTGACAATTTCCACTATTTTTAAAAATACCGTCACATGTCATCACTCGTTTAGGTTCGGGTTCGAATTGTCGGAAATATCACCTCAGTGTGATGGTGGATACGAAAGTGTTGGGCCAACTGCTTGGCCACTTTGGAAGTCAAAATCTGGGAAGCGACCAGAGTCATATTGATGTACATTAATGTTGCGCACTACTATAAGTACGGCTGCCTTAGGCGCGCCGATAGACAATCAAGCAACATAGCATTCGTCTCTTTCTCTTCCCTTCACTTGATAAGTCCCATTACTTTTCACTTTGACTCCAGCCGTTCCTGTGTGACCTCCAACACGAATGGTAAGGTACAGTGCTCGGGTACGGTAGGTTACCATATGATACGATGCGGTAATTTTACATATCATACGGTATTATTCAAAATAATGCAGTTCAGTATCATGACTTTCCGTGGGGTCTGTTCGATACTATTGACCGGGCTATTATGAAATAAAAAACAGTAGTGATCTTAATGGTAATGTTGTGTTGGAGGGGGGGTTGCAAGTAATTAGTAGGAGTGGGGAAGAAAACGGAATTCTAGTTTCCAACAAACAATTAACCCCCATTATCACGATTGAGAACCTCCTGGACCTACCATGGCTCCACATTGCTGCAACCTTGGCTACCGAAACCTCAGAATCAAATTCTTTCTCCAACCTTGCTCCAATCCCTGGACCTTGGCCATCTAAAATCCAGTTCCTGAGAGGTGACTCGATTTATCAGCCCATCATACCACATGAACTCTCGTAGTGAAAGGTGACAACACGCATAGGCCCCTATGGTCTGAGATACCTTTTCCGGTGACGTGCCTTATGGCCGCAATTTACGGAATAGTATCAATCGATGACTGTACTGTAACATACCCCATTATTGAAACACTACCGCCCCAAGGCGAAGGACGGTTTTCGTGCCTAGTTCGGGAGATCATATCGGTTCAGCATGAGCAGAATGCTCTGGGAGGAAAAAAGGTTGCAGTAGGCAAAAGGAGATCCGGGGAGGATGGGATATCTCACCCGGCTAGTAAATCGATATTGCGCACCAGCGTAGTTCGTCAATTACTCTTTTCAAAATTAAGGTGGAATACTAGCATGGAAAACTTTCTACGCACCTACCGGTAGTAGCTATATAGATACAGACCGCTTAGGACGGGTACCCGTAGCCAAAGAAGTAGGGAACCCCGCATCAGCTGTTGGATCCTTGTTCAGATATGCAACAGCCGAATCGTGTTCCGGAGGGCAAATTAAGTGCGGGCGGATTGGAGAAGGTATACTAGGGCTGAGAACTGCTCTCCTAAATGGCACACCATGCAAGCGAGTGCCGTCTGGGAGGATGCTAAAGCGTTTAGCTACACAGCGAGTCTTTTGGAGTCCATATAGTAGATGTAGAACTTGAACTAGTTCTACGGTTGAAAGGTTCCTTACTCTATTGATTTCCCTTGATGGTCAAGGCTGACGTTCGGATGGCTTTCTACAATAACTTCATCTTTGAGAACACGCGGAGAGAAGATTCCCAATAAGCAGGATCTTCATCAAAGCTACATCGACAGGGAAACTGATCACTATCGTACCTTATGAAATAGCAAGCTTATATATCACTTTGCGCGGGCGAGGGGAGTATTTGCACTGCATACTTTATCCTTTGTATCTAATAGCTGTTGCATTTATAAGTTACATAGGAGAGGAGGAATGGGGGACAACAAGTTGCAGGGAGGGCAAAAAAAACAAAACAATAAAAGCAAATACTACGGAGACCTTAAGTTACAGCCGTTTACCTCAACACAAGAGAAATAGCGGTCCTATAGCACCGAGCTCTAGACTATAAATAGAAGGTTAGAAATCCTGGCTTAAATTCATGAGAAATTTGGATAGCAGGTTGGGCAGGTATGTGATGGATATCTACATTCCCATTGGGTATGATCCCCCACCAAGGAAAACAAAATACGTCCTGTTGCAATGGCAGGTTGAGTCCGGAACTAGAGTAGCATGAAAATTACCACATAGAAGTGCTTTAGGCAGCAGGAGAAGGTTAGGGGGGCGTGAGAGGGGGGAGGTAGTGGTAGCGATAAACACGTTCACTGAGCCGTTGCAGCCGTTGCAGAAGTGGTATCAAGGAGATCAGTAAGGTATTCAAAAATAGTAGGTCGGGCAGTAGCCTCTCGGGCTTAGGCCATTCTGTGGGTGGCAGGTGTAGGAGGCTGTAGTAGAGCTACAACTCGCGCGTGGTCCTTCGGGCAGCACCCCTGAGTGGTGTATTGCCGTCGAGGTTTGCCTCGTCAGGGCTGACCTCTTCCCGCTCGAGTAGCAATCTCACCACTCCCTCATGCCCGTAATGAGCTGCCGACTGGAGTGGTCTTCGCCCCTTCTTATCTGGTTTGTCGGGGGTGACGTCGTCCCGTCCGAGTAGCAATTTTACCACGTGCTCGCGCCCCATCGCGGCAGCCTCCCAGAGTGGTGTACGGCCGGACCGATCTGGCTTGTCGGGGTTGACGTCGTTCCGGCTGAGGAATAATTTCACGACTTCTTCGTGCCCCCCTTTAGCAGCCCACCAGAGTGGTGTTCGGTGGTGGTGATCGGGCTTGTCGGAGTTGACGTCGTCCCGCCCAAGGAGCAGTTTCACCACCCCCTCGTGCCCTCCCCTAGCAGCCCCCCAGAGTGGTGTACGGCCGAACCGATTTAGCTTGTCGGGGTTAACGTCGTTCCGCTCAAGGAATAGTTTCACGATTTCCTCATACCCCTGCCTAGCAGCCTCCCAGAGTGGTGCATAGCCGAGCAGATCTGGCTTGTTGGGGTTGACGTCGTTCCGCCCAAGGAGTAGTTTCACCACTCCCTCACGCATAGATAAAGTAGCCCACCAGAGCGGTGTTCGGCCGTCATAATCTGGCTTGTCGGGGTTGACGTCGTCCCGTTCGAGTAGCAATTTGACCATCAGCTCGTTATGGATAGCCCCTGAGAGTGATGTACGGCCGAACAGATCTGGCTTATCGGGGATGACGTCGCCCCGTCCGAGCAGTAATTCCACCGTTCCCTCGTGCCCATTGCGAGCAGCCATCCAGATTGGTGTCTCGCCGTACTGGTTTGGCTCGTTGGGGTCGACGTCGTTCCGTCCAAGGAGTAATTCAACTACTCCCTCGTGCCCATCGCAAGCAGCCAGCCACAGTGGTGTTTGGCCGTCCTCACCTGCCTTGTTAGGGTCGACACCGTCCCGCCCGAGCAACATTTTCACCACGGCCTGGTGCCCACGCCAAGCAGCCCACCCCAGGGGTGTATTACTCATAGTCTTTTTTGTCGATATCGTAACCTTCCACCTCTACTAAATCAGCTACAATCTCCAGGATCTAAAAGATAATGCGCAGTGTAAACCATTGAACAGAGCAGGGAAAGCCTACAAAAATCAATAGGGAAAATGCACGGTTTCTGTTTTCAAAAGAGGATTTTAATGGAAATGTGATTATTGCAGCGATTTCGTGCAATCAGAAAGGTCTCTTTTCGTGTGGATTCCCAGTGCGGGGAGGATATGCGAGAAGCGGTGTGTCAAACGGAGCAGACGCCGGGGAACGAGAATGGGTGCGTGTTGGAGATCAGGAGAGAGACTGGTTGAGAGAGCTTTGACGACTTAAGCAGGTCCCCGTAATCGTCGGATGAGCTGATCTAAAGGGCTCGGATGGGAGTAGAAGTACAGTACTCGAGTACTCGTGGATGGTGGGGGACAGTAGATTAACGAGACATAAGCCTCCATACCGGTATTGTGTGTGGGTGGCAGTTGATACTGTAGCTAACTACGGCGGTATAAGAACAAAAGTTCAACATCGAAAATGAAGCTATTGCAACCCACATGGCAACCAAATGCCAAGCCGGAAGCGATAAATGTGTTTATGTGAACCACATTTTCGCTTCCAGTAGTGCAAGAGATAGTCTAGTTCGTATGTGATAGGAACAAACGAGGAAGGTGGGATCTGAAGGGTGATGGTAATTGGTTGATTCTCCACACTTGTCCTGTTGCCTCTAATAAGTTATTGGCCTAGAGCGCTTAGCAAGACACCGACCCCAACAGAACCCTAAGTTCTAGCTAACTGACTTACATAGAATATCACTACAGTATGATTAACACTACATGTTGTCTGTAGCTACTCAGCATTCTTCCCTAAGTTACACCCTATATTACTTTCCTACACCCCATAGTTGTCTGATAGCCTTCACATTCCCCCAAACAGTCCCGGTGGCTACACGATCTACCCTGCTGTCTACTCAACCGGTGGTTATTCAGTTTATCTTAGCGTGTTGATAAAAGCATAGTGTGTCATCCCCAGTAATCGAAGCCCAGCCCAAGACCTTTCAAGTAGTTTGCCCTGCACAAAACTGAGTCTAGTGATCCCGTCCTCTGCCTTGTTCTCAATGATTCCAAGTAGTGTGAGCACAGGTTGTACAAATTGTGTCTTTGTAAGTGGTGATGGGTGTGTTCCTGATTCTGCAGTGATTAGGAAGTATGAGATGAGCAGCAGAAAGTATAAATTGTCAACCCTAACAGCTAATAATAGATTTATGGGTATTTTATGGCATTGGTTTCGTGGCACGAAGTGATAATAATCTCGCAAGCTGAATAATCACTTCTGACCCTGAAAGCGATAATGTGGTTTGCAGGATGAAGATATTTATTACTTCCGGCTTGGCATTTGGTTGCTGTGTTGGTCGCCGTGGCTGGATTTTTGATATTGGACTTTGGTTCTCATATATGATACCCCCGTATGTACAGTACAGTACTCTCTTTTTCACCAGACAACGGTTTGTGAGCCTTGGGTATCTTGGCTGGCCTAGCGAGACCCCAACGCCCAGGAGTGGGAATGTAGCCTAGCAGCGGCAGTAATCCACTGTTGCTGACTTCGGCGGGATATGTCATTCGCGTGATGTAGGTTTTGCCATTGGGAAGTTTTACTCTCTAAATACCGGTCAATGGCAGTGTGGTGGAGACAATCGATCAACCGGATTTAGGAAATATTTCCAACAATGAGCCTATCCAGATCATTAAGGGCAGCTTTATCCTCCGGCCCGGAATAATTATCCAAAAATTCCTTTCCCCAACGAAGTCAAGAGGCCGCACACACGGAAGCGCGCCCGAAGATCCTGGGGATAATATGGAGGTATAAACTCAAAATACATTCTCCACTCCAATTAAATCCATGAGTTCCGTAACAGCATTCCCCTAAACCCCATTAATCAAATTGGCATCAATTGTATTCATCGCAATGAAAACTTTCTCCCCGGTGTGATTTCCCCGCTCAGATCTGTGGCCTTCTCCCAACCCTTCCCCCGCCAAAATTCCCAAGGGTTAACCCCACCACTATCCCTCACACCGTGTGGGACAACAGCGGAATTTCTCGGATACTTGGTACCCTTGTAGGAGGGATTAAAAACGAACGGGAAAACCGGTAACAACCATAGCGCCGAAAGTAGCACCTTGGAAACCTGGCAGCAGCTTCCCCGTAGACTCCGCTCCCTGGGGACATATCGAGGAAGAGTATCACTTGGGTAGAGAGGACCTGAAAGTGAGAATATTCGGTGTTAATATCCCGGTATTTGTCCCGGGGCCTCATTTGTCTATAGTGTTGTTGAAAAATTGTCCAATGGCCGAGCAATATACAGGAAAATTATTAGAGAGAGATGGGCTAGAACTTCATTCTATCTAAGATATCAGGAACACACACTATTCATATGAAGCAGCGCTATATATCAGCAGTGGAGAGGGAACCAAAGTGAGCAGTATGGAAGACAAGAGAGAACCAATGAAGGCAAAATTACATATCTGGTCGGCTGACCAGGAGGTGACAAGAGCTAGGGTTAGGTCCAGCGAGCAGAACTTGGAGCACAGTAAACCAACATTAAGGGAGAATGACCGGCTTTGTATATAGTGGAGAGGTGAAAGGTGCATCTCCGAAAACCAAATTTCAACATATGGTTATGAAAACTAGGCTTGTGATTTCCGGTAGAGGAAATGTCTCTTCTGACTCCCGTAGTCTACGTTAGTAATACTGCTTCAGAACTCAGGGATAACTCTTAGCTTAACTAACACTTTTAATCCCCCGAATTTTTCAATCCCTCCATTTCGATATTCCCCACTTCTGTGTTCGGAGATGGTAAGCTTCATTTTCTTTCATATCTTGCGCAGTCTAGGGCACCGAGCTGATTGCGGACAGATGATGATCAAGGTCTTGGAGTGCTCCCCCTCGATTGGCACCTGTGAAAGGTGTTTGGCAAAAAAATAAACGGTGCGGAAATATGGATTGTTGTTGCCGCAAGACTCTAAGAACAGCAAAGGCATCACAAATAACGTCAATGTCGTCAAACTAGATGTCTTACCACTTGCCTAAGTAGAAAAAAATGAACACGCGGGAAGGCGGCGAAAAGTAGATGATCTTGATGCAAGGTACATGGATACTGGGCTAGTATCGGGCTCTATGGTTTTATATCATATCCTACCACAGTAACAAGCTCACAATGTATAGATTCTATTTTAAACCACTCAGAATCTCTCATTAGACACCTAAGGAGTAAGGAACACCTCCGTTGAAATCTCCTAACAACTCAGGAAGAGACATACTACACTACCCACCCATTAAAATCCCAAAATCGGGCTTCCAGTGGGATAAGTATTAGTTCCCAAGTTTACATTTCATGAAATACCCAGCTGGCGCAGTGGTTAATACTCCTGTCGCAATTAGCGGGAGCCCAGGAGTTCAATCCACACTGACAATCAGTTATTATTGAACGATCCGTCATGTAGGGCAGGAAAACTGAGAATTTCTCAAGTCCTGCCCTATGGGGACTGGGAGATTGGAGAACTTGGCCTCATCAATAGGGCTTCGGGGTTTAACAATCCTGCTACGAGGTGGTAGAATCCGACTCTAGACCTTAAAGGTTGGCGATCGGCGGGTAGCAGAACAGACGGGAGGGGGGTTGGCAAAAAAAAATTCAATAAAATTCAATAAAAAAAGAAAAAGAAAAAAGAAAGAAAAATAATAATTTAACTTATTTTGTCTTGGGAAGGCAGTCGTGGCGCTAAGAGTATAGCCATTGTAGTCGTTTTCTCTCTAGTAAGATACTCTCTCCCTATTTATTACCTTGAATACATAGCTTTTTTCTACTAAAGCGAGGTAACACAGCGGTGTCCCTCAAGGGAACAAAGTTCGGTAGCTTTAACAAAGTGGATTTTGCCATTGGCTAGATCTCCCTCGAGTTCTATTGCTTACCTCTTGAGGAAAACTAAGCAGGGGATTATCCACGAGGTTTGTTGAAAAATCTTCTTTTTACCCATGGTTTTGTTTCTGGTTTCATTGCCTCAACCCATAGATAGATAGCTCAACGGATTTGGGGTTGTGCTGGACGGGTCTGCTACCGTGATTTTGGCCCTTGCGGTTCATTTACAAGCCCGACTTCTAACCGGGCATCTTCGTTTCTACAATAGCACTTCGGGCTTGGACTATGCTATCAGTTAATTTGTTGAGACAAGCGGCTGCCATCCCACCGTGGCCATATCCGGGGTTTGTCTTGATGACACTCTGTAATAGCTCTCTGGCGGGCTTGATTTGACTAACTTGCTCGGTAGTTTGTGTTGTCCTCTGGTTGAGCGAGGTGGGGTCGATTGTCTCATCCATTGTAGCGGGAGAAACAGTAGGGAGCCTTCATCCTGGACAAGCCTCGATTTGCGAGCCCCAAGCATTGGAATATCGAATCCGGAGTCGGGTACAACTTCTATCGCATGTCATGCCTCACTCTCTGCAAGACCCCCTGCTTCAAGTAAGTTCATCTAGATGTCGGTAATGGTTTCCAGTCCTCTCTTCAAATCCTCGAACCAGCACCGAACTTTCAGATTCTTACGCTCATACCCTTAGCCTTGGGTTTTCTATGTGCTTCTCAATATCATGACCAAGGAGTCAATAAAACTCTCTCACATAAATCATGCTGGTAAACCATACTAGCTGACTTTCGGTAATAGGAACTTCAATAATAATATTTTTTTAAGGATATCAATCCAGGGAAAAAGAAAGGCAACCAGAATCGCGCCCCCCACAACGCCCTGCCAACCCCCCCTCTACCATTGGCCGATCGATGAATCGGAGTAGGAAAGCACAGCTCAAAACCGGATGGTTGAAGCCGGCTGCGAAGCCGATTGTCAAGGTGGTTCAGAGGAAGAGGGGGCAAACATATACAATTCTTCCGACACACAAGAAAGCGATGGAGGAGCTTTACACTTTTCTTATGATACCGAAGCCTTCCAACATAAACTCAAGCCATTCAAACCGCCGTTCATCAATCCAATCCCGAAAATTATGTCAATTTACAGAACTGGGTTGGAGAGTTAAATAGCGAAATTGGAATGATTTTATCTGGGCTGCTCCAGAAAAGACCCATGCAATAGGTTGAGGTGTTTAAGGGTTTAATGTGCGACGAAGGAGTTAGTGATGATAGTCAATGTAGATGGAGGAGCCGGAGTGAGGAGGTTGATTCCGGTGGGATTCTAAAGGCTAGGGATACTTGTGACCCTTGTATGACGAGACTTGTGCATAAGATATACATTAGATCCAATTTATTTATCCCGACCCACGTTGGAGTTTACAAGAGCCAGCTGGTTCCCTAGCTGCGCCAAACGCTGAGCGTTGTCTAAAACGTCTGGTAACTTAAAGCGAGTTGATATGAGATGAAAGTCAACGAGGCGGTAAGGGTTTCTAGAATGCTGTTCTCCGATCTATTAGCCTGATGTTTTGGAGGTCCTCTTTTTCCTTTGCTAATTATGTATAGTTTAAGGGTTGTGCACTGGGAAGGGCGGTTCTGGGGCGCGGGCGTAGGTCGGGTAGATAGATGTAAAATCACTTCCCGGATGGAAATGATCGTACGAACGGAAAAGAACCGAAGAGGAAAACAGAAGATACCACCGGAGGGGCAATCACCGCTTACTCAGCCGGAAGTAGAACAAAGTAGATAGAACAACGATGTTCTCGATAAAGAAATCAAGAAAGGTCACGATAGTGTCAAGAAAGTCATTCCTCCACTGAGGTTGTCGTTGTTGTTGTCTCTCTAACCATAGCCACTTATAAACCTTTCTCCCTGTGCTGACTACGTAATCCCAAGCTAGCCTATCCCACTTCCTGTCCTAACTACCTAACTACGGGCTAAACTAAAGAGCTAACTACGTATAAGAAATACTATCTGTCATAAACCTAGTGCGATACACCGCAGCGCCTGCGGAGGTATAGCGTGTAAGTTTTGAAGGTTCCACAAAGGAGGACTGCTACCCTCACCCCCTGTGTAACCTACAAAACTTACACGCTGTACCTCCGTACGCCCGCTGGTGCATAAGACGATATGAAACAAATCTATGTCGTTGGTCATCTTGAATGGTGGCTTCAATTCCTAACTGACATTTGAAAGACGTTGTCCAGGTTTGACACCGCAGATGTTAGTCAGTCATTCGGTAATTTTTCTGGTGATTACGAGCAAGTTCAAATAAAATACTAACACGAAATATTGATGGTATAATAATCTCAGCAGTAGGGCACTGCATTAGGAGCAAGTGGAATCAGCGATCTGACTGGAGCCTTTTATGGAATGATGTGAAGTGGCCCAAGGAGGTGCAAGTAATTTTAGATTGAGGGGAGTAGGAGTAACAATGGGGGCGAGAAACGAGAAAGGTGGAGATTTTGTATTAAGGGGGGGTGATTACGCCTTGTGCTAGTGACAGTTAGTAGGTAGTAGTGTGGAAATTTCCAACAAGTCTTCATATTGCCTCTCTATTGCCAAAGGCTTGTCGCCGTGGACAAGGAAGCTTCCACAGTCCCTTCACCAGCACCTCAGGCAGGGCTCATCCCGAGGTCTTTGGTACAACTCACTCCGCAATTGCAGTAACAAGCTTAAAGTGAGCCGAATTTGCAGCAGGTTGACGGTGGTGGGGTAATCACATCTTGATGGGTCATGTTAGGGACACTGGCAAGATGGTGGCTAGGTTTAGTGCCCA
>Ga0307509_10002422_pt1 | contig 30212 bp, 32 predicted proteins | sample 10_EM_MG_FD_202245 | JGI IMG/M metagenome (GOLD analysis project Ga0307509, IMG submission 202245) | Populus trichocarpa ectomycorrhiza microbial communities from riparian zone in the Pacific Northwest, United States - 10_EM | ecosystem: Host-associated > Plants > Roots > Unclassified | place...
GTAATGGATTACTGCCGGACGGATAAGATGATTGCAGATGGTTTAACCAAACCTTTAGTAGTTAGCAAGCATTTGGAGTTTGTTCGTATGTGTGGACTACTCTAATAATTTCCTTTGTTTCTACTATCTTGTACTACTCCATTGGAGTATAGATATCATTGTTTGTTTTCGTTTGTTGCTATATACAAAAGTACGTGTGGTACCTGTAGGAGGAGTGTTAGCTCTATTAGCTCTACAATATGTTGAGGTACGGCTACCCACTTAGGTCATGTCTATGGGTTAGGTCTATCATTGGTTGTGCGGGAGTGGGCTTGGCATGGGATTTCCTTTAAGTAGTCTTCTCTCTGTACGACTAGTCATTAACGAACATCTCACCTCACACAGGTATCACACACACATCCCAACATTGATGTGGTGCACAGACTTCCACACAGAGTACGGGATGTGGTCGGGGCCAGGGGCGGAGGTGTTCGATGATTTGGAGAGGGCCCTGGATATCTCCTCTGAGGTGAGGGGCGTGTAGTCTTCATAGCGGGTGAGGCGGAGGAGAGGTGGAGGTGGGGGTTTGGAGGGAAATAAGTGGTCAATAAGCGTTTCAGCTACTTCGGCTGGGTTGGAGGCCCCTGGCAGGTCTGGGAACCTTTGTGGTGGTCTGCCGAACGCGAATCTCTTGGCCGTCCAGACTGAGCGTGGAGTGGCCGAGGACAGGAAGTCCGACCAGTGTGCTTTCTTGGCAGAGGCAATGGCCTTGAAATAAGTTCTTCTCGAGCTTTTGACATTGCTCCAGTTGAGGGGGGAGGGGTCAAGGCGGGACAACCTTGCGAACCTGTGATACTCCCTTCTAAGGGACGACAGGCGGGGGGACCACCAGGGTTTCGAGCGGGGGCACGGGCGCTTGGATGGGGCATGAGAGGTAAGGAGGGAGGTAAGGCGGGTAGAGGAGATGTCAAACCATCTACTCAGGGAGTTGGGCGTGGGCTTCGCCGGGCATGGCAGTGTGGTGAAAGTGTCCAGTGCCTTTCCTACAGTGTGCAGATCAAGGAGGGCCCAGTGCGGAGTAGGGGGGGGTAGCATAACCGTGGGTGGCTTCAGCGTTACTACACATGGAACGTGGTCCGAGCCAGTGGAGGGGAGGGGGGTGTCCCATGATGAGACGAGAGAGGAAAGGGCGGTATTCGCGAAGGCTATATCCAGAACAGAGGGTCGTGAGGTGGTGTCAAATGGGAATCGGGTGTAAACCCCGGGGGTGTTAAGAAGATGGTACGGGACGTCAAAAGCGGCGTCAAAGTAGCGTGTAGAGATGATAAACTCCCTTTCGGATAGGGAGCGGCCGGGATCTGCCAGAGGATGGTGGAGATTAAAGTCACCTAAAACTAGGTGAGGGTAGGAGAGAAAAGAAAAAATTCGCTCAGGCGGGATGGAACGGTAGGGGGGGCTGTTAGTGCGAACAAGGTACACCGAGGTGACCCTGACGGAGTGGTGGGGAGATCCAAAAAGGCCCTCCGGAGAAATGACGTCAACCGAAATCATGTCCGAGGATTCGTGAAAAACGGTTGAGCAGGACAGGTGTTGATTAAGAGTGCGAGAAACATAAATGGCTACCCACGGGCGGCCAGGTGGGGGTGGCGCAAAGGACATGAATCCCGGGAAAGTTGGGAGAACTGATCGTCTGGAGGGGGGGTCTTGGATGGCCACAAGCAAAGGAGGGTGAGGCAGCATGGTAAAGCTGTGAAAAAGTGAAAGAAAAACATCCCAGCTCCCAAGGCAGTTATGTTGAATGATTGGAAAGGATGGGAAGACAGCATGGCTGTCAGTGAAGCGAGTGAAAAAATTCTCCATTATTGGGCAGAGCCCTCAGAGGAGTCGGAATCTAGGGATTCATCACCGCTCTCTCTTGGGGCGAGATCGGTGACGGTGATGGTGCGTTGGGCTCTCTGCCTAGGTGGAGGAGCATCGCGTGGGAGTACAGGGGCACTCGGGGTGTGGGGAGGGGCACTTGGTGTTGAGGGAAGGATCGTCGAAGGGCCAGCCTGGTCCTCAGCGAGATCCATGCTGTCCTGCGTCTGTCGAGATAGCACCTTTGGTGCGTCAGGAGTGGTCTTCGGGCGGGAGGGGCAATCCTTGCTGCGCGCAGAGTGGTCTTCTTGGCAGTTAGGACAGCATGCCACCGAGGATGGACAGCAGGCGAGGACAGGTCGGAGATTGCCACCCTTAGGGCAGGAAGGGTTAGGGCAGCGATGCTCTGCTTTGGTGTGGGAGAGCGAGCAGAAGGGACAAACGCGCAGTATGCTGGGGCAGCGGGTAGGGATGTGGCCGAACTTCCAGCATTTCTTACACTGGGAGTTTTTAGAGGAGGAAAACATTTGTTCAACTCTCCGGTTCCGGGAGAAGAGGTTGATGGAGGGGAGGATGGCGCAAGCGTCGGGCGGGGCCACTATAACAACCACGGGGGTGGCGCTCTTCTGTTCACGAGATTCCGTGTCCGGGTTCAGGTAACGCGCCGAGAGAATGGAGACTCCCCTGGCATTGCGGATGGACTCAGGAAGAGAGGGGAAGAGTTGGTCATCGTCCGAGGGGAGGAAGGCGAGGGGGACTGAGTGAATCAACAGTTGCGTTTCGTTTGGGGCGGGTTTGAAAATATCCCAAGGAGAGTTGCCTATCGGAAAGGCTTTGTTCAACCTTGAGGTAAGGGGAGCGAAATAGGGGGTATAAGCGGAGGCGGGGGTGTGAAGTTCGGTACCGAGCAGTGACACTGAGCCCTTGTCGTTGACCGTACAAGTGAAGGAGAGAGGGAGGGAGCAGTTAGCTTCTCTAAGGACCGAGGCAGCGATGTCCAGGAAATGGGCTGCTATTTTGAGCGCTTCTGGGTGAGGTTCGAAGGTGGTTCTAGAGGCGAAGAATCTGCGGACAGCTTGGGGAAGGGGAGGGGGAGGTTTCATAAAAACCTCACCCGACGCAACCGCAACAGAGGAAGCCGAGGCAGTACCCTTCACCTGACGACCCTTCTTTCCTTTAGCAGGGGGTGCGGCAGCTTGGGCATAGGTGGGGGTGGCCTTGGGGCCATGGTGGTGGGGGGACGCCAGTCGGGGTCTAAATGGCTGGTGGTCCAAGAAGGGCCGGGGGGGTATTTACCCTTAGCGAACTCTTCCGCCTCCCAGGTGTGGGGGTATTTCTTGGCAAACGCTTCAGGGTTGCCGTATAGTGTGGGAGGGGAAGTTGACATGTCGTATCTCGGGAGATCCGGGTCAGCTGAGGGGGAGGGCCAGACCGTATTGGCTGGCGGCGGGGGTGGAGCCGGAGGAGCTCTTTCCTTCCCTTTCTCTTGGCGAGAGGGGTTGGTGTTGCCGGTGAGGGTGGGACGAGACCCAGTAGGGGGGTGTGTGGCCTGTTGTGGGGCGCTAGGGTGTTGGGGAGGAAAAAAGGTCTGAGCTGTTGAAGGGAGGCGGGAGGCAATGTCACGGAGAGATGCCTGGAGTGGGGCCAGGTTTGTGGGTTGCGGGGAGAAGTCCAGGTTGGCAACTTGGGAGGATAGGTCGTGGATCTCAGTCCAGAGACTCTCAAGGGCTGTCGCGATGTGGACGCTCGACTGAAGGGAGGTGCAGAGTAGAGGGAGGAGCATTTGTTCCCCGATGGAGAGGGTGGAAATATTCGCAGGAGTTATGGGGGGGAATCCCGCAGCAGGAAGCCCAAGGTCAGCAGCAGTCTGGTGGAAAAGCGAGACCAGGTGGTCAAGATTCCCAGTGGTTGGGAGGGGAGAGAGAGGGGCGGGAGTGCCGATTCTCGAGGGCCCGCCCTGATGGGAGGCCATGTCTGGAGGTGAGGGTGGGGACGCGAGGCCCAACAATGAGGACGAAAAGTGTGGGAGAGGAGATCGTGCGCAGAACGACGTGGTGTTGAGAAATGTAGGGGGGGGGAAAGAGGGGAGCGGAAGCGTGGTGCTCGCAAGATGACAGGCTCCTCTCCAATATACTGTCCCAGGAGAAAAAATGTAAAAGTTTGGGAATTACTCCCCCCTTCAGGGCGGTAGTCTCTACGCCTTGACAAAGCATCAGCCTTTTCATTGAACCGTCCCTCTCGATAAATAACCTTAAAATTGAACGGTTGTAGAAATTCTGCCCAGCGATGTGGTCTACGGTTTAGAGTTTTTGTAGTATTAAAGTACTCCAAATTCTTGTGATCAGTCTACACCAATATCTGATCATCAACTGACATCAACATATATGCCCATTCCTTAAAGGCTGCCACTATTGCGGCCATTTCCTTATCATGGACGTCATAATTTATCTCTGCTGGCGAGCACTTTCTATTATGAAATGCTATAGGATGCCACTTCTCATCTTTACAGAGTTGAGATAATACTGCTCCTAATGCAAAGTCACTAGCGTCGGTTTCCAACTTAGTTGGACGAGTGTCATCAAAGTGTGTCAGAATCGGACATGGGGTAAACATCACCTTCAATTTGTCAAATGTATCATGACATGAAGGTGTCCACGTCCATTTGATACCTTTCTTTGTCAAGTCCGTTTATTGGTTTAGCTATCTTGCTAAAACCTTTTATAAACCGACGATAGAAATTGGCAAAGCCCATAAAGCTTTGCACATCGACGACCATCTCAGGCGTTGACCATGCCCGGATCTCTTGAACTTTTGTACTTGTCATAGAGATTCCACTATCAGATATCTTATACCCAAGGAACTCTACTTCCCGTTGATAGAAGCTTGACTTCTTGATGCTAACGCAAAGGCGTGCCTTCCTCAGCCTTTCCATGACCCGCCTTACCAGGCCGACATGTTCTTCAACTGTCTCCATATAGATTAATATGTCATCCATATAGGCGATAACTCCGACATCTAACATGTCACGGAATACATCATTGATCATACTCTGGAACGTTGATGGTGGGTTGCATCACCCAAAGGGTATCACAGTATACTCATAAAGACCATACCTGCTTTTAAAAGTGGTCTTCCATTCTTCACCTTCCGCCATGCGGATAAGGTAATAGTCATTCTTCAAATCCAATTTTGTGAAGATAGTGGCTTTACCGAGCCTACTCCTAAGCTCGCTCATGAAGGGTAACCGATACTTATTCTTCATAGTAATCTTGTTTAACTCTCGGTAATCAACACATAACCGAAGCGTTCCATCAGGCTTCGGCACAAATAATATAGGGGCGCCTATTGGCGATGAAGATCTTCTAATCTTTCCATGGTCTTCCATTTCCCTAATATAATCCCAAAGTGCGTCTAATTCTTTCTTAGACAAGGGATAGATAGGCCCATCTAGTAGTTTGGCCTCAGGAATCAAGTTGATATGATGATCGTACTTACTATGCTTAAGTAAAGCATTGCTTTTCTCTTGACTGAATATATCTGCATAGTCTCTATATTCAGGGAGAATCTTAATCTTGATGTCCTCGCCATCTTCATCAGTGTAATGGGCCATGCCCATGACAAAGATATTGTCTGGGTCTTCGGCTAAGAGTTCCTCTTCAGTAATGAAGTCTAAGCGTCTATCTTTCCTTAGACAGTGGGCTTTACAATACTCTGATCGCCACTTAAGACTGTCCTTCTCCCAGTTAATATCTGGGTTGTGGTCCTTTAGCCACAACATTGGCAGGTAAGCTTTCACTTTGCCTGCCGGCATATCTGCGACTTCAAATCGCATTTTATTCATATGGTATCCTATATACTTATCTACCGTAGTGGTATAATGTAGACCTGAGCCGGGAATGTAGTTCCCACTGGCATCTAAAATCGATGTCGGTTCCTTCCGACGTACACAAAGTACTTGGGTATTATTAACCCAGTCACTGCTTAATACACCCCCACAAGCGCCACTATCTAACAATAAGAGGGCTTCACCACTCAGTCTCCCTTGATTGTGGCTCCACTCCAGTCTGACTCTCACGTGAATGGATGTAACAGGGGTACCATATAGAGAGGTGAACTCTAAGGTTGCGACCGCACCAAAACTCAAAGTAGAAGATAAAGATAGAGTAAATCATTCACGAAGAATAAAAACGGTTAAACTTAATAACATTAAACTGAAAGCTTTACTCAATTAGTTCTCTCGAGGAAAAGTTGGTTATCCAAGTAGAATGCCAAATGCTTCAACTTAAGTAGATATCAGATTTGAGCCTTTGACATTCACCACTACTCTGACCTTGTGCGAGCACCCTGTCCTGCTCAGGGTTTGTCCAAGGTCTACCCTCCATCAGGAATTATCCTGCTGGAAGTGTCGGACCAACTCTGGTACACTTAACTCCGTCAATAGGATATGAGTTTCTGCAATGCATCTCCAATACAACCACAGGTGGAAAAACTCTTCCTATCAAAGTCATACCAGTGGCTAACTGTTATGACAACAACCAGAGTCAATACCAAGGTGGTGGACTCACTGGCCCAGTGGTAGTTTCGTCTATACAAGCTATGCAGTCCATCATTTAATCAACACGTCTATCCAATGTGATAAATTGACATGCAAGCTCCCCCGGTGAGATGTAACCGATGGTTGGCTAAGTGGGCGCTACCGATAGCCAGCCTTTCGGGACATACTCTACCGTGATAAGACTCATACCTCTAGAGTCCAATAACAACCCATAGTAATGCTACAAATCAAGGGGAGAAGGCCCTGGCTGGTTACTGAGGTATTTGTCTCGAAAGCACCCTGGCCTTCTGAGACTACCGGAGTACCTCTAGGAAGACTACCCTACTACCCGTAGGCAAGAATAGACTCCTAGGTGCCTGAGAGACCATATATGGGCAACCTCCATTTTGGCGGTTACCCATACTCCCCTTATGTATCCTGCGAACGACATTCAGTCGGACGGACGGCCACGACTTATACGGTGTTACGGCAGCTGCTCAAATGACCTCTTTTAACTAGCAAACGAGCAACTACACAGCCGTCTGCCTATGACGCGCCGTCCCAACGCTGGGGCCAGAGGGGGGTGTTAGCTAAACCCGCCCAAGTTCAATAGTATGTTCCGGCCACCCTGTTACAGGCGTGGGGCCTCCCCGGGCAGATTCGTGTGCGCCCAAGAACATCTAAGAGCCCATAGAATGTGAGGCAATCGACCTCTAAGTTCTAGGATGACTTTGCCGGTGAAGCTAGGGTAACTTGGGTTCCTCAGTAGGGTAACTGGGACCCATGGACATAATGACCAAATTCCCAAGGTAGGGTAACTCTGCCCTCTTATGCCTTTAACCCCGCAGGAAGTCCTCCTGTCGACCACAGAAGTTGTCTCAGAGGTCCGTGTAACATTCCCATAAATCGCTTGACTTTATGCCAATGTTTTCCCGAAAGGTTACCCTGCCTAGTAGAGTACCTCAAGGCTACTCAACTCTTCCCTAGGCCTAATCCTAGGATTACCAGCCATGTGTATAATATATACGAGACCATACCACCTCTGGATACCACTTGGTATACCATTTGGGCTAAGGTGATAGTGATTGTAGCTACCTAGCGTAGGGTCGTTACAATGGATCTTTTGTGTGGCGGTGGGCCTGCAAGCCTCAACCGCTTATCGGGTCTCTTGTCCCTAAACATTGCGGTTAGTAAATTTCCTGAAGAATTTGGTATGGTTTTACAATAGCTAATCAATTTCTCTTGCCTTTCGATACAAGAGCGGCCACAACCGGTAGTGACTAACTTTTATCACTTGATAAATTTTGCAGTGTTTCTAAAGCTTGGCTGTTTACTATCAAGCCAGCATGATTTCGCGTTTTCAACCCTCCTCAGGTAAACTTTCAAAATAACTTCAATTGCTAAGTCAAGTCCAGCCTGATGAAATCAACACAAAACCCAACCACATTCAATCCAGAATTCCAAACAATATGAGATAAGCACATAGCACTTTCGCAAAATCACATAAGAAAATAAAACAAAAGCGTAAAACAAAGTATCGCAACCATTCCCAATATAACAAAAGAAACCCAACCAATCTCGCTATCCCTATAGCCAGATATTAGTTTCAATATGTTGTACCTCTGGTACGGAACATTACTGCTTCATTTCCGTCATCTATCTCATCAGCCCCTTCTAGGCACTAGAGTAGAGTTAGCTTTTGCATTCCTATCACCTCTTGGGATAGATCTTACCTAGCCATCCATATCGGTATCAATCTCCAAGATATCCAAATCTGGCGGTGGTGATCTGCGGACCTCGGCTACAACTTGCTTAACAGCAGGTTTTGGAACAGCTTCAATGCATCGCCATTTAGCGACTTGGGTGGCTTCGTATCCAGCTTGACCGGCAGCTCGTTTTCGAGTAATTGGAGAGAACGCAACAACCGAAGTAGCCGAAGGACACTTTGCCCAGTAGTAACCAGCTTGTCCACATCAAGAGCATGGATTCATCCGCTTGCGTTTGTCAATCAGAGTCTGAGGAATATCATTATGCATTTTCGTCTGCGCTGTTTCTTGAGGTCTTGAAGACCCAGACGCATGGTTGAGGGGTTTCTGTTCGCGTGGCCCCGAGCCTTTCCTATCCTTTTGTTGTCTCTTAGCGGACGATTGCCTATCGTCCCTCTTTTCTGACTTGGAGTGATGTTTTTCCCTTGTAACAGTACGGTTAAAGGAGGCAACGTCTTCCAACAGATGTCTGGTTTGACGGAGGAGATTCATATATTCGACGTATTCGTCGGGAAGTGGAGTTTTCAAAGCCCCTGCATTGCGATGGTCTGTAGTTATACCTGCGCAGGCTTTGTCCTTGACAAAATTGCCGCTATACCCCAACTCTAAAGCCAGTCGCATCAGCTCGTCACAAAAGTGATCGACCATACTGGACTTCATAGTCAAATCATTGCACTCTGTCAGAGCGCGATCCCGATAAGGGTGTCCTCCAAAACTTGACACCAGCCGTTGCCGAAAACCTTCCCAAGTTGTAAGGAAATGTTTTGGGTCGAAGGGAATACCTTCTCGACAGGCACCCTCTTCACTAACATAAGGGTGTATACTCTGGTACCATCTTTTGGCAGGACCTTGGAGAAGTGGGATTACCAAACTGACTTTATCCCAATCCTTGCGGAGGGATTCCCTAAAGTAGTCCAGTTTGATTTTGCAATCCTGTATGAAGCGTTGAGTATCGGTAGAGTCACATTTGAACGGATCGACACATAATTTCTGAGGTTTCTTCTGTCGATGCACTGACCTCTTACCCTTGCGTTGTTTCCGAAGATACTCAGCAACCTCCTGATACCGCCTATCATACTTTTCCTTCCTCGCATCATTCCAGTGGGACTTGCGTCTTCCTAGGAATTTCCGCGGATCGGGAAGGGAGGAGTCAGAATCGCCATCTGACGAGGAGTTGGAATCACCCCGATCTCCACCGCCTCCAGCGTTTCCACCACGGGGAGGAAGATTTCCTCCACTGCCACCAGCGTTGCCGCTGGGGCCTCTCCTAGGGGAATCATACCCACTAAATGCATCTTCGCCCGGCACGTCTTCGTCCATTCTCTCAGGTAATGGGTTAGACGGTGGGGGAGGAGGTTGTTGACTAGCGGCAGGAGTGTTAACTGCATAGTCATTTAAAAAATCAGGGCAGTCACTATGCCTAGTGTGCTTCAGAGTCTCACAGTACCCGTATCGGTGGTGTTTGACTTTCACTGAGGATCGTCGTTCAAAGGTCTTACCCAAATCTTGATCTGCTCAAAGTCTGTCTTCAGACATGGAAACCTATGCGCATAACGAATATAGCTACCTTCGGCCACAAACCTATAGTGAGGGGAACAAACACCCGTAGGCGGTGGCGCCTCTGACTTTCGGGTAAAACCTGGAGGTCCAACGTTACCCGAAGGTTTTGCTAGTGCGGGTGGTGCTATTGCCGAAACAAAGGCCGCTGGGACTTGTGGAGTTGTGGGTAGAGGGGTTTGCCCTGCTACTGCAAAGGGTGGTTCCCGTTCGATACGAATCACCGGTGTAATTTGTTCCACTGCCTGTGGGGCAGGTACTGTCGACGATCATGGTAACGTGGAGCGTGTTGCGGGGACAGGAGGAAGGCCTCCGGAGGTGGCGGCTGAGGAGAATTCAGTCTGAATGATCTCGCCGACGAAATGGAGCTAGATTTGGTAACCCCTTGAGGACGTGACGATGGCCGGAGGTTTTTGACAGAAGAAGTTGTTCCTCGTGATCGGACAACCTCACTGAAGGCCACTTCCAGAGGGGTTCAACGTTCACGTGCTTCGGCCACCTGTCTTTGCAATTCCGCAAGCTGCTCTTGCTCTGCGATAAATTGTCTACCCACCTCATTCAACCAAGGTTGATATTTCTCATTAATCATACAGGCTGCGACTTCAGCAGCATAAGGAGGAGGGGGTTCTATAGCCAAAGGCAGGGCAGCGGCAGTGTTCATAACCACGTGATTCTCAGCGTCAACGGAGTACCCCTGGGCACCAGCCTGCTCCAAGGCTTCTACCCTTTTCCGGATCATCTGATCGGACATAGCTAGCTTGCGGAAGGTCTTTCCCTAGTATTCCATTCAACGATTAGCGTTTTCCACGATTTCGGTTTCAAATGCATGCTTATGCTCTTCAGCAAGAGTGAGGAGATGGCTTTGTGCATCTTGCATCTGCCGCGTGATTTCCTCAAGTATGTATGATTCAACCAGATCTTTTGTGAAATCAGCGAATGTCATCTTCTGTTGTCTATTCTGGGGTATTCTTCGTCCTACTGACGGGTCATGAGTGAAACTTTGGAGGAAGGTACAAGGGTCTTCAATCTCCATCTCTCGGACCGTACGAGGTATTTCAATCTCAAAGGTAGGGTCATTCTCAATGTCATATGTCAGGAGCTGCTAGATTGGCCGCCAACTTAATCTCTTCAGGTCTGCTCCTGCAGCGGTTTGAGATATTTCTCATTCAATACCAGTCATGCGCTCAGGATGAGAATGAAAGCGGGACACAGCCATACTTGAAGACATTGTTCTTTCCACCAGATGCTTCTTGTGCCAGAGAAGCGACTCGTAATCTAACAATGTCCAAACTGTAGGCTAAAACAACAATTCTCAGAAGAGAGTTAAGCGAGACGACTTAACTATATACTGTAACGGAGGCACCCTGTAAAGAGGTGAACTCTAAGGTTGCGACCGCACCAAACACTCAAAGTAGAAGATAAAGATGAGGTAAATAATTCAAAAGAATCAACGGTAAAACTTAATATAGTTAAGGTCGCAGCTCCACTCAATTTAGTTCTCTCGGGGAAAGGTTGGTTGTCGAAGTAGAATGTCAAACGCTTAAACTTAAGTAGATATCAGATTTAAGCCTTTGACATTCACCACTACTTCCGACCTTGTGCGAGCAACCAGTCCTGCTCAGGGTTCGTCCGATGTCTACCCTCCATCAGGAGTTATCCTGCGGAAAGTGTCGGACCAACTAGGGTACACTTAACTCCGTCAATACGATATGAGTTTCTGCAATGTATCTCCAATACAACCGCAGCTGGAAAAGCTCTTCCTATGGAAGTGATACAAGTGGCTCACTATTATGACAACAACCGGACTCAATACCTAGCTGGTGGACTCACTGGCCCAGTGGCAGTTTCGTCTATACAAGCTATGCAGTCCCTCATTTAATCTACTCATCTATTTAATGTGATAAATTGACATGCAAGCTCCCCCGGTGAGATGTAGCCCATGGTTGGCTAAGTGGGCGCTACCCATAGCCATCCACTCAGGACATACTCTACCGTAATAATACTCATACCTCTAGAGTCCAATAACAACCCATAGTAATGCTACAAATCATGGGGAAAAGGTCCGGGCTGGTTACTGAGATATTTGTCTCGAAAGCATACTGGCCTTCTGAGACTACCTGAGTACCACTAGGAAGACTACCCTACTACCCGTAGGTTAGAATAGATTCCTAGGTGCCCGAGAGACCATATATGGGCGACCTCCATTTTGGCGGTTACCCATACTCCCCTTATATATCCTGCGAACGACATTCAGTCGGACGGACAGCGACGACCTACACGGTTTTACGGCAGCCGCTCCAATGACCTCTTTTTACTAGCAAAGGAGCAACTATGCAGCCGTCTGCCTATGACGCGCTGTCCCAACACTGGTGCCAGATGTTGGTGTTACCAAAACCCGCCCAAGTTCAATAGTATGTTCAGGCCACCTTTACACAGACGTGAGGCTTCCCCGCGCAGATGCGTATGCGCACAAGAACATCTAAGAGCCCATAGAATGTGAGGCAATCGACCTCTACCTTCTAGGATGACTTTGCCCATGAGGGTAGGGTAACTTGAACATTTCTTACTTAGGTATCCTTATGCCGTGTACCGATGTTTAGCGCCTAATCGATTCCTCTTCAATCTTTCACGTAATAAACATTTGCGTAATGCATAAAATAAATCTGCCGCCATGGAGAGTTGAACACGTGACCTTCAACCAAGGCACGTGACCCTTAGCAATTAGCCCATGGCTAACCAGCTTTCTTCTATACCAATATAGCAGACCATACCACCTTTGACTACCTCTTGGTATACCATTTGGCCTAAGGTCGTAGTTATTGTAGCTACCTATTGTAGGGTCGTTACAGAGTCACCCCTGCTTGGGCCTCTAACAATTCTACGCAGTTGTGTATGCTCCCTTTACGATCTAAGAGCCCATAGAATCTCATCCAATTGACCTCTCTGTTCCAAGAGACCTTTCCCGCTGAAGGTAGAATAACTTCGGTTCCACAGTAGGGTAACTGGGATCTTTTTCTCTCCTGCCCCTGAGTCTCAAATGCCATTCAACACAACTTGTTTAAGGCCTACTTGATCTCCGTTAAATCTTTCACCATAAACCTTTGTGTAATGCATATATAATAACTCTGCTATCAATGAGAGTTGAACACATGACCTTCCACATAAGTCACATGACCCTGCCTACTACACTACCCTATATAATCCCCAAGGTTAACTAGCCTTTTGTATACTAGGTATACATGACCATACCACCTCTAGCTACCACTTGTAATACGAATACATGTTCCGACACGTGCTTACAGGAGTCGAGTGCACGATTTCCTATATTTAGTTTGATTACTTTGCTTACTTTGATTAGTTTGATTGTTTTACAGCCCCAGAGCTATATTAAAGCCCGGTAGCTTATGTTAAGTTTAGTTTTGTATATTGATTGTTTTATTTAAGAAAACAAGTGAAGGAATAGTCATGCAAGCTGATAATAGCATTGCAGTAGTATTATGACTCTTAGGTTTCCTGCGTGATCACAGGACATGCAGGGCAAGGTGCACTACCCGGTAATGATTGTGGTTGCAGGTTATCAGAGTACAATCAATCTGGAGAAACCATTGTATTTAAACTCATCTCCTGGCTAGCAGGAGAACAGCAGACTTCAGAAGACTCATGTTTTAAGAATATACTTGGTTGAACTGCAATCTCAGAGTTCCACTGACCCTTTAACTCTTCTCACTCTTTATCCTCAAGTTCTCTGAAGGCTTCCTTAGACCTAGCACTTGATGCTCAACCGCTTGCCCTCCATTGTACCTTTGAGTTAAACTGGAGCAAACTTGTTACAACACTTTGTATACTATTTGCACTAAACTGGTAGTCTTTGTAGCTACCTATCCTAGAGTCATTACAACAGGTTACCTCTTTGGGTATAGATTTGTTTTATTTATTGTTTTAGGATACAAACTCAAGAGATTTGTAAGCCATGTTATTTGTGTTATGTATTGTTTTAGGATACAAACTCTGGAGGTTCATAAGCCTTGTTGTTTATTTATGGGTTCTGTATCAATTGATACCTTAGGGTGTTTGAAAAGGTATAATGTGAAGAGGAGTATCAAAAGTGTATTTCAAGACCTAGATCTCTCCAGACTTAGAGAGGCCAGACTTCAACAGACTGAGTTTTCAATATACTTGGTTGAACAGTTATCTTCTATTCAGTTTAATACTAGAATCCTCAAACATTGCACAGGCTTAAGGAACTTAGCATGCTCCTAGTAGTTTTGATAAATTAATAAAGTCTACTCAATTACTTGTTGAGGTCTCTGGTGCTTGAACTTGTTTATACCCCCTATTTGCCTAGAGTCAATATTGATATCGCTTGCAAGACTATGACCTCATCTAGGCAGCAGTTACAATTCAGAACAGATTACTGGAACGGTATCTTGGTTTCTATTGAAATTTTCTGTATATTTCCTACTATATCTCATGACACTACCATGCATTGCTATAAATATTTTAGCTGTCGTTTGGCTATGCCTGTCGACCCCTTATATTACTACAACTAAGACCTATATTATACTGTTGTATTGTTTATTTCAGGGTTATATTTGAGGATTTAACATCTAGTTTCCTATCAGGTATTCAGGATTTTACAGTTGTTTATGTATCTCTTGTGCACAATTCTTAGTCATGATATTTGTAATAATCTCCTCACACCCTCATCAATTTACGCACATTATTTGTGATTTACTTGGCAGGTTTTCAGGCTCAAATATGTTCACCCTTATTTTTCTTACATTGTTTTTCCTATATTTCTCTCGCCTATATGGGCACCCACTTTTGTATAAATATAGTTGCTATGGGCCACCTCGCTCAGAAGAAACCAGAACCTGAACTCCTACCAATCTGCTCTCCTACATCCTCCTCACTTAGGGTGTCACGCAACCCCCTTCACACTTGAGCACTATTATCCACATTGAATAAATTATGCCTTTTGCATTCACATTTTCAACAGTTCCCGCATCTGTTTCAAGTTTCTCACCTTTTATTCCTTTCACCTTTACCTTCGGCTATTAAGGAATCACACAATGGGTGATGAGGAAATATCTCAAGAATGACTTTATGATCACCATGGTCAAATCTTACAATTCATTCCTCCGATTTGCTTCCTCAGCTATAATTAGATTTAATCCCTTATCTGATTGAGGGCAACATTCTCTTGTATTTTGGAAGTTGTTTTTAGTCCTCATTACAGGGCGACCGGGGCCCTGAATAGCCCGGGCCCCGGCCTATTCCCTGCTCCTGTCCCCCCCCTATTCTCCAGACGGGCCCCCGTTAACATTGGTGTGAGAAAGAGGGCCCCGTCCACGGAATGAGTGGGGACTCGCCCTTCAAGAGGGCGTGATGTGGATCACCACAAAAATATCCCCCCTGACCCTGTGTAACGGCTGGCCTGGCCAATGCAAACCCACCCCTCCCTACCCCGCAACGAACTCTACTTGTTTTGAGATTGGAGAAAATCTATACCCAATCACCATTGTATCAATACCCCATAATATTCTCTCTTCACCTTACCTGTATACTACTGCATAGTTGACCCAGCACAAGAGTGGACTTTTTTTCTTCAAATAATTTAATTAATTGATCTACTCTTTCTAGTATTTTTTTTTTCTGCTAGTAAAACGAAATGGTCCTTGCTTTTCCAAAGTTATTAATATAATAAGTGAATTTAGTACAAATTTTTGCCGTAGAGTCTGCATTGCCGTTCACCAAGAGCAGGCTTGCCGAGGCTATGTAGGTCAGTACTAAGTCTATACGGCCTATAGGCGGGCGCGGCCCGGTTTCACCACGGCCTAGCCTACCTGGCCCGTTGGGAGAACCGCCTATCTCTGTGCTCCCCATATTTTCCTATTCCTCCGTACACTCCCGTGATAACAAAGACAAGAACATGCTGATAAAATCCTTTATTGAACATTCTCCCATCTCCGTTCCATCTGCATATCTCCTGAACCATCCTTCCCACTCCGGTAACAAAGCCAAGCACATCCGTCTAACAACAAAACCTCAGCACCAAATAGGCCTAATACCCATTATCAACAACCTGCACTCACTCCATGGGCAGCAACTAGACATGAGGCTCACTATCCTCACCCTCCCCCTATTATTTAGGATCTGTTTGAAGGATGTCGGTGGACGCCACATAAAGCCAGACACTCAACCAAAGATACAAGGGGGTCAAGGTATCTCTAAAGGGAAGGAAGTATGGAATGAAGAGGAAAGGAATGGCATGAGAAAGGGTGGCAATGGCGGTGTATGTTAAGGAGCCTCAGGGAAGAGTGACGATTGTTTTTGTATTTTAAGTGTCCCATCCACCCACAATTATAGGAGTGGAGGTCACCCAATTTGAAGTCACCCCCCGACACTGCGCTCCATCTTTATGATACGCCTTTTTGTGAATCACGATATTTCAACTGATAATTCTGTCAACACCGGCTCTGAAAAGAGTCTTTCGACAGCATATTTCAAGCAAACTGCTATGCCATGATTTCCATACCAAATCGCAAAATAAATTACAAGGCCGCCTCGCACCTGTACTCAGGCACTTACAGCACTGGGTCATGATTAAGGGTGATTATTTTGAGCAAATATCTGGCCAGGAGGAGGTAGATCCCTAGTAGAGCAAACTGCCTAGCTGGTGGTAAGCGAGTGATACTTTGTGATATGAGCAAATTTTGGGGGGATTAAATGTTCGGAAGCGGGGGCCACCAATGACCAACCCAGTAGCACAAAAAAGGGCTCCCAAATCATTAAAAAATAATAAATCTCCTAGTAAGAGATAGGTTATGGCCTAAATCCACTCAGCAGAAGTGCTTTGCGGTTTTATTCTAGTGTTGTTTAGACTACAATTGCGAGCCCAGCAGTCGGCCGCGGGTCCTGGACACTTATTTCCACCCCAAGTAACTGTGCCGTTATTCCTGTATGATCACATCATAAGATAACAAAAATTCATACACACCCGCTGCACGTTGTTCCCCAAAAGAGTATATAATTCAATACCCCGAGGAATAAATATCTTATCCTAAATATAGAGTCCTAATCCTCCAAGCTCAATTCCTTCCCCCATCTTTGCATCCTAAAAGACAGTTTCCGATACCGTATTCATAAACGATTATTCCTTCTCTCTCCCCATCCCGGCATAGACCTCTTCGATCACCGGCCTCCTAACCCCATCCTTACTCGAAAACGTCAAATGTCTCACCCTCAGATTTGGGACAATCTCCACATCCCCCCACCGTACCTTCTTCTCTGTAATCCCCTCCAAGTCTACGCCCCAAGTATGACAGGAAGCCGAAATGGCGGCGGAGCAACTGCCAACGGTAGTGATCTCCGCAGCAAATTGCTTACACCCGACCCCAACGGCGGTCAGCAGGGCAAGAGTTCCCAGCGCGAGAGCGAAAATGATGGCAATGCAGGAGTACCCTACTGTACTTATCTTTGCTTCCGAAATCTCCGCCCCGAACGGGTCAACTATATCAACTCTCGCGAGGAATATTGATTGCGAGGTCAGCCAGTGGAGAAGAGCACTAAGAGTCATTAGAGGGATGGCGAAGGTGTAGGGTAGTTGTAACCAGTATGTGGAGCGCTGGCCTGGGCGCGGAGATGTGACCCGGAGCGTGCGATGGTGGTGACTGAAGAGGGACCACTCGTGGCCAGAGAGCATGCAAGTGAAGAGGGAGTTGTAGGCTAGGTAGAGGAATGAGAGAATCGTTTGTGGAAGATTGGCTATGAGGATTGATTCGGTTATGTTTCGGAAATGTATTCTGATTAGAGAGGCGCTGTTTACTTTGCCGAAACCCCTGGTCCACTTTTCCCGTCACCTTGTTAATATTGTGATCGAGGGGAGTATTCGAAGAGTGGAACAAGCCCTCAGAAATTTGGTGTCGGTACTCACGAATTTCCTGTCTAGTCCTATACCCAATCCAAGTAATAGAGCCGTGGTGATGATAGCCGTTGAGCAGAAGACATTACAAGTTATCCACCTGGTACTACTAACACTCGTCCACCACCTCTGTATCCTATTTTGCTTCCACCGCCTCGGTCCCGCCCTGGACCTACGCATCCATTCCCTCTCAATAAACCATCGATCGGCGAAGCATATACCCGTTGTGGTCAGGTCCGGGATTCTCAAAAAGGAGTCGATAGCATCACCCAAAGTAACTAGAGTTGGCTCTCGTGATCTAGCGACTGCAATGACCATACAACTAGCTTTGACAAGGTTGCAACAGATAACGACGATCATGATCCCTAGCGAGAACCGCACCTTGCATCTCTCCGCCACCCTCTCACTCTTACATCCAGTTACCTCTGCCTCTTCCCCCGTTCCAACATCTACCACCCATGGAAACCCACTCGCCAACCTCGAGGCTATTTCATTGGGGTTGCATCTGGATAATGTCTGCTTGTAAAGGGGGCAAAGCCAGTCACTTGGCAACATAGCTTGGTGCTGAGCGAGTTGCGTGGACAGGATGGTGTTATTATTCCGAGCACTAGAGGTATAGTTTGTAATAAGGAATAGGTTTCTATGGCTTGACACGAAGTCGGTGTTGTAGAGGTTTGCACACTGAGAAGGTGTGAGGTCTTCGTAACTCCCAGCGACGGTATTATGTCCCTTCATCATACTATTAAATTGTTGGATTTCATACGAATCTTTCTTGTACCCGATGGCCCCGTATTCCTCCTTCCCTGTTGACGTGTTCAAGTAGCCTCCCGGTTCAAAGTGGTTTTGGGTCACAAAGATGACGAGGAAATCGTTCGCCGATAACGAAGTATACACGGCAGAATTGTACCTGAAATATTTTAATTAGTGGGACTCAGGTCGTCACAATAGTATAAACATACAGTAAATGAAGCGGAATACTCGTAATCCCAATAACGATCCACAAAAACGTCCTCTCTAGCTTAATCCTAAACAAGTTCCTGACACTAGGGACTCCAATATCCATCCACCGTCTCCTCGCATGCGCAGAATCAATTTCACCCCGTGTAGGCGCTGCGAGACACTGCTGCGTATAATTACTTCCGGACAATAGCAGTGTAGAAAGGGCATTTATCCCTAGGTGTAACCATAGCCCGATAGTTTTGCTCTTTTCACAGCTCCCAGAATACAGCGTCCCGGTCCCTCTTTCCATCTTGTACTCCGGATTTGTGGCAACATAGATTGTTAAACTGACATTTATTAGCAGAGCAACCGCGACGGAAGTGGAACAGGCTAAGACGCCGGTGTGCCAACCGGTGTACCAAAATGGCTTCCATACCGATGGGAAGGAGTTCGGCTGTTCTCGTGTAAATTCGGAATTTAGAGTTAATAAATCCACTGAAGATTTGCTTTTTCCTCCTCCCCCTCCTTCGCACTTATTGTCACCAAACAACAGAGCGGCCAATCTTGGTAACTTCTTTCTAAGATTCGACATATCCGGACAGCAATCAGATATCGGCATATCTTGTCTCGTGAAAGGAAAGAAAGCAGTTCTGATGCTTAGGAGAGGTCTCGAGGGGGGGGCTCTAATTAAGGTTATTTGAAACTCCCTTCCCAGAACAACTTCTGCATTCCGGCGCTCTCAGTATTAGGATACAGCTTTCTTTTATCAAACGCCTGGTAAGCCTTGTTGGGCTTCATTGATAAAAGGAAGGCCTCAGAATACCCCGACCTGTACTCTCTGTGTTAAGGACACCCAATCGGGAATTTCGGCATGGCTATGTAGTATGCGAGCCCCCCTTCTCCGGTTACCAACCGCAGAATCATTGTGTAACTAGACCGTATAACTAACGTTTGAAGGGGAGCACGCCTACGAAATAGGGGCACCGTGATATATTTCTTCTGGCCTTTGTGAGAACTTTACTGTGAAGTCGGATTCTAGATGCAGAGTGAGTCTGACTGCTACCTCTAAGCTACACCAAATCGCCCCCAGAAGTAACCTCCAAACGAACCAAGGCTTCATAGCTCACTCTCCGTCAAGGTAACAAAAACAGTGGCTGTGAGAATCGCACAATCGGAGACTAATCCCGGAAATATTCCTGGATTAGAGTATGTTCTACAAGATATAATCCTGAGTAATGGGAACCTAAGCTAAGTCTGCCACCAACCTCTCGATAGGGGTACTGTGCTTGAGTACACGGCACTCCTCACGAGAACTAGTACCCCTCTCCTAGTACTATACCTCTACTCCTTCCTTCAGTTTGCCCTGGCCCTGCTACGAGTGTATTACATGAACCTACTCATCGCAATTAGAGTGAGTCAAATTACCGTAAAAACCCTAATAATTGGATAATGTGTTAGGACGTTGGAGTTGCCTCTCTTAGTGATTCTGAAAAGAAAATTTTTTTATTTGATCGGGGGAGCAGATTTTTGGTTTGTTTTTCGCCCCTTTTCCCGATCACGGAATTCCCGACCACAGGGCAGATTGTCCAATCGTTCGAGTCCCCACGGTATTCACCGTCGTTAACACCAAACCATAACTTAGTCACACAAGCCCACATTATAGTGGCACAAAACCCCCCCGCTGATGTAGGGCTAGGGGGGGGGGGGGGCGCTCCACGCATAGAAGCTCTAATCTTCTTGCAAAAGCCCAACACCGGATCCACCTATAATACCGTTTTGCGGAAGCACTGAACAACTCGTAAGTTTTGTGGGCTTAACGAGCAAAGGTGTCCTGCTTGCAGGGGGTAAGGCGGCAAACCTCCCCTGTGGAACCCCAAGCGCTGTACTAGTACTGTACCCCTGTGATAAGCTCGCATACACTATTTCAGAATTTCTTTTTTCCGGTGAATTTTTCGAGCCAGGCTTGATACTTATGATACTCCTCCAGTCACTACTCGAGTTGGCGGATGTTGTCGTGGTGGCGAAAGCTAACTCAGCAGTAGATAAGCAAGAATAGATGACCCCCACCGTGAAAACCACAATATGACATACGGGTAGAGTACTAGATATATTGTTGTTCCTTTACTACTGAAAGAATATCTCATGTTTGGTTCGTCACTTTCTTCCACCATTGCAATACCTGTATGACGATCAAACCAGTGCCACCCACTTAGTGGTGTGTTGCTGGACACCGAGAACCAGCCAGTTGATACAATCTGAATGTCACCAGCGGATAAAAGGAATAAGAGAGCTGGTTTCAGACCCCCACTGACTGTCAACTGGAGATACCGCAAAATTTGGGAATAACGCCCCGGGGTGAGGTATTGGGGAAAGGAGGGGGACGCGTTGCTATGTGCCGCTACTCGGGGGTGCATGAAATTTGCATTTTGTGGCGCAGTTGGGCACAAAGTGATAGTACCAGTCTGGCATGGCCCACACCCAACCGACCTTGTTACTTTATGGCAAACTTCGCCACAAAATGCAAATCACTTCCGTGCACCCCCAAGTACAGTACGAGTACTAGCACTCGAGTACTGGTAGATGGATAAACCGGCAGACCCAAACCGCCCATACTCAGTTCGCCTATCTCCCGGCCAGAAGAGGGATGCTATCACTAGGGGGGCATTAGCATTTGGTAGCGGCGTTACTCTCAAATTTTGCTGTAGGATCCAACCCCAGAAATATCCCAGTTCGTTTACCCATGAAAATAAAACACCCCGTTATCTGGGATATATCTCTAGAACTGAATCATGTTAAGCGATAGGAATCATCATGGGTTAAGGTATGGAGATCAATAAACTTGCGTTTTGATTTCATAAGGTTAAAGTTTTGAGATGGAGGTAGACTTCTCCCTTACTGTTATTTTCAAGTGCGCAAAGTGTTTCACTATCCGGTTGAATCCAGTGCACCCCCATTCAACATTCTTTAACCCCATGTCGGCCAGAAATCTAAATCAAACTCTGGCACTTGTATCTTCGGGAGGGTGCGCTCCTCTGCGGCTAGATCCTGTTGCACCCTCATGGCAATAACTACTCACCCCTACGGTATTTTCCAAGAATACCTCTGTGTGCCGAATATGTGGTAAGAACTCCCGCAAAATATCAGCTGGAAGAGGTTTCTTGGCAAAGACGAGCGAGCACAATATTCACAGTAAAACACTTTTCTATAATGGCTCCGCCAAAGAACTCAGAGTTCGAACCCATAATTTGAGATTCTCGAATTAAAAAAATAGATCCCGAAATAACTCTATTTCCCCTTTGGTTGCATCGCACTTGTTCTAATACCGTAAAAACTCGAATAATTGGACCATGTGCTAGGCAGGGTTCCGAATGGTCCGAGCAAGACTGGACCGGACCAGGGAGTCTGGTCGGAAGTCAGGTCTGGTCTAATGGTTGAAATTAGACCGACGGGATGGTGAGATTCAGCAGACTAGACTTAGCCAGGATTGGTCTGACTAGACCCACCAAGCAATAGGATATGCACAGCCCTTTGACAGAATTAGCATCCCGTTTTGCATTTTGCTACTTTTATCACAATATATTACATTCAAATAAATGTTTCTTAAATAAACTCATTGTTGCCATCGATTATACAGTGGAATATCAGGAGAGTCGGAGTGATGATAGTGCTTCGCTTAGGTTCAGGGCAGCGAAAATAGATTCACAAGTATCAAAATATTTTCAGACCGCAAAGTGAGTGATATTACATGACTATACAATCTTTTATAAAGGCCGGTCTGGGACCAGTCCGGACAGGTCCGGACCACCCAAGTTAGTCAGGTCAAGTGATAGACATCAACCTAGACTGAGAAGTTTGGTCCTACCTCCAAGACTTGAACGGTCCGACTATTCGGAACCCTGGTGCTAGGATGTTGGACTTTCCTCTCCTAGTAAGGTCTGTGTTTTTTTTTACTTTTTCTTTTGTCTCAGGGGGCGTGTCTGTTGGGGTGTTCCCCCCCCCATTTCTTAAGGAAGAAATTTCAGACCCATTGCACACTATCCAATTATTCGAGTTTTTACGGTAGTAGGTCACTGTTGCTTGAGCTATCATACAAGCGCTGCTTATTGATATATCAGTCAGGTGGGTTTGGTAAGAAAAATTTGAACTTTCAGGTTGGAGTTCGCCTTATATAATGCAAGTGACTATTAGAGTATATCAATCGCCCTCACTCGTAAGTATGAGCGGAACTGGGCGGGGGGGTTGGTTGCTTCCAATGATGTTTTGCTGTTGTGGAAAGTGTGGTATATTCAGAGTTAAGGCAATCTACACTTCATAATTAGGATTCCACATTTTACAAATAGGTTTGCTACCGCTATCCAGTAGACACACGACTCCTGTGGGGTATTTCCCCTGATCTCATTGAGACAGCCTGCGCCCTAGAGCTCGATTCCCAACTGTGGCTTTCATTTCCCACCATTTTACATTACAAAAAAGGATAATATTGCTCCTGAAATTTCATCGTACCAATCTCTCACTTGGAGTTAAGTTCAGCGTCGTAATATTTCAGCCCTAGCAGGCTAAGGGTTGGCAAGGAGAAGTGATTAGGTAGGAGTTAACCCAACTGTAACGAGGGCCCCCAGAGAGTAATCAAATTTTAGTAGGATGCTCTTAGAGAGTATGTTTCGCATGGCGGATGACGATATTTAGGAGCAATTTACCTACGATCAATAATAAAGGTGGTTAGTTAAATAAGATACCTTGAGTGGCATCCTGGTTTGCTTGAGTAGGGATCGGTAACCACCGACTACCAACTCAATAACCCAAGAAACGACTCCAAAGACCCCAAAAAATGATAGGGCTCCTAGTAAGAGAGCAAATCCAAACAGGGTTCCGAATGGTTGGTGGAGGACTGGACTGGACTTGGTCAGTACTGTCAAAGTCAAGTCTAGTCTGAAGGTGGAAATTAGACCGACTGGACAGTCTTGATTGTTGGAACTGACTGGACTGGACCTGGTCGGACTGGGGGGACTGAGTGATAGAATGTGCCCAGCCTTTGGCCAAGATTCCCTATCGTCCGGAGCTGGACTAGTCTGAACTACATGCTCTAGTGATAGTCAAATCCGGTCAAAGGATAGAAATTTGACCGACCGAGCAGTGAATGGCAAGACAACCAACTAGACTAGACGGGATCAGACACCCTAAGTCAAGTGATATCCGATGTTGGAATTTCGGTTAGACGAAAACGACTAAGAACCAATATGGGATCCGTCCGACAGAGTTTTATTTTTAGTGGAGGATCAAGTGAGCGTAGGATACTTTTTCTACGGCGGGTTGTTTGTTATAACTGCTAGGCGAACTCGAAAGAGTAGGACTATCACATGTAGTAAAACATGTCATAGCAACGGCCGCTTTGATTCAACAGGGATCCCATATTAGACTGGTCCCCGACTGGACTGGACTTGACCTGACCAAATATTTCGGTCAAGTCTAGTCTCCTCCTCCATTCTCGACTGACCGGTCGGAGTATTCGGAACCCTGAATCCAAATACACTTAGTAGAAAGCTTTTGCAGCTTTAATCCGGTGTTCAGTCCGCTGCTACTAGCACTGCCGTCAGCCCCCGGTTACAGACACTCATATTCTCTCCAAGTAACTATAGATTTTCTTGTGTAATTACATCGTAAATCTACAGACCCTCATACACACCCTATCCACATTGTTTCCCAAAAGAATATATAATTCAATACCCCCCACGCCTCAAATATCTCAGCCTAATTATATACTCCCAATCCTTCAAGCTCAATTCTGTTCTCGACCTTAAGATCCAGAAAAAATACACTTTCAGGTACCATTATCACAAACAATCATTCCTTCTCTCTCCCCATTCCAGCATAAATTTCTCCTAACACCGGATTCCTAACCCCCTCCTTACTCGAGAACGTCAAGTGTCTCACCCGCAGATTTGGGACAATCTCCACATCCCCCCACCGCACCTTCTTCTCTATAATCCCCTCCGAATCTGCGCCCCAAGCATGACAGGCAGCCGAAATGGCGGCGGAGCAACTACCGACGGTAGTGATCTCAGCAGCAAATGGTTTACACCCCATCCCAACGGCAGTCAGTAGGGCAATAACCCCGAGGGCGAGAGCGAAAATGATGGCAATACAGGAGTACCCCACACTGCTTATCGTTTTTGAAATCTCCCTCCCAAACGGGTCCCATATATCGACTCTCGCGAGGAATATGGATTGCGAGGTCAGCCAGTGAAGGAGAGCGCTGAGGGCCATTAGAGGAATTGCATAGGCGTAAGGTATTTGGAGCCAGTATGTGGAGCGCTGGCCTGGTCGAGGAGATGTGACGCGGAGGGTGCGGTAGTGATGACCGAAGAGGGACCATTCGTGGCCAGAGAGCATACAGGTGAAGACTGAGTTGTAGGTTAGGTATAGGAACGAGAGGATTGTTTGTGGAAGGTTTGCTAAAATGATTGCTTGAGTTATGTTTTGGAAGCGTATAGTGACGAGGGAGACACTATTCACATTTCCTAAACCTCTGATCCACCTTTTTTGTCACCTCGTTGATATTGTGTTCAAAGGCAGCGCTAAAGGAGGGATATGAGCTTACAGAGATTTAATGTCAATAGGCACGAATACCCGGTCTTGGCCTATACCCATTCCAAGTAACACACCCGTGGTGATGACAGCTATCGAACACAAGAAATTGCAAGCTATCCACCTCGTCTTACTAACGCTAGTCCACCACCTTCGTACCCCCTTTTGTCTCCACTGTCTCGGCCCCGTCCTCCACCCCCGCCCCCATTCCCTCTTAATGAATTGTCGATCGGCAAAACATATCCCCATTGTAGTGGGGTCTGGGATTCTCAGAAAGGAGTCCACCGCATCACCTAAAGTAACTAGTGTGGGCTCTCGGGATCTAACGACCGTCATGACCATACAACAAGCTTTAACAAGATTGCAGCAGATCACTGCGCTCATGATCCCTAGCGAGAACTGCACCTTGCACTTTCCAACTATCCTCTCACTCTTGCACCCCGTTACCTCTACCACCTCTACCACCTCCCCTGTTGGGAGCGTTACCAGCCATGGAAGCCCACTCGCCACCCTTGAGGCTAGCTTGTTGGGGTCGCAGTTAGGGCCCTCCATGTGAGAGCATATCCAACCAGCTCCTGAGACAGCTTCTCCATTTATCACAGTGACATCTAGCAAGGTGTTATTGTACGTGGCGTTAGTAGTATGGTTGGTGATCAGGAATAGGTTTCTATGGCTTGGCAAGAAATCGGTGTTGTAGAGGTTCGTGCACTGAGCAGGTGTGAGGTCCTCGTAGCTCTGAGTACTCCCATTGTATCCCTCCAGCATACTGCCGAACAATCGGATAACATGCGAATCTGTCTCATACCCGGCATCCCCGTATTCCTTCCCAGTCGTGTCGTTGCGTGCCATTGGCCGGAACATGTTAGGAATGGTCATGTTCGAGTAAGCTCCCGGTTCAAAGTGGTTTTTGGTCACATAAGCTATGAGAAACCCATTCGCCGCTAACGAAGTATACACTGCAGAATTATACCTGAAATCTTCCAATTAGCTAGGACTCGAGTGGCATGGCAATATAAGCATACAGCAAATGCAACGGAATACTCGTAAACCCAATAGCAATCCACAAAAATGTCCTCTCTGCCTTGATCCTAAACAAATTCCTCACACTAGGAACTCCAATGTCCATCCACCGTCTCCTCGCATGCGCTGCATCAATCTCGCGGCGTGTCGGTGCAGCTAGACACTGCTGCGTATAATTACTTCCGGACAATAACAGTGTGGAAAGCGCATTTATCATTAGGTGTAGCCAGAGCCCGATCTTCCTACTCTTGTCACAACTACCCGAATACAACGTCCCAATGCCTCTTTCCACCTTGTACTCCGGATTCGTAGCTGCATATATTGTTAAACCGACATTTATCAGCAGAACAGCTGCAGCAGAAGTAGCACAGGCTAGGACGCCAGTGTGCCAGCCGGTGTACCAAACTGGCTTCCATACTGAGGAGAAGGAGTTCGACTGTTCTCGTGTGAATTCGGAATCTAAAGTTAATGATTCTGTTGAAGGTTTGCTTCCTCTCCTACCTCCCCCTCCTCCTCCTTCCCAGTTCTTGTCACCTAATAGCAAAGCGGCCCATTTTGGTAACTTCCTTCTAAGATTCGACATATCAGCACAGCAATTAGATAAACGAAAAACAGCCGTTCTATTGTCCAGGAGAGTTTGAGGTGTGAGGGGGACTCTAGTTAAAGCTAAATGAAATTCCCTTAACGAAAAAGCTTGCGCATTTTGCTATTTCAGTATTAGAATACTGTAGCTGGTTGCCTTGAGCACCCCGTATACTCGTCCCAGGCAAGGAGTAAAGTTGCACGGAAGCAGGGGTTAAGAAAAGATATGCTCAGACCCCGGAGATTGTCTGGGCGCCCGTACAAGCTCAAGACTCGTATTTTCAAATACTTCTTCCCTAGGACGATTACTTTGTGGAGCTTCTCATTTTTCCTAATAAAAGGAAGGCCCAAGAATATTCTTTATCGGTAGGCTGTGAAGTAAGACCGTTCCTAATGGGGGATCCCCACATGGCAACACACCATGTGGGTCTTTTTTCTCCTTGCTCTCAACAACGGAGGATTGTGCAACCTAGCCCTGTATGTGTTGTTTGAAGTGCGAAATGGGAGCACCGTCATGCATTCCGTCACCCTTCGTGAGACCCGTACTGTGATGCGGCCTTCCCGATGCAGGGTGAGCACACATCCCCGGCATATTGAACCCGAACACAGGGATGGCCCTAGTACTTATAGCTCGTGGACAAAATTAACCGCGATTCAACGATTGATGGCAACGCGACCCTCCTCATCACCCTACACTTTCAACACCACTTAAAGGACCCCCTCTAGCTCAAATATTCATTTCTACTATGTATTCCACCTTACACCTACATCTTTGATTTTTTTTCCCTTACTTTTAAGGATAGTGGGGTTGGTGGCGGAGCATTGTTGTCATGGCCGAAGTTTTTTCCTCCTGGTTGAAACGCGGTTAATTTTGTCAAAGGACAATACCAGTACTTGTGTACGGGTAGCAGGCAAGATTTAGTAAGGTGCTCATAAGTAACGATATATCATACTGTTTTGAATATTTTAAATTTCTCATGTTCGGATAGTTTTGCCTGTTACTTGCACCACTCCCTCCTTCAACTTGCATGTCTCTGCTTAGCGTGTATCACATGAAACTTACCCATCGCTATTGGAATTCGTCAATTCACCGTCGCCCCATCAAATCATTGTCACACAAGTCCACATCTCGGTAGCACAAAACCCCCTCCCTAACACAGGGCTAGAGGAGCCGTTCCATGCATAGAAGCTCTAACATTCTCTTAAACGCTAACCATGTATCCACTCCGCAGTTTAATAGCCCCCGGCACCCTATTTCCCAATTGATTTTTCCCGCGAACTGCCAAGCGGGGCTAGATACTTACTCCTTGCTAATTAATTAAATAGCAAAATTCTGCACCGATAGCACTGTTAGAGGCTACAGAGTCGGAAAGCCTCATAGTGGTTTGCCAGACTTGTGTTGAACTATTTTTGCTATGCCAAATATGTCGAAAAGGAATTAGCAAAATAAGAAGTTATGCACGCACGCCCGAGTTCTTAGTAAGCAGAGGGCTACAAAGTCCAGCAAGAAGTTATAGAACGCGGGTCAAGCCGGAGGAGGATGGTGATGATTCGGCGAAGGAAGAGGATGAGGCGATGGTGGCCTTCATGGAGAGGATGAAGGCGGAGAGGGAGAGGTGGAAAGGGAAGGAGAATGGGTGATGACGGGGCTCTACTGTCTTTAAGGTTTTCACAGCAAGGTCTGGTTTAGAGGCTGTAGGCTTCGAAGTATAAGGTTAATGCTTTAAAGTAGCTTGAATACTTGAAATGGATAAAAGTTATAAAAAAATTACAAAATAAAAAAATAAAGTTACTGAACAGTTACTTGCCAAATGTGCCCTTGCCCATTCCGGTTAATAGCGGATAGCAAAGCACGAGAAGTCCAGACCCATTGACAATCGCCGGCATTTGCTCCCCATAAACCTCCGCCAAAATTGAAATGCGGCTGTGGTGGCACCATAACCGAATACCAGCGGATGACCCGATGGTATCCCGATTCATGTATAGGGTAAGACCAATGCCGGTCAGTGACAAAATAAGCGGAAGCGAATATATGTCTGAAATGATAAGAGCGGATAGCTGCGGGACAAGGATTTTTGTGGGCTAGAGTTGAAGGGATCATTGACCGAAGGGTTTATGCTCGTGTTTTTCCATTATTGCGACTCCGGAAGTCAGCAGGCAAATGGGGTCATACATGGAGAGAAATCGACACTTGTGGGAAGCGATGGATTCATTGAGATGGATTGAGTATTTTTATATATTTTAGATAAATGATCGAGCTAAGGTATGAACAGGAATAATTGAGTTTTGCGTTAAGGCGTCTGAAACTCCCTCTCTTGGGGGTGAGTGCAAAGCGAAAACTCACCCCCTCAGACTCTGCTTGAGACGGAAAAAAAGAAGAAAAAAGCCAGACCTTACCGGCAAAGGCAACTCCAACGTCCTAGCGTGAGGTGCAATTACCGTATTCCAATTCTCGCCGTGGCTAGGGCCCGTTTGCCTAACCGTCTATTTCTAAAATTTGAGTTATACAACTAAACGGTAGTGTTACAGCAGGCACCATTATCCGATACCGGTAAATGGTGCAAAAGTGTCTACCTAATTTCTACCGTCCTACATTCTTTCAGCTATACGGGCAGAAGTGACCTTGCCTCTGGGGTGCGCCTCGATATCCCACGAGGCTCTCGACAGCACTCCAGTTTAGTCATCATTGAATAGTACTTGCCCACACACCTCCACACCCTCTAACCGTCAAGCTCCCTTTAAACGGTCGGCAACGACTCGGGCCGCTAGGCGGTCGTCTATAAGTAAACGGGCCCTTAGTTGTATTGTAATCACGAACCATCTCCCCTACACCTCCGGCGATTGAAATCTCAACACCAGGGAAATCATCGTGGGATTTCACCACCACCCCCTCTCCTCCCCCTTGACGGCTTCTGCCTAGGGGAGCGATGCTACAACCCCTCCTCTCACTCTGGGGTCTACCCCCTCCTCCACGGGGTTCTCGTTCCTGTTCATCGTTGACTCCAGCTCATGAAGTTTGGTTCTCCCCCTTACCCCGCACTTCCTTTGCACCTCGCTTAGGTTTTGCACGGTCGGCATTCTGTCCTCTTCGCTCACGGTCGGCGCTGAGCTTTCCAAGCCCTTTGCGAAGTACCTTTCCGTTTCGATTGTGTGGTCCTGTCGGGGAACGCTTCGGTTAGTAACTTCAGCACCTCATCCTCGTTTCGCATTCGGAAAAGCATCGGCCGCGGTTACTCTAGTCGGTTGTCTCAAGTGTTCGGACTGTCCTTCCTCCTCACATCCCCCTCCCTCCACCCTCTTGGTCTTCGTCCCGTTGCTCGGTTACAGCTACACCCACCCCCTACTTCCCACCCCCTCAGCTGGCACCTTACTGCTCCCCGCCCGCGGTCGATCTTCGGTCGCTATATAAAAACCCGCCTCGGTTACGCCCGTCCTTCTGGCCGTCGCTAATGCCGCCTTGGCACTCCCA
>Ga0307509_10002423_pt1 | contig 30210 bp, 32 predicted proteins | sample 10_EM_MG_FD_202245 | JGI IMG/M metagenome (GOLD analysis project Ga0307509, IMG submission 202245) | Populus trichocarpa ectomycorrhiza microbial communities from riparian zone in the Pacific Northwest, United States - 10_EM | ecosystem: Host-associated > Plants > Roots > Unclassified | place...
TACTTGACCGTTGGAAATACACCGATGGAGGGAGTGAGACTGACCTTGGTGTGCCAAGCGAGTGGGGATCAAACTGCATCCTTGTCATTGATTCCCTCACGTTTCTATCGGACGCCGCATTTGCGTTCCGCGAGCCTTTGGTCGCACGTGGTAAGGATGGCAAGCATGATGCGCGGGCAGTGTATAAAGACGCTCAAGATGCAATTGAGAGTGTCTTGGCCTTCGTCACTGGCGAAACCTTTAGAACCAACGTCATCGTCACGAGCCATATACGATATATCGAGAACCCGGATGGTTCGAAGAAGGGTTACCCAACTTCTGTCGGAAGCGCACTTGGGCCTATTATCCCAAGATATTTCAACAGCGTTGCGCTCTGTGAAAACAAAAACGGTAAGAGACAAATAAGTACAGTCGCCACGGCGATGATTGACCTCAAGAACCCAAAGCCATTCGACATGGCAAAGTCATACCCAATCGACATCGGACTTGCAGAATTCTTTGGGGTTCTCAGGGCTACCCCAAAGGTTGCCGAAGCCACTAAGGTGGTTGAGGTGGTTAAGCCAAAGGCCCTTACATTAGCGAGGAAGATCTAATGGACGAGAATAAAATACAAATTCTATTGGCCATTCATCATGAGCTATTACCTTCGGCCAATCTATCAGAATATCAGCGACCTTACTCAGTTCAAGCTCGCTTAGAAACGATTCAGAAACTGATCATGGAGGAAATAGAAAGCAAACCTAAAGCCAAAACCGAAGACGACGACAGCCCATTCTAAACCCAACCAACCGAAAGCAAACAACCAAATGGCAAATCAAATCTCCGACATCCTCGACAAGCCCTCAACCCAGATCGACAAGCCCAAGCCCCTTCCCGTCGGCACCTACCTCTGGTCCGTTCAAGGCTTGCCAAAGCATGACAAGTCGACAAAGAAGCAGACGCCATACGTGGAATTCACCTGCAAATGCCTCTCGGCATACGACGACGTGGACGAAGAGGCCCTTGCCGAATGGGCAACCAAGGCCGATGGCACCATGCGTGCACTGCAAGACTACACCACTCGGCTCACGTTCTACATCACCCCTGACTCCGTCTATCGGCTTCAGGAGTTCTTGGATCATTGCGGCGTGGCGGATGAGGAAAAGTCCACTCGGCAGTGCATCGACGATACGCCTAATTGCCAGTTTGTGGCGAGCATTATTCACTCGGCATCTGACGATGGCACTATGGTATATGCCAATATCGGCAAAACCGCACCGGTTGAGGAATAACCACTAACCCTTGGGAGGTCAGCAATGGCCTCCCATTTTACATGGAGCGACAATGGTCAAACTCCCAGGCATAACCGAAGAACTCAAACGGAGGCCCGTGTTCGATGTTAATTCCTTACTCGGGGAAGCTGAAAACCACACGGAAGAAAGGCTCAAAACGCGGGTCGAAGTGCCACATGACCCCACTGGAACGGGGTCTAGCCATTTCAGCCCGTCGCGAGGGGATGTCAATTCTGAAGATAGCCAGAGCCCTAAACCGCAGCGAACTAACGATCATGAATCTGTTGCGGAGGACGTCATCAATCCCACGCACTATCGGCGCCATCCGAGCGGGATTGAGTGTATCGAAGTCACAAGACATATGAATTTTAATGTGGGGAATGCGGTGAAGTATCTGTGGAGGTGTGATCACAAGCACGCTAGTCCAATCAATGATTTGAAAAAGGCACAGTGGTATATTGATGATGAGATTCGCCGGTTGGAGGGGAAGCGGTGACACCCCTCGTCATCGTTGGCGAAGCTTGGGGTTCCGAAGAAGCCCGTATCAAAGCGCCACTAGTCGGCCCATCCGGCATCGAACTCCTCAACCAACTCGACGAAGCGCAAATCCTCTCCCTAACCGGAGAGGATAAGTCGTATCTCAGGCGTTATTGGGACACCCGAGACCCCAACTGCCTTGATGCAATATGGAGGTTACACGCAGATGAAATATTTCGAACAAATGTCCTCAACTTCCACCCCCACGCCAACAGGCTGGAAACCGTATGTGGTCTTAAGTCAGCAGGAGTGGCAGGATACCCAGCGCTCATCAAATCTGGCTACCTTTCAGCAGAATACGAGTCGGAGCTTGAACGCCTTGCACAAGAACTTGTTTATCATAACCCTAACCTTATTCTTGCTCTTGGTAATACCCCTTTATGGGCTCTGGCAGGTAAGACAGGAGTTAGTAAGCTTAGAGGGACAACTCTCTACTCTACGCACACCGCAACCGGCTTCAAGCTCCTCCCCACTTATCATCCCGCAGCCGTGCTTAGACAATGGGAATTGCGCCCAACCGTAATCATGGACCTAATGAAAGCCAAAAGGGAATCAGCCTATGCCGAAATCATCCGTCCGAATTGCGAAATCTGGATCGAGCCCAACCTCGACGACATCGCCAGATTCATCACCGAATATGTCCAAACTTGCAGTCTACTATCTGTCGATATTGAAACGGCAGGAATCCGTGTCACATGCATTGGCTTCGCTCCCAGACCAGACCTTGCAATCGTTATTCCGTTCGATGACGTACGCACAACGACGGGTTGCTATTGGCCTACTAAGCAACATGAACAATCAGCATGGAAGCTTATACGTGAGGTGCTTGAGGATCAATCAATCCCCAAACTCTTCCAAAACGGCGTCTACGACATTGGCTTCCTCATGCGAAGCTACGGAATTCTTGTCAAAGGCGCTAAGGAAGACACGATGCTCGCCCACCACGCGAGGCAGCCGGAGAGTCTTAAAGGACTCGGTTACTTAGGCTCTATCTATACCGATCACGGAAGCTGGAAACACATGCGGAAGAAGCATGAAACGGTGAAGAGGGATGAATGAAGATCATCTCTACGCAGACATCAGACCCAAGTCAGTTATCGGAGTTTGAAAAGGATCAATGCTATAACGGACTGGATTGTTGTATTACTCACGAGGTATGGAACGCAATCAAATTCGGCCACAACGAACAAACCATGGAGGAAGCGCAGACCTACGCCTTCTCCAAGGCCCTTCAAGGGCCAGTGCTTGAAATGAACGCCCGTGGCATCCTTGTGGATCAAGCCCGGCGCAACGAGGTCCTTGAGGAATACCACGACGCCTTAGACCAACTCGAACGCCAGCTAACGCTTATTGTCCTCGAAGGTGTGGGGATGAAGTGGTTTAACTGGCGATCGAATGATGATCTTAAAGCCCTGTTCTACACCCACCTTCAAATCCCGGAGATTAAACGCTATGGTAGGCCTACAGTCGATCGTGATGCTTTGGAGAAGATGGAGCAATACACCGTTACCAAACAAATCATCGCACATATGTCCGCTATGCGAGAATTGGCAAAGGATATTGGAGTTCTCAAAACCGACATTGATACAGATGGCAGGATGCGGACAAGCTATAACATCGCTGGAACTAATACCGGAAGATTTAGCTCGTCTTATTCCGAATACGGAACAGGCGGGAACGTACAGAACATCAAAGAGTCTCTCAGGTCTGTATTTATTGCTGATCCCGGATTCAAATTCGCCAAATTCGACGCAAAGTCCGGCGAGTCCTACGTCGTCGGCGCAATAGAATGGAATCTGTTCAATGATCCGACATACCTTGACGCTGTCGATTCCGGTGACGTGCATACAGCCGTTGCAAGAATTTGTTGGCCGGAACTTGGGTGGACTGGCAATCTCGCCCAAGATAAGGATATCGCTGAGACGCCATTCTATCGTCACTATACATATCGATTTATGTGTAAGAAACTTGGCCACGGTTCGAATTATGAAGGTCAGCCTACAACACTTGCTCAACAGTCAAAGCTTCCGGTTAACGTGGTTAGGCAATTCCAACCGAAGTATTTTGGTGCGTTCCCGGCCCACCTACGGTGGCACGCATGGGTCAAGGCGCAGGTATGGGCTAAAGGCTATATCGTCAATATCGCCGGACGGAAGCGATGGTTCTTAGGTCGACGGAATGATGCGGATGTGATTCGCGAAGCAATTGCTTATGATCCGCAAGGTTCCCTTGCCGACATTGTTAATCAAGGCATGCTCAACACATGGCGCCAACGCCCAGCCATACTCATGGCCCAAGACCACGATGCAACAACATGGATGTATCCGGAGGAGATGGAAGATGAAGTTGTCCCAAAGCTAGAAGCAATGCTCGCGGTGGAGGTGCCGCTCAACAACGGTCGCCTTTTGGCAATTCCATATGATTGCCAAATAGGTTGGAACCGAGGGAAATATGATGCACGGAAGAATCCCAACGGACTCGTCAACTACAAAGGGCACGATAATCGCCAAAGACAAACGGAAGCTGGAATCTTGGATAGACAGTTTCGTCGAGCAGACAGGAAATCTAGATAGCCCGCTGCTCTTTCGTAAATGGAGTGCGATCTCGACCATCGCAGCCGTAGTTGAACAAAAGGTTTGGGTACGGACATCACGTCCTATGCATCCAAATCTTTACGTATTAATCCTCGGCCACCCAGGCGTTGGCAAAACCCGAACCATACGAGAGGCACGATCCTATGTCATCGATCTTCCTGATTTCCACCTCGCTCCTATTAGTCTTACTTTTGCTTCTCTGGTCGATAGTTTGGTACAAGCGAAGCGCTTCATGGTTCGACTCCCTGAAGCACCTTTGGAGTATAACAGTATGTATATTGCTGCTGACGAGCTTGGGGCTTTTGTTCATAAGCATGAAGATGACATGATTGCGGGACTGAGTGCGTTCTATGATCCTGATCCGTATACTCAATCCCGACGGATGTTTAAAGGCGACAATATTAAAATCAAATCCCCCCAACTCAACATGCTATGTGGCTCAACCCCATCAAACCTAATGAAGTTCATGCCTGAGGGTGCTTGGGAACAAGGCTTCACCTCACGACTGTTAATGATCTTCAGCGATGAAAGGATAGTTGGCGATGACTTTGCTCCCAAAACCATCAACCATAACAGTGCCCTTGAATACGACCTTAGAATTATCAACAGTCTCACTGGGGAATTCGAAGTTACTGAGGATTATAGGGATGCGGTCAATAACTGGAGGGCAGTCGGAGAAATTCCTATTCCATCTCACCCGAAGCTTATCCATTACGTTACTAGACGACGAGCGCATTTGTATAAACTTTCCATGATCGCCTCACTCGACAAATCCAATAGCCTCATCCTCACAAAAGCAGACTTCAACCGCGCAATGGGATGGTTGCTTGAAGCCGAATCCGCAATGCCACAGATCTTTAAGGCGGGGGCAGGCTCCGCCGATGGCCAAGCCCTTGAGGAGATCATGTACTACATCCAAACCTCCGACGTTGGCAAAGGGGTGCCAAAGCACCGAATCATCAACTTCGCCAAAGACAAAATCCCACTCCACTCAATCCTCCGTATTGTGGAGATCCTTGAGGGGAGTGGGAAGATTCAGGCGATTGGGGTGGATAAGAGAACCGGGCAGCAGGTTTATAAGGTCATCGGCGAGACTTAAGCTGGTCCCTGATCTGACATGCCCGGTAAGTTGCTAGTGCTACCATCGGCAACCCAACCAATGTGTTAATGACTAGGCAAATCGTCCTGATGTGCTCTTCCACGATTGCTCCTTTGAACACTTGTCGTTAGCCGACTCCCTCTTTGATCCGGAGTCTTCCGCAAGAACAACGCAACGGCATTGATCACCATCACAGCCAACCCATCCCATTCAAGCAAGCGTAATGATATTGTCGAACCATCTTCTCTTATCGCATTGCATAGCAAAAACACCAATGACCCAAGCGATGCTCGACGTAACCATTGAAGCCAAGTTGGTGCCACTTGATTGATAACATCATACTCAGTTAGTGTCATTACAACCAGTACCAAAAACACCCCCGCGATATCAATCCATCCATACAGATTCATTCCTTAGACCTTTCGTATGGTCGCGAATAAAGGTCGAGCCATCTAAGCACACCAAGGCAGATGACCCAACCTCCTAACCCACAAAAGTAAACAATTAGATCATGGTAATCGGTTAGGTTCCAATATCGGGCTAAAGCAGGTCCAGCGTAGTTGGCGGTTAATGCGCCAACTACAATAGTCCCAAGTACGTCCTTCAGCTTCGTGCGACGTAGAATAAATATCCCCGAAAATGCCCCCTGTATACCAATGGCAACGTCTTTAAGATTCAACCCATAGAAATCATTTGGCATTTCCATTCCTCAATGTGGTATCTCCACGTGGGTTGATAGGATCATCATTAGGTCTCGCGGGTCGACGAGGTGAGCCGGGACTGTGATTGGCCAAGGGAAGAAGCCAACCTCACGAAGCAAGAGGAACATCTTCGCCGAGCACACGGAATGGTATTTCTTATGATGATGGCCAGGGAATAGGAAGCCCCATGGTGCGGACCAGTCATAGGGTTCGCCAATGGCTTTACGGGCGGAGGCATAGAATTGATCGGCCTGAGCTTGGGTGACTGGCAGTTCTATCACAATCGCACATGGCCCATAGTTCCGATCGATATAAATCTCCTTCGCATCATATCCCATTGGCCGTTCTTGCATTCCGCCATGGCCGAATTGCCCAATACATGTCCATTCCGGCGTAACGCATTCGGCATGGGTGGGGATAAAAGGCATCCCCACCATACCAGATCGCCAAACGATTGCGCCGCAAGCAAAGCCTTTATGGCGAACGAAGCGAATGCGGATCATAGGCCAGGGACCAAGGTTGCCAACCCAGCGCCGCCAGAGATTACAATCCCGATAAACCCGACAATATCCTTCTTCACCATCGACGCGACTGGAGAGCAAGAGATCATGAATGCGGAGTCGGGTTGTAGGGCATTGCGGAGTTCCACAATCCGCTCGAACTTGGATATAAGCCCAGGATCAGGGAATGGAAGTGGCTGGCCATCGGCTCCGTTGACTGCCTTTTGGCGAACGTTGATTAAGTCGATCCATGCGCCATAGCACGGCCCAGTGACCTTAGACCCTGATGCATCGGCCATAAGTTTGGCGTATTGTAGATCCGGCAGGAGCTTGGCATCGAGTGCACCGATGATGTTCTCCAATGGATCACTGGAGGTTGGGGCTTGACGAGGATTCAATCCCAATGGATCGATAGGGAGCTTGAGCTTATTCTGAGCGAAGGCTGAGGTCGATACCAATAAAGCCAAAGCCAATACAATCCACTTCATCTCAAACCCCCTTCGCTGTAGCAGCAACCTGTGCCGTTGAGCCCATTGTGGTATCAATCTTATCCTGCGCTGGATCGACAGCAATCTGTGCCAAAGCCTGATTGGCCTGAGCATTGACCTTGATTGAATCAATCCCGGGCATCGCCAACACATTCTTAACCTGCGCACTTTGTGAACCGAACATAGTTACAATGCCGCCAAGGATTGAGTTGCCAAGGCTACACACAGACACAATCATATGAGCCACGTGAGGGCCCATGAGATCAGTTAGTTGCGCCGTAGAACCAATCAACGCACCGTTGATAACTAAGATGATGCCGAGGATTTGAATTGGAGTGAGGTTTAGATTCATGTCTGCGGTCCTTTCAGCATTGATAACGCGTTGGTCTTCACACTCGCCGTACGGTTCAACCAACCCTGTGTGAATCGTGGTTGGTGGAGGGACTTATACCAATTGGCCTTGGCTGTGGAGAACTTCTCAATCAGGCCTTTGGCATCACAGTTGCGGATTGCCTGACGACTGACGGCCCCAATACGCCCGTCAGGGTTCACACCAAGGGCCTTCTGCAACAACACCGCTGCTCGATGTGGACCTGCGTTCACTGCCATGTCGAAGTAGAGGTAGTCGATGCCGATTGGCAAATCATCGCATAAGGGCATCCAATACTCATCGTGATAAATAGTTGCAATGTCACTATCACCCGCCTTCCACACATCCTGCGCAAGCAGTGACTTCTCCCTCCTCCACGCATCATACTCCCTCTGTGTAATCCCACGTGATGTCCGTCCGCCATGGTCTGCTGGATCGTCGTCATTGCCGCCTTCACTCTGCAATACGAACTTAAGACTGGCCTGAAAGTTGTCTGTGCTCATTTACTTCTCCTTCGCTGGTTGATGCCATGCAATACCAATATAACAATCACAGATATGACAATGAAACGTGTGACAATAAGCATCGCTAACTTCACCAAAGTCTGAGGTCATAGAACCATCCTCATGTTTATCCCATTTAGCTAAATGTACTTTGTGCGGCCATAAGTTCATATTAACCATGGGTTCATTACAACAAATAGCTTCATAATCCGTCTGCTGTTTCACTTTACTTTTCCTCTCTGGGTTTGGTCGTGCCTTTCAGCGTCCCCCGTGCAATGTCCCCAAATGTCTTGGGGTGGGCTTGTTGGTTAACAAGATCGATGCCGAAGCGAATGGCGTTGTCGACTGTCTTTGGTGCCATGCCGGTGCCATGGCCTAGGGCAGTTAGGGTATCGCCAACGGTCTTACCCATTCGGGCTTTGGTGAATGCGTCTTTGCGGCCGAGATCCTTTGCGGCTTTGACGATGTCATGGAGTGGACTGGAAATTAGCCCCACACCCACATCCTGACCGCTAAGAATACCATGCACAATATCACGAGCATAGAGAACCGAGGAAGAAAGGCCAAGAAGGGATGCGGTTGCGGCATGCTCAAGCCATCCTCGTTTGTCATCGGTAGTGAGGCCTGTGACCCATTCCTCAACTAGGGTTGGCCAAATGACGTAGGCAAAGATGTCAGCGGTGATCGCAGGGATGTTCTTCCCCGCCGCAGTGATATCCCCCTGCTTCGCCAATCCCCAAGTATCATGAATATCCTGCGCAAGTTCTATCCGTCTCTGCATAACAGTACCAAAAAAACCATACACAGAAGTAAGCCAGTTGTGGAGAGCACCTCCGCCTCGGACCAGAGTAGGTTGATTAGTGACCGCAGTCGAGCCGTGAGCTAACCGCACCGCTGCGTCAGCTTCGTCGATTGATGGGCCATGATCTAGTCCTCGTTCTTGGGCATCACGGTAGGCTGCGAGCCATGTGGGTTTGGCGGAGAACATGTCGGATTTGGCTACTAGCCATGAGCCGGCTTGGATTATGTTCTCCCGCACGCCCTTAGCCCCTTCGATCTCTGAATGTGCACCAAAGATCGTATCCTGCCAATGCCGTTCACGACGTTGGAGTTCTTCGCTCCACTTCATAGCGAACTCGTGATTGGCTTCAGTTAGGGATGGTGATCGGCCATAGAGATCTTGGACTGCACGAAGGAAGTTGGTGGTGCCAACTTGTCGGGAGGACATGACAAGGGCAGTTGGTCCGTGTTTGAAGGCCGTGAAGGGATTAAAGCCAATATAGGTGGAGATAACATTCTGCCTGAGGAACTCAGATATCTGTCGACCTTTAGCAGCAGCACGTGAGGGGATGGACTCTTGACCAGCAATCGCTTTGAGCCAAGGGAGAAGGAAATTTCTACCATTGTATTCTGCTCCATAGTGTCCGGTGATTGAGTTGGATAGGCTTGGGTCTTTGAATAGCTTTTGTGTTTCAAGGACGAAGCTCCTGAATGAGATATCATGAATCATCTGCCCAATACGGACAGGTGTCATATCGGGGTTGAGATCAAGTGGATAGGCTGCTCCGGATCGTTTCTTTGTATACCCATTGGAAGTACTGATATGGCCGAAATCTCCGTCATCATAAGCCCCATCTCGGATAGGAGACTTACCTTCAATATCGGGGTGTTTAATAAGTGGATGGTACCATCCTTCAAAGTTACCATGTATGTTGGATATTGGTTCGAGGTGGATCTTGTCGATGGTGATGCCATGGATGTGTTCATACTCCTGATCGGCAAGTTTAACGAGGTCGCCAAAGACATCCTTGCCAAGCTTCTGTGCACGGACCCAATCCCCTTGGCGAGTGTTGACCTCAAGCCATTTCATCAACGCAGCAGGGTCGGCACCATAACCTTTGGCGAGCACATTCCAGTTGCCCTTGTTGCCTGCGTTTTGTAGCATAGTGGCAACATTGCCCCGAGTGAAACGAATGAACGGTCTATCGGTGGTTGGATCATTGAACGGCGCTATGACTAGCTTGTCCTTATCCTCGATCTCGCCAATGGCCTGATACTTACGTGCGAACTCACGTTGGAGGGCGGATTTACGATTAGCCGCCGCAGCAGCGGGATAGGTTACGTACTTGTTAAAGACCGATTGCGGATCACGATTACCCATGCGGTTGAGGAAGGTTTCCATGTTCGTCACGGACGCAAGGAATGTCTTTGGCAAATCCTTCAGCTTATCCCATCGGGTCTTGGTGGCGTTGATTGGATTAAGTGGAAACTGTTCCACATGATCTTTCATCTCATCAATCACCGCCTTCCGATCCGCACTTTCCCCCGCTTTAATAATCTTCTGCTCATCCCGTGCGTTCTTTATCAATGCATCAATCGTCTGCTTCGCACCCATGAAGTCATGAGTGGTAAGACTATCCACGGCCGAGAGTTTGCCATCAACAATAACATCAGCAATAGGAATATCCCTATACCCATAGCTCTCTGCCAACTTGGCATCGGCAAATTCCTCCAAGGTCGCTTGTCGACGATCAAGGTTTTCTTGGATATTCTCCAATGATCGGCCAACTTTGTACCCCATTTGTTGGAGGAGGTTTTGGATATGGTTGAGATATTCGGGTTCGATGCCCTTTACGTCAGATTTGCGGAATGCCTTTGCGGCCTTGTCGAGTTTGGCCTTGGCCTTTTCTACATCTCGGGCCATCTGAGCGTAGATGGTGTTGAAGTACTGCGCTTGCTTAGAGGTAAAGGCATCGGCTGGCTTGTTGTTAAGCAATGCCATCTCCGCATTCTTCCCATGCTTCCCTGCTTCCCGCAACCATTTATCACTATCTATTGCCCGCATAGGAAGTGCGTCGAACTTCTCCTTAGCCGCAGAGACAAGTTGGTCCTTGGTGATTGATCCAAATGTTGACCCTGCCATTCCTGCAAGGGCGTGAGTCTCTTCGTGGAGTAGGTCGAGTTGGTTTTGGCTGAGGATCTGATCTTTAGCCTCCTCCAGAATGTTCTTTTCAAGGAATCCATGTTCGACTTCCATCCTGCGGGCAATTTCTACGTCGATCAGATGACGTTGGAATCGCTCTCTGCCAAGGCCTGTGGCTTTGCGGGTTTCGTTAAGTCGTATAAGGCCAGCGACCATTTGGTCCCCTGTTGGATAACCAAAGAGATGGGCGATGTCGTCGGGTTTAACCCCAGTTCGGCCGGTAATGTAATCATTAGGAAGGGCAGCGAGTTGTTCTTTGGTAAGGGATTCACGATCGAGCTTATAGGTGTTATCGAGCTTCTTCCCATTAAACTCGGCACTGGCCAGGAACTTATCCGCGGCAACGTCTGGCCGGGCATTAATGTCACGGAGTACGTCTGGACGCATTGCTTCGGACTTGGCTTTCCAATCCGAGGTTTGGCGCTTGGTTTGATCGGCTAGGACTCGACGGGAGGACGCTGCCAAGTCCGACGCTTGGCGAGCTTCGATCAACTTCATATACTGTTTATACTGCGGAATGGTCATCCCTACGTCTTTAGCCGCACGGAATGGTGGGGCGACCTCGGTGCCAGAGCCGGGTTCCATTGGTGCGGATAGCATAGGCGTCACATCAGGCCCAAGCTGCTGCCCACGATCACGAACCTCACCAGATTCAATCTTGCCAAATAGATCCTGATACGTAGGCTCAGCCCCAAGCACTCGACGGAGATGGCCTTTGATTGCCTCGATTAGTTGATCGAGCTTTTCAAATATCCGATCCACAGCAGTGAATGTTGCTGGATCACGTTGGCTCTTCTCCGTTCGCCAAGTGCGGAATGCCTCGGCTACGGATTCCTCGAGCTTGCCTCTAGAGTCTAATGTCTTATAGCGTTTATCAATATCAAACCGTTGATTCCAACCTTCGGCTTCGGATGCGGCTTTAAGCACTCCACGTTCTTCATCCGTGAATCTGTCCCACAATCCATGTACAGCTTCGTGGCTGAAGATCGCCGCTGGGTCATCCGCACCGAGGGAGATCATGATCAGGTTGCGGCCATCTTGGAACTTTTGATGCAGACCTGATGCTCGGCCACCGGGGTATTGAATGGAGTCGACGAAATTGACTTTAGTTGACCGTGGAAGGATTCGGTCCGCATCGTTGAGGATGTCGTTGATAGTTTGGTTTTCAACCCTAGTGCGATTCTCACCGAACTTGGCAAAGACGTTATAGCCAGGGTATGGTTCGACCCAGGTTCCGGTGGTGAGGTCGCGGAATTGTTTATCGGTGGCGGATGGGTCGTGATCGAATTCAGAGAGTTTGATCCTGGGAATTGCAGAAGGTGCGCCTGTGCTACCTGCGGTTTCTCGTGCACCAGAGACTCGATGACCAGTTATATACTCCGCATTGGGAAACTCAGTCTTAATCTGACGAATCAGTGAGCGCATCAATGCGCCACCAAAGTTATTGGGGTTGTAGTATTCTCCAAGGCCATTGATCATTTCGACATAGAGATCTTTGCCACCCTTTTGTTCGGAAAGGTTGAGTGTGCCAACAGATTGGCCATTTTCATTAACCATGTCGAAGTCATGGAAGCCTTGAAATGCACGAGCATTCGAAGCAGCCATCTTGCCTTCGTCTGAACGTCGCTGAAATTCAGATCGTTGACCTGCGTTCAAAGTATTCCAATCAAGCCCTTCAGCAGCGGCTAGTTCATCGGGGAAGCGATCATCACCAACATCACGCGCTAGTCGCTTAAGCTCTAGCTTCCTATCCCCGATTGAAAACATCGGCTCCATGCCATTAGCCGCACGGACTACGGGGATGGTTTCGTCTACGGTTGGGATTGGAGGTGGGGCGACCTTTAGATCCTCGGCTTCCTTCGCCGTAATCCCCTCAGGCACAACCCGTAGATCATCATGCAGCGCCTTATGCACCTCTGGATCAACCTTGGCAATCCAGTCCGCCATTGGGACTGTGATATCCGCCCCTGTTTCCTTAGCCACCTCAAGCTGCTCTGCAAGATTCGGCACCCAGCCTAGAATCCCGTCGTCAGCGCTAGGAAGCTTATCACCGTAAAGTCGTAGAGCCGCTTCACCACTAATCCCCATGGTCGCGCCATTGGTGTGTTGGTCGACGAAGTCACGAAGGAGTTCAGGCGCACGCTCACGACCAGGGACAGCTTGAGCGTCTTTGATCTTTTCATCAAGCAGGTCGAGTGCGGATTGGTTGAGTTCGGTTTTGAGCTTGTCGATCTCGGGGTGAATGCCTGCTGGAGGAACCTTGTCTGAGGCAAGCCAAGGACGGGCTTTGTCAAGGACCTGCATTGGGCCTTCGGCTCCGCCACCAAGGCCTTTAACCCCGATATCGCCCCGCATCATGGAGTATTCGGCCATGCCAGCTACATCGTCAGCGAGCTTCTTGCCGCCAACGGATTCGAGCATGTCGTGGGAGGCGTGGATTGCGCCGCCGATTGAACGAGATAGGCCCTCGAAGCCAACTTCACCCAAGCCTACGATTTGGCCCAAGGCTCCGTATGCGGCCGTTGCGGCGTGACTGCCTCCGGTCATATCAAAGGTTTTGGCAAATTCTTCGTCGGAGCCAAAGCCGGTGTAGAACTTCCGTGTGTTGATTGGTTGATCGCCAAAGCCTTCGCGAAATGATTTGCCAAGACCGGTTAGGCCATCGGATAGTTTGTCGAGTTCGCCATAAGAGTCGTTGAAGATCTGGCTATTGAGTGGATGCCGTTGAACGAAGTCAGCGATGTATTGATTCCGCCCCACGATCACATTCGACGCAGCGACCTTGGTGTTTCGTTCAAAGGATTCAAGGTCGCCAGAGATGATGGATGCGGGAACTCCAGTCACCTTCTCAAGCTGATAGGCTCGTGCGGAATCATCAGGGTTCACATCAGCATTCGCCGCAACACGAGATGATGCGCCAGCGCCATAGATATTGCGGATCGTGCCGGTGTAGTCGAGATCGTCATCGGCCATCGGCTTTGCCTTTGGTCTGTAGCTGACGTAAGACTTGGCCGGCATAGATGCGTTGGATCATGTCGTCGGTTGGCATAATCCCACGTTCGTCTTGGACTTGTTGGACGATTGCAGCGCGATGCTTTTCAGGCACACTGACGTTATAGACTGGATCAGAACTGAAGTTGGACCCAAAGTAACCTGTGCCTGGGACTCGTTGAAGAAGCTGTTGGCCAATCTCGGTTATGGCCTTGGCATCGGCTGGCTTCTTGTTGTCTTGGGCGTAGAATTCTAGAGCATTCTGAAGCGAGCCAACGAATCGATCATAGCCCTCTGTGTCGCCTTTGCGCGTGATTTGGGCCGATTCCATGGTTGGGCGGAGGATTTGAAGGGCGTGCATAACTCGAGGATCGGCCTCGGCATTGGCCTTCTTGGCGATTTGAAGATTGACCAACTCCTTCCTCGCACTCATCGGCAACGCTGCACCAACCACATCCGTGTCCATAAACGCAGCTGGGTCAGATTGAGCCATGCCTTTGAGGCGTTGGTATTCGATCAGGTTGTCTTGGGTCCAAGCTGTGTCGCCTTTGGCATTGTGAGCCAGCACAGTCATATATCGGCGTTTGTCACTATCCTGCATCTTTTGCCAAGCGGCTTCGACTTCAGGGCCTTGGCCCTTCAACTCCTCAACAGTGGTTGGGATCTTGCCGCCTTTGTCGCCACCGATTAGGCCACCTTCAACCGTCTGGCGATTCTTATAGTCGTCGTCTCGTTTGGCTGCGAGGGTCATGTTGTGGTCGGTGATAATACGCGACTCGGCATAGTCAGCAAGGAGGGGATCATTCGGCGATTGCTGATCAGCCTTAGTCCGACCCGAGGCGATTTGATCCTGAAGCCCTGCATTGCGGGCTAGGATGGCGTTGGTGTTGCGTAGATAGCCTGGGACTGTGGTACCATTGGCATCCTTGGCATTGCCGGCGTCTGCTACGGACTTGCCTGAGAACCACTTTGAGGCGGCTTCGTTAAATGATCCGCCATCGGTCATGTATTTGCCAAACACGGATTCAAATAGCTTATCCTGTGCACTCGGTGATTGTAGGAACTCCTTCCCTGTCATCGCTGGCATTCCAGCTTGTTTAAGAAAGTCTGGCAGAAACTCCTCCATCACTTGGTATCGACCAAGGGCCCTTCCGTGCGATGTCTGAACTCCAAGCGATTGGTAATTGTTACCGCTTTCGAAAGTGCCGATTGCAAGTTTCGCTTGTGGCATTGAAACTGGCTTCGATCCCCAGCTAAGATCGCTACCCGACATAACCTCGCTAGATATATTACGTGCACCAACTGTGTGAGTAGCGTCGCGGACAATCGACGTGAGCCGACCAATGTCTTCACCATTTATCTTTCCGTCCTTTGTGGCTTGGCTGAGAAGCTTATCTGCCATGAAGGGTTGTTGTCTGGCGAGCCCGGTAATGCGGTCATACCACAGGTCGGAGACGGCTTTGTGGTTGGCATTGTCGATGGTATCTTGATCGGCACCCTTTTGTTGCCATTGCGCCGTGGTTTCTTTGATGGTCGTGGCGACATGTTCTTGGAAGCCTTTCTCATCGGTTGGGTCTACGAGTGCGGCGTTGCGGGATGCTTGGACTCGGGCAGCGGATGCGCCGATGGAATAGCTTTTGTTCTCAGACGCGGCATGGCCAGCACCATTGAATATGGTCCGACCCATAGTTGAGAAGCTTTCGCTTTCGAATAGCTTCTGGGACATTGGGTTGGATAGGCCGTTTTGGATATCGAGACGGGTCTTCTTGAGGCTATCAATATAGCTTGGATAGGCCTCAACCGCGTCCTTGCCTTGCAATGCGCTGAAGTCCGCATGTGCCTTACCTGCTTGCTCGGCATAGTTGGCTGCGGCGGCATTGGCTTCGCTGTGGTTTTTGAGTTGCTGCATAGCATCAGCACGTGACCAAAGCTCATTGCCAACCTGGGAGAATGATCCGCCTAGTTCGGTTAAGGCCTGGGCTGTGGCACCGCCAAAGGCTGCTGTTGGAGTATCGGCAGAGTAGCGCGGAAGTGGTGCGTCTTCAGGACCAACCGATGGTACGCCTGAGTATGGGACATTAGCCATTGATCAGCCCCGATTGTTTGCCAGATAGCCATTTGTCGGATACAGATCCAGCGGTAGAGACTAGGCTGGACATCAAGGCTAGGTCCCCAGCTTGGCTAGCATTGGACGATGCCATTGTGTAGAGCCCAGCTTGGTTGATGTCTTCGACGGATTTGACGTTGTAGTCATATGCGACCTTAGACGCATTGGCCCGGATTTGATCCATATCCATCCCAGTGATCTTACGTTGGGAGGCTTGAACATCCGCATTGGAACCTTTGTTCACGTCAAAGCCTGATGCAGCTTGGGTGGCTTTGATATGACCTAGTTCCTGTGCGCCCTTAAGGCCTTCGATTACTGCCTGCTGTTCGCCTTTATTGATTGCGTAGTCTGCATTCTGTTTGTCGATGTTAGAGTTGATCTTAGCTACCTGAGATTGGTAGTTGTACACCTGCGACTGGGCTTCATAGGACTGCTTCTTGCCCTCACCTTGCAGAATACCACCAATCAAGGTGCTAGCAAGTCCAACACCACCAACCATCGGCCCTGTCATTATACTGTTCCTATTTCAAACGGGACTAGTTCGCCAATGGGGGATGTGAATTTGGCACCGAGCCATTTGAGCCAACGCTGGGAATTGGGGTTGGTGCGGACGCAATGGCCGATGATTAGTGGGTATTTGGTGAGGATCTCGTCGATGACTTCCTTCGAATGCCGAGCGAAGACGAACTTATATCGATCGAGATTTGGGGTATCGATGAACCAAAGATAGGCAGCGGAGCAGATTAAGGTCCCAGTCACGATGCCGAATATGCAGATGATGTTGTCGTCAACCTCAGCAGCCCATACACAGGTTGAGCCCTGAAGATATTGAACGATAACATCTCGCTCGGCATCCGATTGTGGATTGAGACTAGGCAATAAACCCAACCGCTCTGACCGTGGTATGAGATTGATAGACTTAATCATCCCCCAGTCCTCTTGGCTTGATGTTCGTCTACGTTCAATATGACACCTAAGAGTGTAGCGGGGTATGGATTTGATTGACGAAAGCAGGTTTGGCCATAGACGGTATAGGTTGGGTCGAGGATAGATTTGGCATCGCCAGTGACGAGATCGGTAATGGTTTGGTTTGGGAGACCAGTTAGCATAGAGCTAATATTACCTCGAACTAGATCCTTCATCGCGACTAGGGTTGTAAAGTCTGAGCCAGTTTGCAGCCCAAGGGTCTCAGCCACACGCGCGTCTACGTCTTGGATCTTCTTCACTCGACCTTGAATGGTTGGTTCGCCAAGGTCGACTGCGAGGGTTTGGAGATCACACGTATAGCCAATCCCAACCGTTACCTTGGAGGCTGCAACTCCGAGGGTAAACTGTCCGCTAGTTGGCATAACAAACGGAGTGATGATAATTCCGTCCGCAAGACCAGTAACCGTAAGGCCAGCTAGATGTTCAGCACCAGAGAAAGAAGTAGTAGGACTGCCAATATACTGAAGACCGGCGTCGACACACCAAGCATCAACAACTCCTGCGGTGAAGATTCGTTCGGCAAAGCGCTCGATGTATTGGACGGTGAAGCTGTTAACGGTTCGCTGGACGATTGTGTAAACGGCATCGACTGTGCCTGCGGGGGTGGATTGCTCGGTGATGGTTGCGACGGATTGGAATGTGCCAAGTGTTGTGGAATGGGCCCAGCCAATGAAATCCTGTTCCTTAAGGAAGGTCAGGGTTAGCATTGTGCCATCGTTGCGAACGGCCCAGACCATTTTGAATGGTTCTTCAGCCCATGCCCAACCGGTTATGTTGAAGCCGTAGAAGAGATGCGAGGCGAGTATGGAGATGTCTGTGCCGGTGTAGACGTTGGCGTAGATGTTGTATGAGGAGTCACGGACGATTGAGCCTTTGGCTTGGACGTAGAGAACGTCATAGTTGGAGATAATGGGTTGGACATCTGATATGCCATTGAAGCTTTGAGCATTGGCGACTAGTGCAGTTGGAGTGATGGCAGAGCCTGGGGACCCACCATTGATTAACCATGAAGCACGATCGGTGAGGGCCAATAGGCCAGTGGTTTGTGAGACTAAGGCTTTGATTGTGTTAAGCTGGCCTGAGACAAGCGTTGCGGTTATGGAATCTGTGGACTGAGCAGGGCTTGAGACGTTGAAGTTGTAATAGGCTCCAGGCTGGGACATGTAGAAGGTTTGTGGCGAGGCTGTAGGTCCAGCGAGGATTAGGCGTTGTTGGAAGAACGCTGGGACGGACGGGAATCCGTTGGAATTGGTGGATAGTACAGCAGTGCCAGCAGCGGTGCCAGAGGAGAAGGTAACGGTGGGGACTGATAGATAGCCAGCACCGGAGTTGAGGACTTGGACTTGGGTTACGCCCCAAGTTACATTGGCTGTAGCTCCTGTTCCAACACCTGAGGTTGATAGTTGAACCAAGGGATTGGCCGGGGTAGTGCCAGAGCTTACAAGGCCTTGGTTTGATGGAGCGGTGGTGATTGGGAGCCATGTGGCAACGGCAGTGCCTGCGCGAGTGGCGACTACAAGGATAACGCCATTGGTGAAGGTAACGGTGTCGCCTACTTGGTATCCGGCTCCACCAGCGCCAATGGTTGGGGTGCCTATGCCTTGGAGTAGGGGTTGGATAGAGCCTGCGATTGTGGATGAGGCACCGGATAGGGTTGCTGTGGGGACGGTGGTATAGGTTCCGGTGTTTGTGATTGTAATATGATCCACACCCGCGCCAAGGAACGGATTCTTGGCAATTGGCGGAGTTTGGGCAAAGTCTGGGGTTATGTTTGAGTCGATGAAGGTCACGCCTGGAGCAGTGACTGAACCAATGAACCCAAATGTATTACCCGCAGGGATGATTGCGAAATAGCTAACATCGGCCTTGTAGACGTTGTAACCTACAGCACCTGCGACAGCGAACCAACCTATAGATATAGAACCAGCTACAGTACGGATGTCGTAAGTTGGCCCCGCATTAGCTTGAGGTGAGGGTGAGGATTCTTGGCCATTGGCATCAATTGAGGTGATAACATAGGCATAATAGGTGGAAGCTGGTGCAGCCCCAGGAGCAGGGAATGTAGACACTAACCCTGGAGTGCCTGGAGTTGTTGCACTGGTGCCGATAACAATAGGGAGTAAGGTCCAATTAGCTGCGGTGACTAGGGTTAGGACATAGGGTTGGTAAGAGGGATGGCAAAGGACCATCTGGTTTACGTTTTGGGCGTATTTGACCTTGGCGAGATCGGCTGCGAGATAGGGTGAGGTGATAGTGTAGACACGGGAAGCGGTGCCGCCGGAGACGTAGGCGCCGTAGGCAGTGGCATCGATTGCTACACCGTTGAGATTGGCAATGGTAACAGCCGCACCGACTACGTTGGTGACTAAGAAATAGCGCCCGTTGAGTTGGGTCATGCCAACTATACCAGAGACGAATATCCAATCGCCAATGGTAAAGGTATTGCCTGTGACGGATAGTTGGCATGGATTTGTTGGTAAGGTGTTGGCGATAGGGAATGAAGGTTCAAGAACTGGTGCACCGTTGAAGAAGAAGCGAACATAGCGATCGCCGAACTCGAGGACATAGCCTACGGTGAAGGAGGCTTGGAAGGGGATTAGGCGGACGGCGGTAGCGGACTTATAGCATTGGAGGACGTATTTGGTTCCGGTTCGGGTGGAGGCACCTCCGCGATAGTCGACAAACCAGTTTTGAAGAAGTGCCGCGCCGGATTTGTATTTGGCAAGATCAACGCGGGAGTAGAGCTTGGGGCTCCATTCGCCAGAGTTGAATGAAGCCTGGATGTGTTGTTCACTCATTAGTACATACCAAAGCAATCGCCCCATTGGAACCCATCATATGGCCCAGTGGTGTAGCTATTGCCAAATGCATTGCCCCGGATGCGGATGAAGTCAGGGGTCACGTCGTTGATCACAAGGCCTTCGTTGCCATCGGCAACACGGGCTTCCATGATTCGTTCGTTGACGAGTTTGATTAGAGAGTTGGCCTTATCGCGGGAGTTCTCCTTCAAGGCCATCATCATGGCACTAGCAACGAGGTTGATCCAAGCGGTTTGGAATAAGGAGTCCATTACATTTGGATCAGTGACTTGGGCCACATAGCTGAGGGTGGCGAACTCTTGGTTGGTAAGGATCACCCGCGCTGCATTTGCGCCGCCTTGGACGATGTTAAAGGTTGCGCCAGTGCCAACACCAGTGGTTGAGCCTTGGGCTATTGGGTTGGTTTGGACGCCGAAGTAGAAGCCACTTACACCTGTGCCTAGGCCAACGGCACCGTTGACTTGGTTGAAGATACCAACGGTAGCAATGACACCTCCTGGGGCGGTGAGGACTTGAAGGGTAGCAGGTGCGCCTATGGGTGGACTGCCCGATGGACCCGAGGCTAAGGTGATGATGTCGCCAACGGCATAGCCAGTGCCACCGTTGACGACAGTTGCTGAGCCAGCGAAGAGGAAGTAGTCGGTTTGAACCGCATAGCGAATTGGTTGACCCCACCAATAGGATGAGGCACCACCAGTGACCGCTGTGGTGATTGGAATTCCGCTGGTGAAGCCAGTTTGGGTTGAGGGGATGATGAAAGCCGGGCGTAGGCAATCGACGGGGTATTGGTATTCATAGGCCCATGGAGGTGGAGGTTGGCCTGGAGCCCATAGGGTTGTGGCGGCTCCGGTGTTTTCAGGAGTGCCGGGGGAGGAGGTGATGTAGGTGAGATTGGCTGTCCGCATTGCACAATTCCACGGTGCTTTACGGAGCAGGTCATCACGGGCGTTGGCGAAGATGAGGTTGAACTGAGTGGCTTCGTTGGATAGTGGAACGCCAGTTGGTCCAACCTCACCTGCGGTTACAGTCGTGCGGGTGCCGAGGACTTGTAGCGATCGGTTGCAGATGTCTACAAGCGCGGTCATTGGTTATCGCTTTCCTTGCGTTCCGCAAACGCCACAGTTGTCGCCGCCGAGGCCAGGAGAGCCAGAGGACTGGCCGCCAGATGGCTGTTGACCATTGCCATGGTTGTCACCGTGGAGCCCAGGGCCATTGCCGTCGTAGATGCCTTTGGGCCCTTGAGGCGCCATGTAGTTGCGGACATCGCCAACGTTGGGCTTGCCGCCATCGCGGGTGAGGGACATTAGATTCGCCTTCCGTTGGTTGGAGTATCTTCCTGAAGGGCACCAAGGGTCAAGGGACCAGCAGTAGGCGGGACTTCATCTGGTTTGGTCAATTCCATGTGAGAGTTGTTGTGCTCATTCAGTTTCCGCATCGCTGCATCGTGGATGGCCTTGAGGCTAGGCTGTTCACGGGTGTCCTTCTGGATCTGAAGAAGGGCCGCAATTTCATGCACGTCCATCATAACTTACCTCTTTCCTTGTGAGCCGGCTTTGTGGGTGACTTGGCTTACCATTGGGGCTTTGAGCCCCCGGCCTTCGTACATCGGCACCGAGTTGGTGCGGACTTGCTGAATGCCGATGTCGGCAGTGAAGGCGGGGTTTACTCCTCGGCTCACTGGTTCGGTCTTGGAGCTTTCACTCACGTCTCTAGTAGCTCGGCCTTGTTTCATGTTGACTCCTTTGGTTTGGCAATTTGGCGAGTGTGATCATAGCGAGGCTTGACAGGGTGTATAGTCATCTCACGCCGAACCTTTTCAAAATGACCACCATCAGAATGAAGATCGTGGAGGATTTGCAAGGCGCGGTCGTGATTACGTTCCATCTCTTGGTCAATCTCCTTTGGTGGTATGAGTCCAAGTTCAACATATGCGGCCTTTACATGAACCACATCGTGATAGTAGTTCATGAACCTTCGCATCTTTTCGGGGACTTCCTTTTCGGCTTCCCCCATGGCGTAGAGGGCTTTGGTTACACCTTGGCGGATTGTGGTGAGTTCACGGAAGATGCGGAAGAGTAGGTCACGTTCGGTAACAGAGTCGTCGAGGGTGTATGGGGTTTCGGCGTCTGCCATTGGGGTCCTTAGAAGTTGTTGTAGATTATGGTTTTGAATAACGGCATCATGGTGTTCTGTCCAGCGGTTGAGGGATGAACTAAGGCATTCACCGCACACCCACCAGCACCGACTTCAGCATAACGACAAGCAGAAGCTGAACAGGTGTTGTTAATGGCAGTGTCTAAGTCTGGACCTTGAATAATAGTTGTGCCATTAACAACCGCTGCCTGCGCTGCACGAATTGTAGCCGAGGTACAGCCATAGGCATAGGTCTCGAGTGGAACTATCCATTTGCCAACAAAACCTAGATTTGCCGCAACGGTGAACCAAGTTTGCATAAAGGCTTGGTAAGCTGACTGAGACGTGCCATTGATACCATCAGATTCGCCTTCCATAGAGATAATGGCATTGACTCGAGAAGGTGGGATTCCCTGTTCATTAAGAGTAAAGAATGCCAATGGAAGAAGATAACCAAGCGGTCCGCTGGGCATAAATTGAGAGATCGGCTGACCTGCTGAAGATGGATTAACCCAAATCACACGATCATATTTGCCACCAGCGATAAGGAGATCACAAAGCTTAGCCCACATGGAAGAATAGACAGGCCAGCCTTGATAGCCATTAGCGCTAAAGGTAGAACCTATTTCTGTCCCACCGGTGTTGTTTAGATATGCCTTACGATCACCGGTGAAGTTTATGGTTCGGCAATCTTGTGTGGCTACATAGTTTGACTGTGCGTGAGAGCCGCCTAGGGATTGACCTACGACAACGAATACGAAGGTATTGGCGGTGAGTGCGGCAGAGCTAAGGGTCAGGCCTGAGGTGTTGGTAAATCGTGTGGCCTCGCCATTGCCTGGAGCGGCATAGAGATTAGGCGGAGCGGTGCCTGAGGAGGCGTGCTGGGCATGGCCTGAGTTGAATGAACCAAGGAGTAGGAGTAGAACTAAGAATATGCGGCGCATTAGTTCATAACCTCCCAGAGGTTAATAAACCCACCACCGTTACTGTCATTCCAGCTACAAGTACCTGCGGAGCTTTTAATGCGGACGGTGTAAGTTAGTGGACCGATGGAGGCAGGGAAGTCAGAGCCAGCGAAGTTAACCACAGTGATATAGGTTGCAGCGGTTGAGCCAAATGCGCCGGGGACAGCGGAGCCGACTGGAACACCGCCACGGGCCATTTGAAGGGTGCAGAGGGTGCCTGAAGCTGCGGTTAGGTTGTTCTGGATGCCAAACGACCAACCAACGGAATTGACCGGGCTGATTAGTGTGATTGGTGCAGTGACGTTAGTGTCGACTAAGGTAGCGCTAGCGGTGGTTGATCCAGTAGATGCAGCAAAGTTAACCGTGACACCGTTAAAGGTTTCACCGGGCTTATGAATACCTCGGCCGTAGAGTTGGATCTTACTCGGCGCATTGGCCCATACACCAGAGACGGTTTGGCCACTGTTGAAGTCAAAGTAGCCAAGTAGGCGCACTGGAACAGTGGTGAGTGCTGCGGTGGAGTAGTATACTCCTGCGGATGTGGCATTGGTACAGGCATTGCATGCGGTTGTGGTAGGGAATGAGGTTTCGTCGATGGTGGTTATGGCATTGGCGGTAGCGGCTTTGATTACACCAAGAGCTACTGTGCCAGCGTTGTTGAAGGCTACGATCTCGATTCGGGTTGGGGTTGCGTTGGCTGCGCCGAAGGTTGAGCCAGTCGCGCCTGTGGCAAAGGATAAGGCGGCAGTAACGGAGACTGAAGTATAGGTTCCGGTTGTGGCCGTAGCGTTGCGGAATGAGATCAGACACGGGACCGCGACAGATGGATCGGCACCAGATTGGGTTTTGAGCGCAACGCCAAAGGTGTTAGCCGCGCCTGACCAAGCAAGGGTACAGTTGGTGACGGAATCGGAGTCGTTGACGCTAGCGGATGGGGCTGCATAAGTTCCATCTGCACGAAGGAAGGTGGTTGTACCACCTGGAAAGGGAATATTTCCAAAGCCTCCAGAGCCATTGTTGGTTTGAAGACTGCCTGTGGCTCCACTAGGACCGCCAAAGACACTGAATGGAATCTGCCCTGGGATACCCCCAGCGACTGTACCACATGCGGTCTGGGGGGCGAAGACACCGTTGCATTGTGCCAATGCGCAAGTTGGCAGAAGAAGTAGGGCGAGTGCGAGGAGAATTCGTTTCATTGGAGTAACGTCCATCCACCGGTTTCGAGAATTGGTTTGAGAAGGAATGCGCCGAAGTTGGATTGGAGACGGATAGTAGCAAGGCCAGAGATTGTTTCAGCACCGGATGGGTTGATGGTGTAGGTGTTGGCTGAAGCAAACCCACCAATGTCGACGATGGTGATAGGGACTAGAACCCATTGGCCCGGGATGGCTTGAGGGGTTTGTGGTGTGGCTTTGGATGAAGGGAGGTTGATGGTGACGTTGGCATTGGCATTGATGGTGATTAGGTTAGTGCCACGGGAGATGGCATAGGTCCCCGTGGCAACTATCGGCAACACAGCTTGTTGCGGAACGGTGATCCAGCCAACCGACGGACCAAGGTAGAACCGTTCGAATTGGCGAAAGGTGCCACCTTGGTCGAGGTCGGATTGGCTACCCATTACACTCTCCGTTCAACGGTCTTGGTTGCGGCGAGGGTCATGATCAGCTGTTGATTCTGAGCAAGCATATCGGACATGGTTTTCATGATCTCTGCCATGCCCTCGATCTTGACGACGTTGGCTTGGGCCTGAGCCTTAGCCTGTTCATCCTGAAGACCTTCAATGACCTTTTGGCCAAAGGAAATATCTTCGTTGGGAGTTGTGCCCCAACGCTTGGCGAACTTGGCTGAGACGGCTTTGGCTTCGTCGTCGAGAGGGATCATGTCGGGGGTTGGGTCACCAGCGAAGATGATGTCATCGGCATGAGAGGCATCAGTTCGATGGGCTACGATTACTTCGCCTGCTACGATCTCACCTCGCGGATTGCGGAAGGTCACGTTCCAGCAGTTAGGATCATTGATGTCGAGTTGAAGCGGGACTTTAATCCGGGTGCGAAGCTGCTTGCCCGTTGCACGGTCGGTTTCGTTATACTCCCATTCGTTGTTTTCGACTGAGAGGTAGTGGGAAGTAGAGAGACGCCAGCGAGCCATTGGGATGGTCCTTTCTATAGTTCAATTGCGATTATGGTAACGTTGTTGAGACTGCAAGTGCCGCCGGTGAGGGCAGTGAGGTCGATGTCATACCAATAGGCGGTATTGACTATTAGACCTGTAGCATAGCCCTCAGCCGCAGCACCAAACACAGCCGCAGCGGTGCTGGCGTTATTGACTGTGGCAGATAGAGCCCCGGCTGATGTACCTGAGGGAGCAGCGGCGTTGGCTGGTGCGGAGCCTGTGCCGAACTTTATAATCCAAGAACATCCATCGCTAGCAGTGTTGTTGCTGATGCCAAAGGTGATGAGGAATAGGATATTGCCGGTGGTTTTAGGGGTAATGGTTCCTGCCATCCCCATCATTACGCCAGTGAGTGAAGTGGTACCAGTAGGATTGGCAGGAGATGCAGTGGTTCGGGCTCCAAGGGGATTGGTGTTGCCACTGATGGTTTGTGCCCCAAGCGGCGTGATGCCAATGGCAAGGGCGAAGAGTGCTGAAAGGAGCCGCTTCATTGGATTGTTCCATGGATGAAGCCAACGGTGGATAGGGTTAGGGTTGAGCAGGCGGTGGAGGAGATAGCCGCAGTTATGCCAACGGAGAAGAACTCCAACGGTTGCGGAGCGTAGTTGATTGAGCCTATGCCCCCTGCGGCAATTGGGATGCAGTCTTGGAGATTGCCTGAGGCAGTCCCAGCGGTTGTGGAGCCGTTGGATGGAGCCGTCGCGGAGTTGAAGATCATAAGCCAACATGCAGCGGTGCAATTGGCATAGCTGCCGATTAGATGGCCAGCGGCGATTTTGAGGACAAGAGACGATGCAACTGAACCAGTAACGGAGGATACTGCCGTTGGTGCATTACCAGCAGTGTCACCGATTGTGACTTGGTTGATTTGCATAGTCGATTGGATGCTAGGGCCAACCGATGCGTTGACGACTTCGAACAAGGCGTTGAGTTGGTTAACATCAGGTCCAGCGGAACCACGGGTGGTGAATGCAACCAATAGCAATTGGCCATTGGTCTGGTTTTCCATATACCAGAGGATGTTGTCACCACGGAATAGGATGACGTATTTGTAGGAGCCTGTGTCGGTGTGTTGCGGAGTGCAGTTGCAACCGGCGGAGAAGGCACCAGAGACACCAGCAGTGGCGACTGGGGTAAAGCCTTGGGCAACGGATAGGTCGGCAATGATGGTCTTGCCACCTGAGGCCCAGGTTACCGCACGTAGCTTGCCATCAGTTCCGTCTTCGAAGCCAACGCAGTTGGTGCAATAGGCAATGGCGGTTGGGGTGGTTGGTGCGGTGCCAAAGCCAATGAACTCAACGGTATTGGTTGTGGAGGGGTTGGAGAGGTTGATGTTGGATTGGAAGAAGAGATAGCCTGGGTTCTTGTCGAAGAAGGCTAGTTGGGTTTGAAGTACGGTGAAACCATTTGCGGTGGTGCCACCAGCGAGAGTGGTTTGGCCCACAGCGTTGGATGCAGCCACACCACCATTGCCGGTGGATGGGGTTAGCCAACGATTGATGATGTTGAGTGTGCCAGTGGAGAAGTCATCAACGAAGAGTTGTTTGGTTTGATCTGGCCACTGTTGTAGCCATCCGCCATTGGTGGTTGGGATGACGCCGATAGGGACGCCTTGGGTTCCGTTGGAGAATGTGCCCGCGATTGGGTTGACGGGCACACCGCCGGGGATTGGGAACTGTTGGGCGAGAAGGGGTACGATTAGAGCGAGGGATAAGACCAGCCCCGCGATTAGTTTCTTCATTTGATCCTCCGATTTCTAAGTTCTCGGCTAAAGGGGAATAGGGTGGCTCCGGTACTGACTAAACTCTGGTCTCGGGTCAATAACCCATGGTAGGAGATCAGGTCTGCGGTGACGGATAATAAGGCCAGAAGGGCTAAAGCCACGTAGAGAATGACCGAGAACGAAGCAACAAATGAACGCTGTGGTTGGGGTATAGAGTGGGAAATAGAAGGTGGCGAGGATGGCAAATCCCCAAACAGCCATCGAAGGATACCATACCAAAGCGCAACCAAGGGCGGTGAACGGGATGAGTGCGGCGAGTCCGAATTCGAACCAGAGTTGTAGGTAGTCATTGTGTACATACTCCGGGTGCATTAGATTAGTGGGGGTTAGGATGTAGATACTGATGAAGGAGTTTGCGGACCAACCGAACCAAGAAAGGCCATGGATTGCTGAAGCCCAAATGGTTAGGCGCTCGATGTCGGATGGGGAAGTTGGGGCAAGGATTAGGAGAATGGCGGTCAGAGCGCAAAACACCCCAACGGACCAATGTAGACGTGGGGCTACGCCACAGGCGAGCACAACCCATCCACCTCGAGAGCCGCTAAGGATTAGGCCTGGGAGGAGGGATGGGATGTAGAACCATAGGCGATGTTGAAGTAGGCAAAGAATGAGGAGTGCGGATGTTGCGCCAAGAATGGTTCGGTTGTAGAGCAAGCCAGCGACGTTGCCTTTGTAGGCGACGGGGATAGGGGCGTAGCCGAACCATTGGAAGATGGCGATTGCGGAGGAGATGGATAGGCCATAGGCTAGGCCCTTGTAGAGTGGAGTTGGATCCTCAGTTGATTGGCCTAGTTGAAAAGATAGACCCCACAAGACTACTAACATGACGCCGAAGATAGTGTCATCGACTTGTGGGGTCCACAAGGTGCCAAGGATGGCAAAGGCAATGAAGCCAAACCATACTCGGGAGATGGGAGCGTAGTGGAGAAGGATAGGCAAGGCGAGGCATAGCACGGCCCATTGCGTCGGGATTGACGCCCCAGTGTAACCTGGGATGAAGCAAACGGGAAGCAATAGGCCGAAGTAGAACATCAGTTCAAGCTCGGACAGAAGTAGCCGATCTTATTACCCGAGGCGGAGGTTTGGGTAATGGTCAGGGCGGTGGTGGAGGTGGAGTAGGTCTCAGCAGCGAGCACAGCTTGCCAGCCTAGGATACAGGCTGGGGCGGTGACAAAAGCAGTGCCGAAGACTACGGTTGCGGTGGTGGCAGAGGTGCCCATGGTGATGACACCGGAAGAGTCGTTGCCAGCAATGGTTGGGGTACCAGTGCCGGTGATTGATGGCCCAGGCCGAGGGGTGGAGGGGAAGAGGAGATGGCCTGGGAAGTAGACACCGTTGTTGGTGTCTACGGAGAATGCGCCGGTGGTGTCTTGGCTAAGCTGAAGGGCGCGAGTGATGGTTTGGGCGAGGGCATAGCCTCCGGCCAAACAGAGGATGAGGATAGATGGGAGTAGGTATTTCTTCATGGCGGTTACCTCAGTTCATACCATTTGGTGGTTCCAGCGGAGTACTGAAACTCAACCGATGTTTTAGCCGTGATGGTTTGGGATGCATAGGTGGTATTGAGGGATGAACCTGCCCCTGCTACAACAGTAACCATTGAGGTCAAGGTTGTGTCAGAAGCAACTGTTACAATCTCACCGTCGAATGGTCCAACGGGAAGGTTAACCGTCCATGTAGTAGGGGCGGTGCCAACCCAGTAGACTGTGGAATTGGCTTGGGTCAGAGTAGTGGTTGGGTTGCCTGAAGCTGATGGGACAACCAATAAACCCGCTCCATTGCGCACTTGATTGATGCAAAGGAATTGAGATGGTCCACCAGGGCCTTGACCGGCATTCCAGCATTCATTGCCAGAAATAGCATTCTGAGTGACTTGCTGAGCAATGGCTACAGAGGCTAGGGCTACTGCAATAGCAGCCCCACCGAGGAAGAGTTTGAGGCGTTTGTTCATGATTGCCTCTTAGTTAGCAACAGTGATGCCGGCAGGATATCCACCCATTACAGCATTGCTGGTGCTGAGATAGGGCTGATCCATACGGTCAAGGACGATGTAGGAAGAGACGGCACCAGCAGTGGTTGTGGCAGCACCGATGACATAGCTCAATTGCAAGAAGCGAGGCATGGCGATGCCAGCAGGCGGGCGAGGCATGTCCATATCCATAAGCCGTGCGCCTGCTACGAGGGTGGCAAGAGCATAGGCAGGCGAGACCCACCAGTCAGAGAAGGCGTTAGCGCCACCAGAGCCGTTGTCGGTTGCGCCTTGGAATTTGACTTGCAGCGTTGCGGCGCCAGCAGAGGCGACGGTGGTAGTGATTTGGACGAGGATCTTGAGCGCTGGATCGTCGCCAATGCCAATGTCTCGAGCCCCAGAGAGGTTGGCGAGGACAGGAATGCCAGCCATGTGGAGATCGATGGAGTTGGTGGAGACGATGGTTGAGGCAACCGCAGCGACTGATTGGGCGTTGGAGAATTGAAGTAGTGCGTCGAGAATCATGGGTTTGCTCCTTAGACGATTTGCGCTTCGTTGTTGAGGATCGCGTCACAGGTGCGAACCGGGATGCCGCGGAAGGTGGTGACGACCTTACCTTGGAATTCCTCGAGACGGAGCAGGACGTTGGTCTTGTTCATCGCTTGGAGATCAAGGTAGGTGCGGATGACACGATTGGCGTACATGACAACTCGGCCCATGTTGGCTCGGATGTCAGGGGTGTCACTTGATTGGATGGCGGTTGCTTGGGCCGGTGCGGTGGGCAGGCGATAGAGCGCACGGACCAAGAGGTTGATGAGGTTGGCGGCCGAGACGCCGGTGAGTTGGGTTACGTCGATATTGCCAACTCGGGCGGTATAGCGCCAATCACGAAGGACCAGCCCGATCTCCCATTTGAAGTGATCTCGATAAGCTTGGTAGGTGTTGCCGGATGCGTCTTGCACAGGCCATTCACCCATGTCGCGGTGTTGGAGACCAGTGATCTTGCCCTTGGGGAATGTGGCGTGGGTGGTGTCAGAGCCCCAGGTTGAGATCCAGATGGAGGTGTTGGTTGAGGAGGTTCCGCCACCATCGAGGACATTGGCAGCGGTTTGAGAGTTGGCAGTGTTCTTGGTTGAGTAACGAGGAGCAAAGCCAGTGAAGCGCTCAGGGTTGGTGAACTGATTGCCGTAGATGAGCGTTGCGGCGATCTGTTGGGACATACCTTCAAGGAAGGCACG
>Ga0307509_10002424_pt1 | contig 30199 bp, 38 predicted proteins | sample 10_EM_MG_FD_202245 | JGI IMG/M metagenome (GOLD analysis project Ga0307509, IMG submission 202245) | Populus trichocarpa ectomycorrhiza microbial communities from riparian zone in the Pacific Northwest, United States - 10_EM | ecosystem: Host-associated > Plants > Roots > Unclassified | place...
TAATATCTTAGATTCAAAAGCTCTGGTTTAGACTAAACTATGGTACATTCCGACAAGCACCGTACCACTGCTCTCCATCCTCTGATCCCTGCTCTGTACCATGAATTCATGGTAGACCCTTGTACCAAACTGTATCCTCCACCACCGGCAATCCAGTTTATCGAAATCACCTCTACTCGAGTACTCGTATGTGTGTGCGTGTGTAACGCGGGCTATGATGCAACTACCGGTATTGTATTGTACTCGAGTAGACAAGTATCATACCCAGGAAGACGCCTCTTCGTGCAAGACAAGACAGGGGCTACCGGTATTCTGCTCGTTACGAGTAGTTAGTTAACCGCCCTTGTCTTACACCGAAACATCAATAAACCCCTAGCCTAATACCGGTACTCGCATTAGATCAGATCCAAGTACGACACTGCATCACCAAGCTCAGTCGACAACTAACTACATCAACATAAATGATCGGGAGAAGCCTATCGAACCCCTTGGGAAAAAAGTGCCTACGACACCGGTATAATAATATGTAGGGCAAAAAAGCCATTTCCCGAGTCGGTCGGTCGGGCGGGCGAGAAAAGAAAGCCCCCGGTTTCGAGCCAACCGGAGGGTGGAAGTTTGATAGGTACCGTAGTAAGTCTAGTCTACTGTAGAACTCCTGATATGATAAACCTGGTCAAGTTACTTACATGTACAATACTGGTGCTAGTACGGTGCTGGAATGTGCCCCTTCTCACTGTAACCAACCAACCAACCAACCAACCCGATACAAGCCCGCGCTACTACAAAAAAAGAAAGAAAGGGAGGAAGAAAGAAGGAAAAAGTTATTCTCCGGTTTTCCACCGATCAGCCCTTATTCGTGCGTCCGAGAGGAAGTACATCGGTAGAGTTTTTGTGGGTATCATATTATAGCCATTGTAGCAGCACAACTCAGCAGTCCGAGCCTGTCCCGTGAAGCTGCCGTTGCGGTGTATGATGCTCGTTTATGATAATGCTAACACCATACATGACCTACCGGTACCTGAACTACCGGGTGAGCGCTCTGCGGGGGGGGCTTGGCAAGCAAGATATTTGCGAGAATTGTAGTTTTTTGGTGTCAAGATATGCCAAGCCTTGCTGAGCGCTCCACCCAGTCTACGGTACTCGAGTAGCTTAGGCTTTATCGAATGGCGATCGCCGTCACATGGAGATGTAATGTGAGGCGACACCCATACCCGTAAGCAGGTCGGCCGGTCCACGGCATCTATATTGGACTGCTAGTGAGGGAATTGGTACAGTAAGGTTGTGGTGGTGGTAGGGTAGGTGACCCGGTGTTCGGAGTGTGTGTTCGGCCCCGCCGAATTGGGGTGTTGGGTTAGTTAAGCAGTGCAGTGGGATGCTACAGTATATACTACTGTGGACATGGGGTCTTTTGTTTGGGTTTTCCATAATACTCTTTTCTATGTGTGCACAGTGTACACATAATCACGTTCCTGAAACAAATGAGAGGAAGTGTGGGAGCGGTACCACCACAATACTTACCCCCTGCCTACTGGTATACGTACCACTCATTCCCCATTATCATCACCACCACCATTATTAGGAGGGAAAGAGGTCAAGCAGTCATGCTAACCGCTAACCCAACGATGTTGCCATTCCCATAATATCCCATCCTACCATGTCCTACCCTATCATATCGTTGCCTAGCTTACTGTACCACATCAGACTGGACAAGCACCTGCCGTATAATAATGAACCCCACACGTGACCATCCACGATCCACAAGGAGTTAAAATGTGGGGTGTGTGTGTGTGGCCATCGGTACTTGGGGGGGGGAGCAGATAACCCTATCGTACCCGGTTGCCTCATCACCACTCACACACTTTACCCACCACGGTACTGAGTGGCACCACGGAAAGATGAGGAAATCGAATCCAGGTCATGACCATGTATGGTCCGGATGGGGACCCGTCAAGCGTGCTTGTTGTTTTGTGCTTGTACTTGTGTAACGACTCTGTAAGCGAGGGGGAGGAGGGAGGGGAAGGAGAAGGAGGGGGTCACGTTTCATCTGGCGAGGTTGTGGATATGTAACTTTCCTTGCTTTACGGTTGAGTACTGTAACTCGTACCCTACCCGCATGGCAGCGTACCGTGGTCCGAGGCGTTTGGAGGGATGGAGGGAGGGAGGGGGATTCGTATTTGTGGGCTGGGTGGATGGGTGGAAATAGATACCGGCATTGAAGGGGAGAGGAGAAGTAAGTGCTCAGTTCCTCGAATACAGTAATATCGGGATGTTGATGAGTGAGGAAGGGGGAAAGTCATGGTAGTACGGTAGGCTCGTGATGGTGGAGGTATATTAAGAGTTTTAAGCTCTACTCGAGCATCGCTAAGGATGTGGCCCGGCCAGAAGGAGGAGAGGGGGAGAGAAAGAGAGAAAGAAAGGGGATTAACATGTCAATGACTTGACAACAGCCTCTCTCTCTCTGCTCCAGATACGATAGCGAAAAGATTAGACTACCGGTGCAACTACGTAAGTCAGTTACCACAGCCAGCAAGCACGGGTATTATCATCCAAACTAAACATAACTCTGTAAATAAAAAAATCCAACTCATCCGCCCACGAACCCTTCATTCATTCATCCATCCATACCCATCGTCGTGTTGGCCCGTTGGTTTTTGACATTTTCTTTTCTTTTTTCTCTCTCTCTTTGCTTGGCGAGGTATTATAACTAACCCCGAAACTTTGAAGATGACCACCAAGTTACCTATTAGCGATTGCCGGTAACCGGTAGTTGTTGTTAGGAAATTGATAGATAGGTATATTATGATATTATTATCATTATTTATCATTGTGGATAGATAGATAGGGTTTTTTGGGACTACTGTAGGTGAGTTTTTAGTTGGAAAAAAAAAAAAGCTCCCCCGAAACAACCCAAAAAAAAACAACCAACCAGTCAGTTCATTCCAACCAAAAACCCCCTTCTAAAATAACGAAATAAACGCCTCACCCGCCGTAACCCTTCTCCCCCCCCCCCCCCTTCCCATCGTCTTCCCCTCTCCCCCTTTGGAAGAAAGAAAGAAAATAGAGAGAGAGAGAAAAAAGAAAAGAAAGAGAAAATACAGATATGCGTAGGGGATATGCATAGATCCACCACCACCACCCACTGGAATAACAGCCCCGGATTGCCGGACAGAACCGGGTCTGAATGGAATAGAATAACTGGTAGGATGGATAGAAATGGAGTAAAAAAGGAGGGCCGGATCGGAATACCGGTAGTGTGCACAATTTCGTGGAATAGGGGAGAAATAGATGAGTGGATTATTACCTCCTCCTGCGTGTGCATAACAATGACCTTAGTAGCTAGTCTAAGTCTGCTCCCGCATTCATTCATTCATCCATTCATTCAATGCACCATGGTACCAGTTACCGCATACCATTACGATACTCTTGGTCGGGCAGGTACGTAGGTACATACAACCCACAACACGCATCTGCCAGCAACCCCAATAACCTTTTAGCATATACCGCACAGGTACTAGTACCAGCACCCACCCACCCACCCACAGCACGACAACGCTGATCAACAAAACCATTATAAACCCAAAAGTTACCAGATACCAGTACACATAGGATACCGGTATCCGGAAATCCCACCTGGTATATATATGCCAAGACCCATCCATTTACAATAACAGGTATCCGGGTCGGGTTGGCCGGCCGGCCGGTCGGTCGGTTCGGTTCGGTCGCGCAGGTGAAGTGCAGGTTTTCCTTTTCCTTCCTTTCCTTTCAACAAAACTTGGCAACAACTGCGGATTTCCACTTTCAGCCGACTTGGTGTATAATATTCTTGTTTTTTTTGTTTTTTTGTTTTTTGTTTTTTGTTGTCCCGGGGAGTTACTTTGTATCATCATGAACGGGTGGATGGGCGGGCGGGCGGGCGGGCGGACAAGTTTTGTTGGGTGGGGTTGGGTAGTGTAGGGGGGTACCCGTAGGCGGGTGTAAAGGCGGGAATGAATAAAAAATAAATAATTAGAAAAATGAATTTTTTATTTTTTTTATTTTTTAATAAAAAAAAAGTAAAAGTTTATAAAAAAGAAGTGGACCGCGATCTCGGTAAGGTAGGGTAAATCATACCATATCAGACGTTATGATAATATGGAGAGGGAGAAAAGAAAGAAAGGGTTGTTTCCTTCGTTTTTCCTATTGCGCGGAGCGGTATGGATACTTTGGTTTGGGATTATATAATACTACTAGTACCGTACTTTGTCTGGCTGGACCCGCCGAGGGTAATGTGATCCTCGACTACGGTATTCCATGTTATATGAGCGGGCATTGAAGCAGAATAGACTATCCCCACCATGATCCCATCATAGTCTACAGCACTGCACCTGAAAAATATCGGAAAACGGGGGGGGAGGGGGGTTGAGGATTTGTACTAGTACTATGAGCGCCTAGATACTCGTACACACACCCACTGACTCGAGTATCATTCCCTTGCCACAATCTCGCGAATCCCTGTCTTATTTTTCCTCGGATACTTCCAGCCCGGCCGGGCCACACATTACATTATAGACCCCACTAGCGGTCCATGTTGTGTACAACTGACGGACAGATAGATAGATAGATAGACAGATAGATAGACAGATAGATAGATGGATAGATAGAAATATCAGTGCAGCAACCCCATTCAATACCTGTCCGGTCTGATACTCTATTATCATTGTTATTTATAAGATAAAACGAGATTTGACAAAGACAGAAAAAGTGTGCACGTGAAGTCCTTCATCCCTTTCCTCTAACCTTGTCACCCAATCCAAATCCAACCCGCGAATCAAGAAGAACCCCCCCCCCGCTAAGGAAGTAAGCAAGTTGCAGTAGCAAAAGAAAATAAAAAAATAAATGAGACAACCATCCACAAACTGGCAAGGAGTAAAAAGAGAAAAAAAAGGAAAGGAAAAAAAGAAAGGAAAGGAAAAACTTGCCCCCACGTTACCCTCGAGATTAGAAAGTAAAATAGGTTTACAAGCACATATTAAGTTTTTACAGGATGTGTGCTTTTCCCCTTCTTATCATTATCAAGGGAACAAGGCGTGGAAGATCAATTACAGGGATGTCCGTCGTCAGGCGTGGTTCATCTAACCAGTTAGGACGAGTACTTTTACAAGAACCCGGAGAGTTTGCCAAGCACATACAGCAGGGAAGATACGGTTCTAGGTTCACTCAATCAAGCTCAGGAATATTTTTTCTCTCGTCCTTTTTTCCCATTCGCCTCCCCCCCCACACACACATCACGCATCCATCCACCCTCTTGAAAAAGAAAAAGAAAAGGATGGAGGAAGAGGAGGGAAGGAGGAGTAACTATCGTATCATACCATTCCATACCCAACCAAGCCAGTCCGGCCCAGCCCATGCCATGCCATGCCAAGGTAAATTAGAGTGGGACAAAATGAGCCAGAGGGGGGTAATTGTGGACTCAAATAAAAAGTCAAAATCAAAATCAACAGCTCAAGCTATGCTCAGACACGAGAAGGAGAAAAGCCCCACAGCACCAGCTAAGAATCGAGAGCCAAAAAGAACAGGCAAATAAGTAAGCAAGCGCTGGCAGATTGTGCCGTGATTTCCGGGATTTTTTTTTCCTTCTTCCTTTCCTCGCCTCCTCCCTCATCCGTTCACTTTCTCATTCCCTCCTTTCTGTGTGGGATGTATGGAAGCGTGGATGGACATACAGCATGGACGGGAAATAAAACAAAAAGTAGACCAACAGGACGGATGGGAAGCAAAAGTCTGTAGAGGACAAATAAAGTGAAAGAGAAAAAAAAGGTACGAATTATTACTGGCCGCATGATGGTAGATTTTTTTTGACACAGAAGGGTAAAAAGAGATGAATGCACCCCACACCAAAGGAATAAAAAAGGTTGGAAAGATGGGAAACGGGAATTGAAAAAAATGAAAAAATCCGCTAATCGGCCAACGCCCTTTTTCTCCCCTTTCCCCTTTGCCTGGTTACCCCGGATCAGAACCGAGCAACAGGGTATGGGGAAGAAGGACAGGAAAAAAAATTTAAGGAAAAAAAAAGAAAAAAAAAAGAGAAAAGAAAAAAAGAAAAAAGAAATAAGTGACAGTTGGATAAAAGGAAGGGTAAATTGTATAAAAAATAAAAAATAAAAAATAAAAAAAGGAAACACAGCCAAACGGCTATGCAGATCAGGAGATATATTACGGAGCCGCAAAATAAAACTGTAGAAATAAGCTTTTTTTGTTCTTTCCTTTTTCAAAAAAAAATAAAAAAATCCTACCATTAAAACTTCCGGTCCAAGCTGTACTTAGCCATGTCCGTATGTAGTGCCATGGGATCTTCGGGATAAGCACCCATAACCATCGCCGCACCAGGCCTCATTGGCGGAAGTTGCTGTTGCTCGTACGGCGAATCCACAGAACTCTCATCCTCCTCATCCATATGCCCCCCCGAAAAATCGAATGCCGCATCGGGGTTAGAGTTGCTCCCGCAGGAGCCATTCGGAGAGGTTATCGAGTGCATGTCACCACTCGCATGACGCCCGGCATCGCTGCCCATCTCACCATCCGCTAATCTGGGCTTTTTTGTACCTGTGATCTTCCTATCCTTCCCCCTTCCCTTGATGCCGCGATTTGAGTTCTTGTAGAGCTCGGCAAAGTACTCGAACAACTCCCTGTCCGCCACTGAAATGTCGTCACCGTCCCGGACTTGCGCGAACTTCTCCGTCAACTGCCGCAACGTTACGGCATGAAACTTATTTTGATGGGACTGTGGGACACGGCGAACAAATGTCAATAAATGCGTGGTGAAAGCGAAACATGGGAAATCACCCGCAGCCCATCTAGTGTAGCGGGCGGTAGGGGAGGTAGAGGGCGCTCGCACCTTAAGATTCCCTAATTGCGTAAATTGCTTTTCACAGTTGTCCAACCGACAAGTGAAGGGCTTTGAGCCATCATGTACAATCTTATGGGCACGAACATTGCCCCTCTGAGCAAACCGTTTACCACAGAAATCGCAAGAATAGGGCTTCTCGCCAGTATGTCTACGCTCGTGCGTCTAAAAGAGAACATCGCGAATCAAAAAAACGATCACCAATGTGGAAATGGGTTGAAATCTCCAGGATTCAGCACATGGGTAGATAGGGCAGAATCTAAGCACAAGAGGATAACGGACCTTTAGGTTACCCAACTGGGAAAATCGCTGGCCGCATCCAGGTTCACTACAAGGCTATTTTTAACGTTAGCACTACGAACTTTATTGGGGAGTGCGATAACCACGGAAATCACAAAGGGGGAAAACGGCCCTCGGCCAGAAACAAAGGGAAAATAACGAGGAAAAAAACAGGGGAACCAACAAAAGGTTTATCTCCAGTGTGTGCCCTGGAATGAATATCGAGGTGTGTCTTCTGAAAGAAGCTTTTGTTACAACCGGGAACATCGCATTCGTATCTCTTTTTCGCCTTCTGCGAACCCGATTTTTTTTCCTCTTTACCCCCCCTGGCTGGCAGGTCTTCATCCTCCGCCAACAACTTAGGGACACCAAGCCCACTCCCCGACGCTTGTACCTGAAGATTGCTGCTGAGTTGTGGTGGATAGCCGTTCTGGCCGTAGGGGTTGCTTGTATATGGCGACCTGTTCTGAAAGCTAACTGGATGAATCGGTGTTACTGGCGTGTTCTTCAGTGGCTGCCGGGGCTGGGGATAACCTGGTGAAGGTGAGTTTGATTCGGCTTTTATTACTACAGGTTGTCTTGCTTGTATCGCCTTCATCAGAGTATCAACATCTGTTTGAAAGTCAACGTCGTGGTTGGGGTTTGAAACTTTCGTTGAGCCAGGGCTCCCCCGGGGTGGCGAAGAATGGGGGTACTGGTAGGACATGGACCTAGCATTTTGGTTCTGGGTTTGAACAACTGCCTTTGCCGGAGGCTGCTGTCGCGATATGTTAGCAGGTCTCCGTCGGTTTTCTGGGGGGATTTGCTGCTGCTGCTGCTGTTGAGCTTGCTGCTGCTGCTGCTGCTGCTGCTGCTGGACCTGCTGTTGCTGGGCTTGTTGCTGGGCCTGCTGCTGGGCTTGTTGCTGAGCCTGCTGTTGGGCTTGCTGCTGGGCCTGCTGCTGGGCTTGCTGCTGAGCTTGCTGGGCTGCTGCCGCCTGCTGCTGCTGCTGAGCCTGCTGCTGCTGCTGCTGCTGCTGGGCTTGCTGCTGCTGCTGGGCTTGAGGGAGTCGATGGGAAACAACTGTCGGTGTCGGCTGAATACCCGGATGATGAGGATGTGTCAAGTGTTGTTGATGATGCGGGTGGGGATGAGGGTGCGGATGAGCTTGCTGGGGATGGGGATGAGGTTGGTGATGAGGATGATGAGGATGTGGGCCTGTATGAGGGTGCGTTTGTCCATGATGAGGATTTGCATGATGCTGCTGCTGCTGTGGTGGCGGATATGGTTGAGGAAATCCAGGTTGCGGATGTACAACACCAACATTCTGGTATTGAGGGACTTGGGAAGTATCAAAGCCAAACTGTCCTGGGTACGCGTCAAAGTCTCCCATCTGATTCTGGACAAAAGGCTGAGCATTCATGGGCAAGTGAGGAGCCATGATTCCTCGTGATGACGTAGATGTTGAAGCCGAGTGTTCGTTTGTACGATATACAAGGCCAGAGATATCCATTGTCCCAAGTGCAGGGCCACCCAACCGATGGATCTTGTCACGATGCCAGACACGGGCTGGATTTGATGCCACTGCTAATGCCAGAATTGCGGTTGTGACTTTATGAGCGTGCCTGGGGTTCGAGGAGGGTAAGGGAAAGGTGAGACTACCAGGAAAACCTTCTGCCGGGTAGGATCCGTATCCAGGAGGCTGGGCAGAGCGTCTCGGACCGTCGGTCGTACTTTCAATGGACCGCAAGAGCTGCGCCTTGTTGGAAGAGCTGATGTCCAACTTATAACACCCCTCCCCCACACAGAGTGAATGAAGGGAAAAAAGTTTTGCTTGACCTTGGAGTATCTTCTGCCACCCGCACGGCGTCGCCCAGTAGTAGGAGGGCGTCGGTCATATACTTACATGCAAGGCCAGGCGAGAGCGAGAGGGGGGTGGGTTTGTGACCTGGGGCAAAAGAGAGAGGGAGAGAGAGAGAGTACCGTAGCAGAACTGAGCAGGTGACGACTAGAGGCGGCGTGGGAGAGATCCCTGGTCAAAACAAGAAAAAGGAATTAAAAGAAGTTACCACCGCTACTTGCATGCATTGCAGCTCGGCGAATCTTCGATCGAATACTAACGGGATGATGTATATCTTGTACTATGAACATGAAGGGGGAAGGAGAAGGCGGGGAGGGGGGTGGTGGTGGATGAATTTTGGGGAGGTGTGTAAGCACACTGGATGAGCCCAAGGAATACGGTAGCTGGGAGGTCTTGTTTCGATCATTTTGGCGGACTCTCTGCCTTCTTGTGAACTATGAAACCGCCCGCCTGGGGCCTATCTGCAGTTATGGGAAGTGTGGAGGTAGTAGTTTAGTGAGGTGGGGGGGTTGGTGGATGGATGGGTGGATGGGAAAGGATTGTCATACTGTGGATTGCAAAATAAACACACGCGCACAACACACACAGCTCACACAGCTCACTCACACTCAATACAAGGCCAAAACTCAGTCTGTGTACCGGGGGGGGGGGGGGGTAGGAAGGAACAGATGATAATAATAATAAGAGCAGGAGGGGTGAGGAGAGGACGAGAGAGGGAGTTTCCCGGGGCACGTAAAACTGGTGGAGGACAGGCAATTCGGGCTGCTTTCCATGAACCTCATCCATTCACCATCCACCATCCACTATCCACCATCCACCCCCGTCTCTATCCTCTTCCCGGCGCATTCTTCCCTTCCGTCCAACCCAGGCTTCGTGCACTCCTTCCCTTCAGCCCCTCCGTTGGGATCTGCTGGGGCGCGAATACTTTGAGCAATGTGTCTGTGCTCGTAGGAGTCGTGATTCGTACATAATCCATGGCGAGGAAAACCCGGAGGGGGCTGCTCGCCGGGCGCCCTACGGCGAGAGCCACACACAGTCAAGTAAGATCGGATTGAGATCAAGCATCCCCCTTTCCCCCCGTTTTCTCATACCCCCGATAAATATATACAGGTATTATTATTATTATTTCATCCCCTGATTTCTAAGGAAGATAGAGATACTACAAGTGACTGACAAGGTGGGATCTAGTACCGGTATCGCAATAATGATACAAAGAGGAGATGAATATTAATGAGATTGGAGTTCCTCAAAGGGGAAAGCATCGATCACTCCATGCTGGCTCTTTTGATGAAAACAAGAGAGTTAATAATAAGCGATTCATTGGTCACATAAAGCCTTCCCAATCCCATCATTCGCTTTTGATCCTCCCCCCCCTTCCTGCCATCTGTCCCTTTCACTCGTGCGGAGAAAGCTGAACGAGCGGACGACTGGAGAAAAGCCAGTGGGAGATGGCAGGGGATAGAACGATGGAAAAGGGATAGTGAATTAGGAATAGTGCGGCTGCAGCTGCTTGTCGTTTTCCTTTCTTTTTTTTCTCTTCCTTCCTGGAAAAGCGCTCTTGGAAGGGGGAGAGAAAGAGATCAATTGACCATGAGCCCTTTTCCTCTTGTTGGCTTGTTGGTGAAGCATAGTTGGTGGAGAAAGGTGCACGACCTCCCCTCCACCATGACCCCGAAGGGGACGAGCGAACCAGGGGGTTCCGCGCAAGTACTTGTATTGCCTGCACGCACGTCAAGCGAGTGGGAGGATGAGATGCACGCAGAGATGTAACAGAGCTAACCAACAATCGCGATAGATCTGCACAAGGCCTCCCCTCACGCCCATCCACTATCATTCATCCTATACTCGTATACATACTGATCAAAGCAAGCTAAGAATAAGACATACTGCTGGTACCTGCTCTTTGCTGGTACGAGGTTTTTTGGGACACAGCACCGATAAAATAGAGACCGATTTTCTTTGACGAAGGTGGTTAGTAGAGAGGAAGAAGAAAAAAAGAAAGGAAGAAAAAAGAGGGAGAAAAGGTAGCGAACCGTAGGGTAATCGAGGGGCCGGGGGGGGGCCTTACTGACCACGGTCTTGTTGGCGAAAAAACTTATTGCTGGGGTCAATGCGAATCCTTTTCAAGTTCCATGACGACGAAAACACCGTGCGACAGTTCACGCAGATGGATGAGAGACAACAGGCAAATTCAAACCACTCCAAGTTGAGCAAGAGGGAGTCTGGCGTCAAAGTTCAATCGAGGCAAGTCAGCACCTCTCATTCATACATATCATGCTTTGCCTATTCGCTCGGACAGTAAATAGAATATCATAACCCTTGCTCTGGGAGGCACAAGAAGAGAGGATACAATTCTGTCTCTGGTTGTCCTCTCACCCCTCCCCCCCTTCACCTTCGCTTCGCCCACTTTGATTTGACTTCATTCGTTCTATGTTCCCATTCTCTCCCTCTTTTCATGCTGCCCTCCCTCTCATCCAACCCAGCCCACCCTTACCCCAGTCTACCAGATGCGTGTGCCTCTTCAGCAGCATAAACCGTGAGAGGGCCGAACCTCTTTGGTTCCCATATCAAGGGGGATAAGGAACCCAAGGGGAAATCAAGCAATGAGAAAAGAAAAAAAATGGGGAAAAAGAAAAAAAATATTAAGAAAAAAAAAGAGAGGGAGAGGGAGAGATGGGTTTATTTTCCCGCGCATGCGTATGTAATAATAAGGTTATAAGTGCGTGCGAAAAAAAAAAGATAAATCAGAAACACCACACACCGTTCGCACAGAATGTGTTCAGATATGGAATCTTTTGTCTATCTTTTCTTACTTTTTTCCCATCCTCCCCCCAGAGACACACAAGGAAAAATCGACATCTTCAAACGGTATGCTATTTTATTTTTAAAATCCCCACCGTATGGATAACTACTTAACCGTGTCATTTTTATTTGCTTTATGCTGCCGCCATCGTAGTAGCACCGTACCCATTACCGTACCGTCCGCAACGTATCGTAGCGAGTATCTCCCATCGAGATGAGATAAATAAAGTGATACCATAATCATATCCCAACCGCATATCATACAATAATAATAATAATGATAATAATGCTCCTATTATATGCTACACAGATGGATAACCAAAAAGGTGATTTTTCCTTTTTTCTCTTCTCTTCCTACCCACTTTTACTCGATATACGCCCCGCTTATTTAGATAAATAGATAGACACATTAAAAATTTCCTCCTCCTCTTCCTCCTCCTCCTCTGCATGTTTGGCGACCAGGCTCTCACCTCGCGACCGCGGACACGGGTCGTAGCATCGGGACCAATGATCTTTTGTCTCTGTCGTAACTGTCTAGGATGCGTGTGAGAGTGTGTGAGAGGGGAGTAGTGGTGGTGGTGGTGGGTAGGGTATGATAGGGTAGTCTGGTTGTCTGCCTGTCTGCGCAACAATGAAGAAAGAGGCTAGAGGACTCGAGTTCTTCACCCTTGTCTTGGCTGACTGACCCCACACCCCCCTCCCCTTTTTGGGGCCTCGTTGGCAATCGCCAATGTTAAACTAGCAGCTATAAGTTATTATAAGTTATATAGCTAAATATCGTACGCATCCTACAAGCACCACTCGAGTTCACATGTGGTCGTTATCTAGATACGGCGCTATGTTGATTCCCTTGGCACTACAATATGGATTAAACCCGGGCAAGAAGAAAAGAGGGAAGCTTATTTTCGGCCGATCACTTCCTGTACGCCCCAAGTCCCCCTCTCCGTTTAAACGAGGTGAAAAAAATAAATGAAAATTAAAAAAAGGTGAAAATCACGAATTATTGATCCTTGGTCCTTTCTCCTTTCTTTCCCTCACCTTTTTCTTCCGACAATACAGTACAGGTATTTCCATCTCTCACCCTCACCCGTCCTCCCTCTTCCACCATCACCTACAGCACTGCAGCATCGCTGTACCGGTGGTAATCCTCCTCCCTCTCCCCCTTTCACCAGAAAACAACCTTTTCCCCCCATTAGGGCTGACTAGAACTACTGTAGTAGTACGAACGAACGAATGGACAAAAAACCATAGAGACATATGTGTAACCTCAGAATCCAACACACATTTTCTCCAATTTTCAATGCACGAGGTTGCCCCGCCGGGCATCTCTTTCATTTTATTCAACAAACCCCTCCTCCCCCCCCCCTTCTTCCCCTCCCCTGCCGCTACCCTACCGTACTTAGGAGGGGGGGGGGGGTGGTGGCCAAGGTGAGGCGAATTCAAACTTATCCACCTGGTCAAAATCCGGTGAGTGTAACGATGGAAAAGGGCCAATCTCCCTTAAAACCCTGTACAAGTACACAAAAACCTCACTGCATTGCACGGTACGGTACCGTACTTCTCTTTCCTTCCTTCCTCCCTTCCTTCCTTCGGTTCGCTCATCCGTCCAAATTAGTGCTATAGTATACTAGTACAATACACACTTTTTCCATCTCATTTCATTTCATTAAAAAAAAAACCCCCTCTCACCCTTATGATACTTTCGGGTTTCCCTCGCGCATACAAAACTCGGGCGGTTCCAAGCGAGGGGGGGGTGGGGAGGAGGAGGAGGGGGGGAGGACCCACCCCGGAACATGGGTTATCACAAGCCGTTCCAGAATGTTGGGGCGAAGGAAAAGCCTCTCATGTATCACACACTCTGCGGTATGTGTGTCTGCACCCCTTCGCAGACTTACGTTCTCAAGCACTTGGACAAAACAGCATGTGCAAAGGAGCAGTGGCGAAGCCACCTAATTATCCTGACCTATCTGACCTGACCTGATAGACCCCTCCTCGAAGAGCCATTCACCGGGTCACACAGTTCCAAGACCCAAGACCTTTCCTATTTTACCCTTAAACCCCCCGTGCTAAAAATCGCCATCTTCCGTGAGGAAGGCGGTTTCCCTGGCATCGATTATGACAGTTATCATGCTCGTCTTGGTGCCAAGGCATCTGAATAACTTCATAAGCAACCAACTATCTCCCTCCCATGCTTGCGCGGTGCAAAAAAGATATGATTATCATTATCATTATTCGGAAATCTTGGCACTTCCGAGGCCAAATCCGCGCCAAGACTCTTAGACACTTTTGTAATGCGCGCGTGTGCAAGGTACCGGGGAAAACTATTTTCGTCCGAGACAGGGATTGTTATTATTTTTTACAGGCTAACCTAAATTAACTGCTCACTGAACTTTCGGATTACGTACTCGGCACTCGGGTATGGAGGTTTGTGATGGGTTAGAACGAGGGCTTTTGGAGTCAAAGAGTACTCGAGTAATACGGTACCGTTAGAGGGGAAAAGGTGGCTTGATCCGCCACCGGTATGATATGATAGGAGTGCTGCCAGGAAGGGTAAAAAGGGTTTGGTAGTTTGAACCCCTGTATTGGTTCAGTACGAGTACAGGTACGATTACTGTGCTCTCTGAGCCAAGATTTGGCACCCGTTTTCTTCTTTTCTATGCGCGGCAAACCCGAGGGCTACTCGAGTACAGCGCAGCCAACAGCATTACCAAATCCGATTTTACCGCTAGATTTTTGTCGTTCGCCGCCGCCCCCGTCTCTCTTCGTTGCTCCCCCTCCTGCAGTTGTGTTAGTGGACACGAGTATGGCTGTCCTTGTGGTACCAGTACAAGTACGAGTACTCGTACATCCCATCCCATACGGTAGCCTGTCACTACTTCCAAGAGATCGGAGGATAAGATCTCAGTTTGAAACCCTATATATCAACCTATTTCCAGTTGAGGAAGCATCATTACCAGATCCCGCCATTTTCTTCACAACATCTTTGGGACATGGTTCCTGATGGGCTAATTGATACCCTAGTCTAATCTCTCAGAGGCCTTGACAAATTGTCTCTTCAAAGCACAAATCTCTCGCATTTTTAATTCCTCCCGCACAGCTACGGTACCGGATGACAATAAGAAAATGGGATAGTCCCGACCAGGTAGTGAAGAATAGATATAATAAATACCAAAGGAATATAGAAGAAATATGATAGAAAAGGAGAAGAGATGAATCCGTGATCTCCAAAAAAAGCAGAGCCTGACAATGGTTACTTGGGTCCGTTCACAACCAATCGCTTCGTCCTCTCATTAACACAGAATAGACGCCTTCTTCGTCTGGCGGCTTCGCAGAATGCAGTTCATCCCATGATTCCCAGGACTGCGGAAAAGGATTGCCTCATCAACATCCTTCCCGCAATATCCCAGCATCCGCCATACATTTTCGCAAAATCAAAATCAAAAAAAAATGAAAATGAAACAAGTAAAGAAACAAGCAAAACAAAAATACAGATACCTACAACATTTGGGAAGCCTGAACGAAAAGCCTTTGTTTGGAAATACACCGAGAACCTGCCACCCTTAAAACCGATCGCAGATCCTTTGAAGGAGGCTTCAGTTTTAGTTGTAGTTTTCAAGAAGAAAAAGAAAGAAAAATCCCCTTGCAAAGGCGACTGACTACTGTCCAGGGCATGCAGCATATCCCATCCCTAACCATCCTAATCGTCCAGATACCAATACATAGGTTCGCCTTTATAGGGCATTAGGTTGATGATGATATGGCTCGTAACTACAACGATTGTTACCCATGTTAGCAGCGTTACCAAGAAAAATTTTCATGCCACACTCAATGCAGGATGGGTACCGCACGTGGGGGCGTCCTCATACCCCCAATTTTGTGGGGTAAAATAAACGGAAAAAAGAAATTTGAAATGAGTAAAATAAAAGCATTTCCAGCTAGGGTCCAGGTCGAAAAAGAAAAGAAGAGAAACGGAGAAATGGTTTGGAAGGGGGAAAAAAATAGACTAACCTCCAGATCCTCGCTCGCATATCACCACTGCCAGTTGCAAAGAGGCCACCTGAGGGACTTGGAGCAACAGAGATAACTATTTTGGTGACAAACAGAAACATTATCAGCCGCATATCCCTGGAAAATAAAGGATCATAGAAGCGAAACCAGCTCCAGCCACGCTTCTTGTCCCAGGCTCCGGGATCAATTTTCAGGGCGACTGGGGGGGTTGCTAGGGAATACCCAAAATTCGAGACTTACCTGAGTTCTTGTGACCTTGTAACATGAGCTGTGCACTCGCGGTCCGGGGATCCCAAAATTGCACACCACGATCCTTTGAGCCACTCAAAACCCAATTTCCATCAGGTGTCAGGGCGACGCTAAGAACAAAGTCCTGCACAACGCTAGGTCAGCTCATAACTTCGGATCGGACATTTCTCAAATCCCGCGGTCGCCCTTAAATCCGGGGGAGCCTTTGCCAAAGGAGCTCCAAAACTAACCTTATGTCCCTCAAATGTTTTTACGCACTTGCCGCGGCTAGTGCCTCCACCTGGCATAAGCCCTCTTGCCGCCGACAACTCCCACATCTTGATCGTCTTATCAAGAGAGCCGGAAACCAGATCCCTTCCGTTTGGAGCAAAGGCAACACTGTACACACTATCCTTGTGACCTTCGGCACCTTCGAGCCTCTCAACCAGGTAGCCACTCTGCGCATCCCAGACTCTAACGCTCTTGTCGAGAGAGCCAGCTGCAACGTACCGGCCATCAGGAGAGATAGCGACAGTGGTTACGCCATCTTCAATGCTGAGAGTAAGAACATTTTGGCCAGATTCAATATCCCATACCCGAACGGTGCGATCCCCGCTGCCGGAGGCAATATGCCTTCCATTACGAGCAAAGTCTAAGGAATAAATATCCTGCTCGTGACCATGGAAAGTCTGCTTAATCGTACGACTCGGGATGTCCCATACCTATAAATTCGAAAAGCAGTTAATACAACATATTCCCAAACTAACCAAAAGCAGAAGCTCGGACTTACTCTAATTTGTTTGTCCTCGGCTCCTGTAGCGAGGTATCTCCCGTCGGGGCTAAAGCAGACACTTCGGATATACAGGTCACCATCCCTATCGACCGTTTCGTCTTGCAAGCGGGAGACTATGTTTCCACTTTTAACATCATAAATTTGGGCACTTCGGTTACAACCAGTGGCAACAAATTTCCCGTCCTGACTGAACCTTACGCAGCATACAACACTGTTGTGCTCAAGAGTATGGACTAGATCGACATCCAAAAGACGAGGAACTTTGGGATTGAAAATTGCAAACCAATCGGGTCCTTCTTTTTTCTGGTTAGCTGGTACTCTGTCATATTCAAGATCGCCAAGGCAGCTGGCTGGCGATCGGGGGCGGGCAACTTGTGGAGAGCCCCGAGGGTCAGAATTATAGTTCGGCGGCTGGTTTTGTTGCGGAGTGGCTGGCCCACCCGGCCCACCGGGACGTCTGTTCTGGTTCTTGCCAGGCCCGGGGGAGGCTGTAGGTTGCGGTGCTGGATTCCCGTAACCGCCTACAAGCACCCCAACAAAGGTTAGCACGCAATCAGCCTGTTATGAGATGGGTGTCTCTATTCGGGGAGAGGAAAATTTGGGGAATGCAAGTGAGGAGCCGAGATAGGATGTGCGGCGAGGAAGCGGAGTATTTCTTACCATTCACAAACGAGCTTGATGGGTATACAGGCTGTTGTTGCTGCTGCTGCTGTAGCTGTTGGGGGGGCTGGCTTGGTGGAACTTGCTGAGGAAGGGAGGTGGGGGGTGGGGGGATAGAATGATGAGGTGCCTGTGGATGGGATTCTTGTAGCGGTGGTGGTACGAGTCCTGGGCCGCCCTGTCCGTTGTTGCCCGCCATGATACCAACAAACAGACCGGCACCGGCTGGGAGAGAAGGTGGGGGAGGTTGGACAGAAGGACCAGCGTTTTGGGAGCCATGCGGTGCAACATGTGCACCACCACGCGCATCCAATTCCCGATTGAGTCGGGCGATCTCGTCCTCATACCTTAGGACGTGATATATCAGCCATCAATCCTATCTTGGCATTCTGTACGTATTTTCGGGAACAATTGGAGATAACAACTGGGGGCCAATCTCACTTTTGTTTCATGGCGCCATGGGCTGCTTCTAATTGGAAAACAGTCTGTCTGACCAAATCCATTTCTTGAATCTGCTGTTGGACTAATGCAATATCAGCAAACATGTCAGCCCAGTTAGAACACTTGCATCCACTACCGTAGCCTAACACCAAACTTGGGCATCAATGGATAATATAGGAAGGGGAAACGTACTCTTGTGCTCATAATCGCTGGACCTAGATTGCTGATCCGCAAACTCCTGTCGGACCTGCTCCAAAAGCTCAGTCAAGCGACTGTTCGGGGCAGGCACCATCCCGCGATGTGATGAGTACATTGTGGACATTCAGCAGGGGTTGTTAAAGCTGTCCAGAAAGGCGATTCGAGATTGGTGTTGATTTTTAGTTAATCGCGGTACGCAGGGTCCAAAATTGTGGTTACTATATCTTTGCGGGGAAACGGTACAGGGCTGTTGATGAAACACGATCTTACAACCACCACCGACACACGCGATTACCGATGGACTGCGCAGAGCTAGGCGCGACAGCGTCCGATCTCGTAAACGCTCCGCAAGAGAAAAATCGAGACGGAGGAAGATAAGCGGGAGGCTAGCGACTAATGATTGAATAGGGAGTGTAGTAATAATAACAATCAGGAACGAAATGGCGATGAAGATGGCGATGAAGATGGCGATGGCGATGGTGATGAGGACGGGGGTTGGATGATGAATGAAAGCTGTTACGATAGAATAGGTGTGTAAGTTTCGTGTTGTGCTATAGAAGATGAACGAAGAATATCCACTGTGATAGTAAAAGCCTTGTGTAATCGTGAAAAGAAACGTGATGAGGTGTGAGGGGAGGGGGGGGGTGATAGGGAGGGAGGAGGCTTAGCGGAGCGGGAGACTCACCAGGGACGGCTGTCGGTAGACGTGCGTAATGATAGACGTGTTCCTTGTTGTGTGTGTGAGCGTATGTATGTGCTAAGAGTTGCTTTGTGGGGCAGAAGGAGAGGGAAAAGGAGAGAGAGATGAAAAGAAGAATGAGAGGGAAGAGGGTAAGAGGATTAAGGAAGCCAAAGATGCAAAAGGCAAATATAAAGAGTAACGGGGTTTAAAGAAAGCACAACAGCTAACGCTAGAAGTGGTTCCTCTGTTTAGGGAAGGATTAATGGTTGAGGTTGTGATGATGATGAAGAAGAAGAAGGGTAGAGAACAGGAGGAGTGAGGGAGAGGAGCGAGGAGGAGGAGGAGCGAGGAGGAGCGAGGAGCGAGGAGGTGGAAGAGCGACGGACGGGCGTTAATGAGACACAGGAATAATACCTTGCCTATCCAATGCCTGTATTCTAGGGTAGCAGGGCTGCCATTCTGTGGCCCGCTAAATGCTTTTCGCAACGACCCGGAAGACAATGTGGGTGTGGTGTGGGAACATTTAGGGTGGGGAGGTGCATGGCTCCGCTAAGGGTTAGGTTTCCCCGCTAGTACCACCCCTAGCAAAAAGTGCGACTTGGCAGCCGTGGCGCCCTGATGTCGACAGCCTTCTTGGAAACGGGAGTCAGGAGAAAAGATAAAAAAAGATAAAAAAAGATATATAAAAAAGACAGGAACGAAAGCATTTTCTTAAAAAAAAAAAAGATAAAAATGGGAATCAATGGGGAAGATATCTGGGGCTGTATAATGCCCATGTGCGGCTCCCAAACCTTGATCAAACTTCCGCCCCATCTTTGCCAAAGCTATAATACACAGCACACAGTACCCGCTTCACACCGTCCATATCCTTCCCTCACCTCCCCCCCAGAAGCTTACCGTCATCAATTGCAGCACTCAAGTCTGGCTCTTTTATTTTCTTTTTATACTATACCGCCTGTCCATGCCTCCCACCAAGCAGTCCAGGATGTCTGTTGCATAGGATGCCCACTGAGCGAGAAAACCGCTCATTGGTCTCCCGTTGGGACATGATGAATAGCAAGATACCTGAATCGTCACAAGAGTCACCAGCTGCTTTGCCATCTCCACTCATGATACTGCACCGTATCCGCACACAAGGCTTCCACCCCACGATGTTGGTATGATATGATACAACGACAACTCTCGCAAACCTGCCAACCCGTATACATAAGTTCAAACCCCTCTTTCCGCCCTTCACTATCAACCCTATATTGCATGATACGGTGCCGGCACGGGCATGCTATTATATCATTGAGCACAAAAAGACCTGCTTTGCTACAGGCGAGCACGAACCAGGGGTGAATCCTCCAGCAACCGCGGCCAGCGCCTACATATTAGACTATACCATACATAACCCATTCGGCCAATACTGTTGGGGGTTCTTCAGGGCAAGGATGCCCAGATACGATGTTTACCCGCCACCCGTTTTGCAATGCAGATGCGCGGCGTCCAAACCAGCATGACATACCGCTATTTCGCTCTGTCGGTACATTCTCCGTCACCTCACCAGCCACACAACCAACCACACACACCGCTCCCGGAGACACCCCTGCTCTGTTCCTAAGATACACAGCGGGCGATTCCCAATATGCAGAAGGCGAGAAAAAGTAAGCAAGGAGGGGAGGAGGGAAGGAAGGAAGGAAAAGAAAAAAAAAAGAGAGGAAAAAATTATTATGATAAACCCCAGAACCCACACTCGCGACCACCAACTGACAAGACGACTCCATGTCCACGATCGTCCCTCTCCCGCCAATCGTGCCGAAGCCAAATCAAAAGCCAACAGTCATGAGGAAAAACGCTTTTTCTGATACAGATCAGCGAAAATGAAGGAACAAATAAAATATGACGAATAGGAGATTATTATTATCACTGTTATTATTATTATTATTACTGTTATTATTACCACCACCACCACTGTTATCATTCCGACAAAAATAAGATGGGAGTAAAACAAGGTTTCCTACCGTCAACTTTCGACAATAGTTTCGTGCTCTGGCGGGCTAGTTCGTCTTGGATTTTCCCCCAGGACAAAGGACCTTCGGTGTGCCAAAATAAAGGAAATGGTGATCCGGATGATCGCGAACTGTTACTTGTGGTTTAAATAGAAATATCTTTCCGCGCTCCTCAGTCACGGTTACGGGCATCCGACATTATCTACTATCTCTTCCACCTGCTCCATCCACTTCCACCACCCACCCCCTCCTCATCTGCGGCTACACGAATTATATAAATTTCTCAACCTAAATGTGGAAGGTCGCACCTTGTTACACGGCTGGTGATGTTCAGATCACGGGCCGGAATGTCCTCGCTTCTCACCTTCAATGAGTTGACCGGAGACCGAAGATGAAGATTTCCATTTCGATCCATTTGTGCAGTATCGTAATACATGGCCCGGCAACTAGGCTTCTACACCCAACATATCTTACGATATCACATACTACGCGCAGGCAGAATATCACACTGGAAGAGCACGCCGGTAGTCGTATAGACCCAAAAATCGGCACAAAACTCAAAACAACCGATCAATTACCCCCCCCCCCCCTTTTTTTTTCTTCTTCCTCTTTCAACGAATGTATCACAGCTGCCGAGAGAGCACCGATAAAAGTCATTTATCCCATGATCCATAACTCCAGGCAAAGTGAGCCTTTGGCCTTCCTTCCCACCCCCATGAGGGGCCTATTGAGGGCCAGCCAGAAGGTGAGCACAAATACGCGGGCCCGAGGGTCGACACCCACGCCAAAGCTTGGCACAATTTGAGCCTCCGCCCCATACCATTCGTCCAGTCTTCAGTCCCGCCGGCCATATCCCAAATTATCTACACTCGCGATGCTGCCTTCAGTTACCAAACTGACCTTAAAGGGCAAGAGGAAGAAGGAAGGAGCAGGAGGCGTGGGGGTCTTGGGTTTGTATGATCGCCTCTTGGCGAGCAAAACCCTAAGCTATGCCATTGTAACCGAGCCAGAAAAAAAAGAAAAAAAGAAAAAAAGAAAAAAAGAGGTGTGAAGGGGTACGGTCGGCTAGCTTGCTCCTGGATTCCTCTGGAGGATATACCGTTAGTGAATGACCATGTTTGGGTATTAATTTCAAGCTTTGGTCAACCAGTGGTGGTGGTGGTGGTGGTGGTGTTTACTTGTTGCAGTTGGGTGTGCAGTGTTCCAATCGCGGTGTGTTGAGTCGATTCCCGAAACCCTTCTTAAAAGAGGGGTCTGTTGCCGCCTAGTGCGCAAAACAAAGTCGTGCGAGATACCCCGCAGAAAGAATTTGAGAAAAAGGAAGGATAAATGGAAAAAGAAAGAAAGAAACAAAAAAGGAAAGAAAACAGGAAACCCGTAACTTGCTTATCCCACGTTTGTTCCTGATAGCGAACCGGGCTGGTGAAAAGCAACCATGTTGCGGCTCAGCACTACGGGAAAAGTGGCAGTGGAGGTCGAAGGGCAACCAGATCGAGGCCAAACCAGCTAAAGTTGGAGTTCGATCCTATGATACAAAATTCAACAGAATCAAAAATATATTCACCCCAAGGCCACTTCGAATGCATCCCACTTCTTGCATAGCAGATAAAAACCAGTAGAAACTGTACTGTGTATTTCAGACACCTAGCGATATCACAGGGTCTCTCTGAGACCTATCATAGCTGAATCCGCAACGGAATAGTCACCCAAAGTGTGTTTTAGCCTCTCCGGTTATTGGGCGACTTCTGCTGGGAGAGCATATCGAGTGATAAAGTATGGTTGTGCTACTGAATGGTGCTTGGTGAGCTGATAATGGGGGTTCTGTAACTGACTAGATCATACTGTACTAGTACTGTATTCCGCTGCTGTTCCAGATCTTGCCTAAAACCATGTGCTACAATCTGATGAATCATGTTGCGGTGCTTGGAGGTTTGTCAGATGGCATCTCGGGGTTTCCCTCCTTGTTTGGTGTTGCCGCACCGTTGGGGTACACCTGCTTTAGTTTTTGATTGTGGCGACCCCCCAATACATCAATCACACAATCTATCATACCAGAAAAATCCTACCGCATCACACCTATGGACGGGAAGAACGCTAATCCGACTATTCTCAATGCCTCCGACCTGCCGACACGGCGGCAAGTGCAGCGGAAAAAAGTGGCTTCTCCTTTAACGTCCGGCTTGGTCCCGGCGTATGCCCAAGATCCTTTCGCCGGTCACAAGGTTGAATTTTCAGACTCCGATGAAAGTGAAGATGATTCTGTTGTTGAACCTATTGATGAGCAGGAGATATACGGTGAGCTCACGCGGCATATTTGACTGGAAGGGGAATAGGAGGATGTTGATAAGTTGTCGTTTAGATCTCATCGCTACCATTTCAGACCCAGAGCATCCGTTGACTCTCGGTGAGCTCGCCGTTGTCAATCTCCAACATATCAAAGTCACAGATGATCCGTCGGCAATTATATCCAACGTCCTTGTCGAGCTCACTCCTACAATCAATCACTGCTCACTGGCCACCGTAATTGGCTTGGGTGTACGGGTACGGCTGGAACAGGCACTTCCGCCACGATTCAGGCTTGATGTTAGGATAAGGGAGGGAACCCATGCGACTGGGGAGCAGGTCAACAAACAGCTGAATGATAAGGAACGGGTGGCCTCAGCACTGGAGAACGAGACTTTGATGGGGGTTGTGGGGAAGATGCTTGAAACCTGCAAGTGATGGAGGGGGGGAACTATTTACTTGCTCGAGATGCAACTCTCTTTGTGACTAGCAGATTCTTTTGTTTCTTGTCATTTAGTGTTTGCTTTGGGCCCGAAAATCAAAAGTAATCATAATTCCTCTTTGTCGGATACTGATAGTACGGCTGGAGGATTTTTACAATTGCTGTATGGTATCATACTTCGTATGATACATGTATGAGATGATGTGCTTATGGAAGATCCCCGGGGTACCGTACTATGAAAAAATAATAATCAATTTGTGGATTTGCTGCACTTCTTGGCAATCAACGGCTTGTTGCATTGCGCAAAGAAGATAACAGGGCTGGCAACCCAAAACGCGTCTCCCGACCCATCAGCTATCGTTACAAACTTGAATCACCCACCTCATCAGGCTTACCTCAACAAACTAGTTACAGTTCGTCTCATCCCGCCCCGCCGTACCTCAGCATAGTGGGAAAGAAACTTTTAGCTATGGAGAATACATACGAAATTTCTGACTCTGACAGCGGCGAGAAGGAGGATGAGGAACGTCAGATTGCGGAGGCCATTCGGCTTTCTTTGCTTGAATCCTCAGCCCTCCCAGCGCGAGGAGAATCGTCGGGCTCCGGGAATCGTCAGCAGGAGTCTAAAAAACGCAAGATGGATGTTATTGAAATCGTATCCGACGACGACGAGGGAGATGACGGCATCCTGGACGGTATTAATGCTACAAGAAAGGCGCCAAAGGCGAGTAACAATTCCTCTGTGAGAGCTCGTGCGGTTGGCATCCCTGGTGTGGCCGGCACAGCAATAATATCAGAGCCGGCTGACGGACTCCTGCGAACGATTGGAAATAGAGCACAGGTCGAGAGAGAGCGTTTGGCGAGACTGGCTAAATTGAAGAGATCACCTCCGGACTTTGGGCTGTCTTCGAACGGGGCCGCTCTCAAGAGTCCGAAGCCTGTTGGGGCTGGGCCGAGCCGTTTCTCTGGTGGAGGTTTCACTTTAAGCGGGGCTTCAGCGTTCGAGCCGTCTAGATTTTCTACGGACAATCGGAGGCAGATACACACTCATGGCGGCCGCCAGTTGGGGAAGGATAGTGATTCTTCCGATACTACTCCGAACTTCCTTCAATATCCGAACGGCGTTGTTAAGAAAACCTGGGCTGATGGTTATCCTAAAACCGATACTGAGATCACGTTTGAGGAAGTTCTTCAAAAGGTTGTTGCCTCCTTGTCCCTTAGGAAAATGTCACTAAGTAACGAGTAGGAGTCTCTTTGTGTGGCTGTTCTTTCTGCGTTTCAATGGGATATCGATTGGGTCCTTAAGAAGCTCCCCTTGAACACAATTCGGAAGCTTGTGATGGTTATGCATGCTAAGGAGGAACAAGACCGGATTTACAAAGCTCAGGAACTCGGTAGTTTACCAAGGACGACGCTAGTCCTCCCGCCGATGCAAGGGCAGGTAAGCTGTATGCATAGCAAACTGATGTTATTGTTCCATATGAGTGGCAACCAAAGATGGTTACGGATTGCTGTTCCGAGTGCAAATCTTACAGACTACGACTGGGGAGAGTTGGGTGGTGTTATGGAAAATGTATTCCTAATCTATACCTGAAGTTGTCTCGACATTGCTTACTTACGCCTAGGATAGACAGTCTTTATCATAGACCTCCCCCGGCTTCCGGAACCAAACCACAACCAAACACATTTTGCGAAGGAACTACATCATTTTTGCACCGCTAAAGGAATGCCTGAAGATGTTTTGAACGGCCTCTATCACCATGATTTCAGCAAGACAAAAGACATGGCCTTTGTTCATTCGATAGGTGGAAGCAATGTAGGCAAGGACTGGCGCCGCACTGGGTACTCTGGCTTGGGCACTGCTGTGAAGGCACTAGGGCTTTCATCCGGCCCGGGTTTGGAATTTGATTTTGTGGTAAGAATGCGGAACTATTATGAGGTGAATTGGGCTTATGTGGGAAGACTTCTTCTCTAGGTGCTGCGAATATGGGTTTTATATCCAACATGTACCGGGCAGCACTGGGGGATAATGGCCTGAAAGAGTTGCAGCGCTGTTTGCCAACTAAGTCTACCAAGGGTGCTAAGAAGAGGAGCGTGTTGATCATAGATGACGAAATCACAGACGATGATTCGGGAACTGAGTTTGACGACGAGACGAACCAGGAACGGATCATGAATCACGTCCGTATTTATTTTCCATCCTATGAGACTGTTCGTCTCAGCAAGAAGGGGTTCAACTCCGGAGGAACAATTTGCTTTAATTCTTCTTGGTGGGATTCTCCAAGCTTTCCGAGATCGGTGATGAGGGACTGCGTTAGTGTTCGAGATGGGTTGTTGATGCATAATAAGGTAAGCGTCTTCCTTCTAATATATGAAAAGCAAAAGCCTACTAGAGTTCTCTTTTGTAGATGCTGTTTGCCCGCCCCTCGAGACAATTACAGGCTTCCGCGGGGAAGGTCGATGCTTGGGCATATGTGGGTTCTGCCAACCTGAGCGAAAGTGCATGGTAGTTTGCTCCATGCTCCTCCTTAAACTGTGATCGTATTAATCCTTTTAAAAGGGGAAAACTAGTCATGGATAGGTCCACCAAAACACCCAAGATGAATTGTAAGAACTGGGAGTGCGGTGTGTTGTTTCCTGTGGTCGCGAAGGATGGTGGTCGTACTCTTGGCGGGACACCGCCTCTGGAGTCAAAGCGCAAAGTAGCTGTGGGCATGGAAGTGTTTGGAGAGACAATCCCGGTCCCAATGAGGGTACCCGCGGAGCCATTGGAAGGCAAGCGCCCATGGTTTTTCCGTGATTTGCGATGATCGGTTCACATGGAAACCTTATTCTTAAGTTTGGGGTCGATAGTCCTGTTGGTGTTTGCTTATTTATACGTCAATGTAGACTGTTCCATAGATTTTACCGGCCTAATAATCAGACACTTTTTTCTAGGATGAGGGGGGCTGTTTTTTTTAGTTTAAATATGATCACTTCGCACGTAGCTGTGGTTGGGCCATATCAAGGTCTAACTTAAACTATTAGAGTTTGATAGGGAAATAAGCAATTCGCTAAAATGCTTGTTACGTCTTGGCGGGGTTAGCTTCGCGCTAACCAACCTCCCATCACAGCGCCAAACAACCTCAGGTGGAGACGGAAGATAATGGATACTTACCAAACAGTGCGTGATCATGAAAGCCCGACCCAATCTTCGCCCACGTCCCCAAATATATACCCTCGTACCCACCTCCCCGCGTCTTCTGAGCCCCCTTCGTCTTCCAAGCCTGCCGAGCAGGTGGTATGGTTGGTATGCAACCCTAGCTAGTTTTTAGGGGTCATTCAGTTCGGGTGGCTAATTGTGTTCGGGCTACTTGTCTATACAGATATTTGGAGCAACTGGACATCTAGGAAAATCTATTTGCCATGTGGCCCTTGCAAGGGGTGATTGTGTCACTGCTGTCGGGAGAAACCTCCCAGGAGAGGAGGTTGTTATGCAGGACTGGCATCAAATGTGTCAAGGGCTGGTCTGTGATGTTCGAGTTCGGGATACGATCTCTAGGGCGTTTAGCAGAGCCTTGGAGCATTGGGGGAGGGTTGATGTCGTGGTTAAGTAAGTTCTTTGATATTTCTTACCAAGTCTCCTGCTCACTCGTATATTGCAGTTGCACTGGGTATGGTATGTACATAGTTTCTGGTGGCCTGATATCTCTTGACTAACTGTATTTGGCGTGATAAAAGGCATCATTGGCGCCTGTGAGGACCAGGACGAGCATGAGATCCGTGCGCAGTTTGAGACGAACCTGATTGGCACAGCAAACATATTCCAACTAACATTGCCATACCTTCGCGGGCGGGGATCTGGGATGTATATTGTCTTTGGCTCTACTGCGGGCACACTCGGGATACCGGGTCTAGGGCGTATATCTTCCCTGCCGTCTTAAGCGCCGAATATTTTCTTGCAGTTCTGACCAAGCGAATAGCTTACTGTGCAGCTAAGTGGGCTATAGAAGGCCTCGCCGAGTCATTGATGTACGAAGTTGAGCCGTTGGGAATCAAGGTAACAATAGTCGTGCCTGGTCTATCCAGACGAGACGGGTTAGGCCCCGCCTCCCTCATAATACACGTCAAACCCATCTCGCCTGCTTCCAAGCTAGCCAGGGCCTGATTCCTTTTGATGAGTTAGACCAGATGAGGACCTCAATGGCCCAGCGCCAATGTGGGGGCACTTTTTGCTCAAGCCCCCAGCGGACGCATATAGAGCCACCAACTCACCGGCACAACACGCCACGCGAATGATAGATTGGCTCAAGTACAAAGAACCTACAAGCGCTGTTCGAATCGCAGAAATAACTTGGGAGGTAAGGGTATTGATTTCTCATCTCACCATCGTCATCACCGCCTGCGTTTCATATATTACCTGCACTGTGACAGCACTACCTACCCACCCGCACATCGCACAGTGCACATCATAGCCCATCATCGTGCGACGGAAAGATCCGGGGAAGAGTCGGTGTAGAAAAAGGAAGAATAGAAGTGTAAGCAGTAGCTTGCCCTTCCCTTCTTCCTAGCTAGATTTGTGGGTGAGTATAGATAGATTGTATGGAAGTACTTGCAAGAGGCGAGCGATCCCTACCACTCGGCCACAATGGGGTCCGGACACCGCCGTAAACGCAATGACTCCCCTCCAAAATGAGATAAGGCCATCTACCAGGAATCACCGGCGTCGTGTTTCACTATAATTCATTCCCTCCTCCTCCCTCTTACGCTTACACAGCATGAATCTTCCATAATCCTTCTAGAAGGAAATAAAAAGACTCTCCATGCTCTCGCATATTTATACGTCTGACATGCATCGCATATCCATCCCCGTTCCTTTCCTCTCGATGGTGTGGGTGAGCGTAAGCGACGACGGCAACCATCACACCGCAAGGACGAAACATCGTGATACCAAAATTAACCCGTGCACTCACCTGCTCCTCCTCCTCCACCACCCCTTCGCATTTGAGCCTATATCTACAGATCAAAGGTAGTAATAGTTATTAACATGTCGGAAAATTCCGTTTCCAGCTCGGCCACTCCAAGCACCCCCCCCTCCGCCTGTTCCTTGGCAGCCACGCGGTCGAGGCTATCCGTGATCGTTTGCGGAGCACTATTGAAGAGGTGAGCTCTTTCTGCATTACTTTTTTACTTATGATATGTGTCTTGGAGGGGCTATTTTTAGCGGAGACGAGAACCCCGGATATGCTGACGCGGGTATGGTAGATTGAAGACTGGAAGCATCTAAATTTTAAAGGCGAGGATGAGGATGGCGCTGTAAGTGGCGCGCGGGGGGAATGAATGAGGGGTTGGTTTGCGGTCTTAATATGCGTTGTTCTAGTGGGTTTTCATGCTTTTTTTCTCTTTCGTAGCAGTTGTGTTATTTACGTTTATCTTTGGATTTATCCGTAGTGTGCTGGTGAAAGTCAGTGCGTATTGGGGAACTTGTTTGAAGAGAGAGAAGGATGCTGTACTGCTATGGTATAATAGGGTGCTGAGTTAATCCCTATACCGTATCCCACTCAGGTTGGAATTGAATATGGAGAGTGAGTGGTTGTGCTCTTCCGTGCAGCTCAAGCGTTGTCCTATCCAGTATTAAAAATAGTATATATCAACCTCCAGTTCTCATCTCCCCTTGATAGATCGTATGATATGTTACGATACTCGACCAGCAGGCATATTACACCACAGAGCCTAGTAACCTACTTATTATATACCACCGGCAATCTATCCTCGAAACGAGGAAAGTAAAAAAAAAAAAAAAAAAAAAAAAAAAAAAAAAGACGAGAGAGAAAACGGAATACTGTAATTGGTGAATTATATGATTCGTATACCCATTCCTTGGGTGAACTTACGATACGCTTACTTACCGTACTGTACCACCACAGAGTCTCTCATCCCTGCAGTCCCCCCCCGGATTCCGAGCCCCAGAAGTCCCCCGAGAAGGATTATATCACAATATAACCTCAGCCGACGGAGCCTACTCACACACTCACTCTCTCGGCCCACCGGTCGTATTAACAATACAATGGATAACTATTAACCAGCCTAGTCACGAGTTCTGTTTATATTACATTATATTATTATTATTATTATAACTTGTGAACGAACGAACGAACGAACGAACGAGAGAGCGAAACCAATCCTGGCTGGGGCCCGACGGGGATATTTACAATAATAACGGTACTCGGAGCACCGGTAGGATAACCGTTGGGATCTCAAATAATTCGGAGGAAAGCTGGGGTGGATGGATGGATGGATGGGTTGCTGGGTTTCTTTCTTTGTGGGTTTGCCTTTTTTCCTGCCTACCTCCACTTTCTCCTCCTCTGGCGAGTTGTCGGTATGATAATATTATAATAACCTCTTTTTCCTTTTGCCAGAAAAGGAAGTCCCAGGGTTTAATATCAATTAACCTAGTACAGGGTATGCCGTACGCACTGGCCATTGGATAGCATAACTTGGCAGGTAGGGAGGGCCCCTCCTTATGCCCCCTGCTTTGATAGTGATCGTGCTGGGCTGCTTGGAGGGGGATGTTCTGTGGGGCTGTGTGGTTGAACGTTGGCATCATGTCAGGGGGAAGAAGGAAGGAAGGAAGGGCGGATGGAAGGCGGGAAGGTGGGAGGGAAGGCCCTGCCTGACTGGATCCACTCG